>Ga0335078_10000784_pt1 | contig 48456 bp, 40 predicted proteins | sample Lox_Sample_32_FD_206711 | JGI IMG/M metagenome (GOLD analysis project Ga0335078, IMG submission 206711) | Soil microbial communities from Loxahatchee National Wildlife Refuge, Florida, United States - Lox_Sample_3.2 | ecosystem: Environmental > Terrestrial > Soil > Wetlands | place: USA... | reverse complement strand
GCCGCGGTCGGGTGACCGCCCCGGGCCCGGCTCTCCCGGGACTTGCACGACAAGAGTCCTGCAAATTTCACCGCAAGACATCGGTCAACTGACCGATAAACGAAGCCGCCAGCGGCAATCGTGGGTCTTGCGCGGGTCACCCCCGGCAATGTCGGAGCTGCCCGTTACACCGCCCGGGAGCAGGCGCGGGTCACCCGCGCCAGAGCCGGCCTGCCAGTGATCACGCGGAGTTCGCGGCCGGGCGGATGTCGTATGCCAAGGCTGGGGCTCTGACCCGGACCGCCGCGGCGGCCGGGGCGCGCCCGGCCGGGATCACCGGTCCGATGACCCCAGCGCGGTGCGAGCGGTTCGTCGCCGCGCGCCGGCGAACCAGCGGCCGGGCCCGGCGGCTGCGCGGAGAGCGTCTCGGGCTCGGCCTCGGCCTGGCAGTCTGGGCCTGCTTCGCCAAGGCCCGCATCGACGGCTCATCGCTGGCAGCCGGCACACAGGCCGGTGACCGCGAACCGGTTCGGGTGGATCACGAAGCCGTAGCGTTCGCGAGCCTGCTCGGCCAGGCCGTCGAAGATCTGGTCCGGGACCTCGCTCATGGACCCGCACTTCTCGCAGACGAGGTGCCCGTGCGCGGCGGACGCCAGGTGATACGTCGCCGGCCCGTGACCGAGGTGGGTCCGGTCGACCACCCTGAGGCGCTCTAGCTCCTCGAGATTCCGGTAGATCGTGGACAAGTTCACGTCGGGTGCCCGCGACTGAACCTCGGCGGCCAGCTCTTCCGCGCTGAGGTGGCCCGGCCTCGTCACCAGAGCCGCGAGCAGCAGCCGCCGCGCCGAGGTCGCCCGGCCGCCGCGGGAACGCATGCGGGCCAGGACCTCATCGACAAGTGCCTGGCCGTCTGCGGCTCGGGCATCCTGGTTCACCGCTCAAATATAGGACCGCGGGCCGGCGGCTCTTACCCGCCGTGGAGCCTCACCCGGGGGCCGCGCATTACTCGGGGGCCCGCGCCCAGGGCGGCGAGAGCGGCGTGCCGGCGTCCCGCCCCCCGTGCAGGCGGGCGGTCCACTTCTCCTCGATGTGGCCGTAGCGCCAGATCGCCATCGCCGCCACCCAGGTGACGATGAACATCCCGACGATCACGAACCCGGCGGTATTGATGTTGAAGTTGTACATGAAGCCCCAGAAGCCGCTGGTCTGGCTGATCCCGTGGACTTCCAGCGGGACCAGGCCGAGCGTCTCGACGGCGCCGATGAAGAAGCAGATGGCGACCGACAGGCCGGTGATGGCCAGGTTGTAATAGACCTTCCGGACCGGGTTGAAGAACGCCCAGCCGTAGGCGAGGTTCATGAACATGCCGTCGGTGGTGTCCATCAGGCACATCCCGGCGGTGAACAGGATCGGCAGGGCGAGAATCGCCTGCCAGGAAATGCGCTCGGAAGCCAGGAACGCGGTGGTCGTCAGGAGCAGGACCTCGGTGGCGGTGTCGAAGCCCATCCCGAAGATCACCCCCACCGGGTACATCTGCCACTCCTTGTTGATCAACCTCATCCACCGGCCGAAGAAGCGGTAGAAGAAACCGCGGTTGTCTAGCTGGCGCTCCAGCTCCTCCTCGTCGTACTCCCCGCGCCGCATGGCCCGGAAGACCCTGATGATCCCGTTGAGGATCACCAGGTTCAGCAGGCCGATGAGGAAGAGAAAACAGGCGGAGACGATCGTGCCGAAGCTCGCGCCGAATACCTGCAACGAGGAATTGCTGTGGGTGACTGTCGGCAGGACCGTCTTCTCGGCGATGATGAGCCCGACGCCGGTCGCGAACACGATCGTCGAGTGGCCCAGCGAGAAGAAATAGCCGAAGCCGAACGGGCGCGGCCGCTGTGTACCCTGCCGCTGGCTCATCACCTTGCGGGTGGTGTTGTCGATCGCGGAGATGTGGTCGGCGTCGAAGGCGTGCCGCAGTCCTAGGGTGTAGGCCGTGACGCTCAGGCCGACACCGAACAGCTTGTAGTGGGCGGGCAGCACGTAGATGATGAAGACCGCGAACCCGAGCGCGTGCAGCGCCGCGATGGAGCCGTACATCCCGATGACGCGGCGGCGCTCGACGGGGCTCATTGCATGGAACGACTGCCGGAACATCCTGCCCATGCTCATCTGAAGCGGCTGCGTCACGCTTCTGGCCGACATGACCCCCCAGCCTCCGACCGCCAGTGCACGCGGTCTGCTCGTTGCCCGCACGTAACCTCAGCTGCATATTAGTCGCAAGTACTTATCCGTTGCAGCCACGGGGCGGGCGGGCGGGGGGCCTTTATCGCAATCTGTTTGCAACTAACTATAGACCGCGTTAGGTTGTACCTCATGGAGACCCAGCAAGAACGGGAGCACTGGCCGACCTCTGGGGAGAATCCGCTGACCGACGTCACGCGCGAGATCCGGGAGTTCTGGGACGAGGACGCGGCCGTCTATGACACGTCGGCATCTCACTACCCGCAGCGTCCGAACGAGCAGGCGGCCTGGGCCGGAGCCCTGCGGCGGCTGCTGCCTGAGCCTGCGGCCACCGTGCTGGACGTCGGCGCCGGCACGGGCTTCCTGTCGCTGCTGCTGGCCGGCCAGGGGTACCGGGTCACGGCCGTGGATCTGTCGCCCGGGATGCTCGCGCGGCTGCGGGCGAAGTCCGCACGGCAGGGGCTGAGCATCCAGGCCGTTGAGTCAGACGCGCTGAACCCGCCGCCCGGAGAGTTCGATGCCGTCGTGGAGCGTCACCTGCTGTGGACCCTGCCCGACCCGGCGAAGGCCCTGGCCGCATGGCATGAGGCGGCTCCGCGGGGCCGGCTGGTCCTGATCGAGGGAAGCTGGGGCGCCACCAGGGCAGGGGTCTCGCGCGACTGGCGGGCACGGGCGCGGGAACTGGCCGAGCGGGTCCGGGGCGCGCAGCCCGGCCACCACGGTCACTACAGTGACCGCGTCCTCGGGGTGCTGCCGCACGGTCGGGGCCTGACTGCCGAAGAGGCCGTGACGCTGGTCCAGGCCAGCCCGTGGGGCCAGCCGCGCCTGGAGCGCCTCCGCGACGTCGAGTGGGCAACCGTCGACGGACGCGGGGTTCTCGGCGAGTTGCTCGGCACCACCCCACGCTGGGCGGTGGTAGCGGAAGGTCCGCTACCGCCGACGTGACTCCGGCAGCCGGTTGCGACCATTACGTTAACCGTTAACATGGGGATCAAGCCATTTGTGAGGCTAAACAGGGGCGAGCATATATTTGCACTTAGGGGGCTTATGCGATTATTACGCATCTGCGGAGCATTCGCGCTCGCCGCAGTGGCGGGAGCGGTCTGGTTTTCCACGAGCTCGGGACTCCCGCTGGCCAGCGGGCGCGCCGTTCCCCCGCCCGTTCCCCTGCCGTCCTCTAGCGGCCCATCGCAGCCGCCCATGCGGGCTCACCGGCCCACTGCCGGGACCGCGCGGTCGAAACGTGATGCCGCGAAGGCGCTGGGTTCGTCGAGCGTCCCGGCGCACTCAGCGCCTGCTCCGCAGACACCGGCTTCTTCGGCCGCCAGGCCGCCGGGCGTCTCGCCCGCACCGGACCAGGCAGAACTTGAGGCGGCTCTGCTGACGGCGGCGGAGTTGCCGGGCAGTGGCTACACCACGCAGCAGGGCGCATCGCAAGCAGGGCTGGGATCCCTTCAGTACTGCCCCGCGCTGAGCGCCGGCCAATCTGGTGTCAGTGCCCAGGCGAGCCGGTCCTTCTCGGGCGGGAACGCGGGCCCCGACATCAGCGAAGGGCTGTTTCAGGACACGGTGAGCGGCGCGAAGCAGATGGTGGGCGCCTTCACCACGGTCCCCCGTACCTGCGGGCGCTTCTCGACAGTGGTCGGCGGCCTCAGCCTGGCGGTGACCGTCAGCGCCGTGTCATTCCCGCCGATCGGGGATGAGACAGCCGCGGTCCAGGTCAATGTGCAAATACCTGTGTCCCAATCGGGGGTCACTTACCAGGTAACGATCAGCGGTGACGTGGTCGCGATCCGGCACGCAGGGACGGTCATCGTCGTGACAAACGTCGGGTACCCGCTGGACGAAGGGCTCACCGAGTCGGTGGCCGCCACCGCGTATACGAAGGTGGCCGCCCGATGGTAACCGGGCCGGGTGGCTCGGCTTACGGTCCCGACAGGCGGGTCAGGGACGTGGCACGGGCCGTGGTTGCCATGGCGGCGCCGGAAGAGGTGGCATATTTCGACAGCCTGACAGCACAGTTCTTCGACAGCCCGGCCAGGGCACTGCACGGCGCCGTGCCACGGGACGAGCCCACGTCGTCCGGCATACCGGGTGCCGCAGAGATGATCACCGAGGTCGTGGTGGCGGCGGTGTCCGGAGCCCTGTCCGACGAGATCAAGGCGATGATCGCGGCGGCGTCCCGGCGTGGTCGCAGTCTCCTGCGGTGGCGCGCCACGCGAAGGCTGCGTGCCCGACGCGAGGAGGTGCTCAACGGGAGGCTGCCATCCGTCGGACCCGACGAGGCACGGCGGGTGGAGGGCCGCTGCGTGCGGCTGGCCATCGAGACCGGGATCAATAAAGAGCTGGCGGATCGAGTCGGCATGGCACTGTTCATCGTGCTGTCGGCGGGGGGCGGCCCGGCTGAGGAGGGCGACAGCCATCAAGGCGAATCCCCAGCCCGGTGAGGGCGCCAGCGCCGCGTGGCGGGCCGGGCTGCAGGACCCCGGCCTAGCTGTCCCATCGGGCACGTCGGTGCGCTTCGCCACGCTGATACTCGTGGTGACGGCGTCGACCTTCGCCATCTTCGGCTATCTGTGGCAGCTATCCCGTCCCGACCTCGAGGCGCGGACGCGAATGTGCCTGCGCGGATTCTCGTCCGGGCCACTCGCCAGGCTCATCGCGCAGCTCACCAAGGGAGCAAGCACGAGGGCGGTAGCGTCCGCGGCATGCGTGCGGCCGGATACCCCCGCGCTCACGGCGTGGTCGCTCACCGGGATCGGGATCCTTGCCGCCGTGAGCCTGGCGCTGTACCTGCTCACCCCGTGGTGGATCATCAAGGTTGGCTGGCCGGGCAGCGGCCCGCTGAAGCAACTTGACCCAAAAAAAACCCCCCGCGTCGTCACGTTCCTGGAGGGCCTGGCCGATGAGGTTGGCCTGGCCCGGTGCCCCGTGTTCTACGTCAACTGGGCTGGCAGGAACTTCGGGGAAGCACGGGCGTTCGGCTATCGCCGGTGGCCATGCGTCCGGCTCAACGCCGGCCTGCTGGTCAGCATTGAAGCGCAGGTCATGGAAGCCGAGCGGGCCGGACCCCGCGCGGAGCAAGCCCGCCCCGGGAAGGGACAGGCAACGGCCTGCGACGTCCTGTTGCACGAACTTGCCCATCTGCGCAACAAGGACAACCTGCCCACGTACCTGACACTGGCGGCGTCGCGGGCGTTCGTGGTGCTGATACCTGCCGCGTACCTGGTGATGCTGGCCGTTTCCGGTGTCCGGCCAGTCAACCCGGGCGCCCGCATCGTCGTTACCGCGGCGCTGCTGATGGCGCTGGTGGCATTGAGCACCCGCGCGGTGCTGCGGTCCCGCGAGCTGCACGCCGATGCGACCGCGGCCCACTTCCGGCGCATCGCCTCACTCGACCCGCCGCCTGTGCTGTCGCAGGCCGCCCCGGTGTTGCCCAAACCGCTTGCCTCGGGCTGGCGGCGGGCTCGCAGCTATCATCCGGGCCCGGACCAGCGTGCAGCCGCATTGAGCTGGCCCGAGCGCCTGTACCGGCCGGATCCTCTCGCGCTGGCCACCGCCGGGGTCGCCGTCGCCATCATCGCGAGCGAGGTCACCCCGGCGCTGTTCAGCAGCGTGCTCGGCCCGCTACTGCGGCCCGGCTCGTCGTTGCTGGCGGGGACGGGCGCTCATCCGCTGCTTCTCATCCTCCTCACTTACGGCCCGGCAGCGCTGGTCACCTCCGTCCTCGTGGTGGCGCTGGCCACCGCCACTGCCAGGCGGCGAGAGCACCTGGCCTCCAGGGCCGGCACCGGCGGGCCGACGTCACAGGTCGCCTGGCTGGCGCTGCCGATGGTCGCGGGGATGCTGGTGGGCATCCCGCTGAGCTTCGACTACGTCATCGCGGGCACCTGGGGTGTCTTCGACACCAGCGTGACCAGGAACCTGATCGTGGCCGGCATGTCGGCGGCCGTGCTCGCCGTGATATTGCTGGTGGTGTTCCGCTGGGCGAGCGAAAGCGCGAGAGTCTGGTTCACCGCCGCTCCCCGTCGGCCAAGGCTGGCGCACGCGGCGATGCTGGTGACCGGCACCCTCGGCGTGGCTCCCGCGATCCTGGCCTGGTCCGCCACCAGCGGCCTGCCGTTGGTGATTCAGCTTCTGGTGGGCGCCGACCGTGGCCAGCGGCCATACATTGGCCGCTGGCCCGCCGTGACTGCCGTGTCCACCCACGTGACGGCCCTCGGTGCCTTCGACATCGTGCCGGGCGCGGGGTTCCTTCTCGCGCTGCCGTGCCTGTTCGTGGCAGCCCGGAGCTTGTCCGCGACGGCCCCGCGGCCAGGCTTCGCGGGAGGCGCGGGAAGCGGGCCCCGTATTCCTGTGTCAAGCGTGCTGACGACCGGGCTGACCGCTGCGGGGATCTCGGCCGCGGCTGGGCTCGTGCTGATGCTGTCACTTCACGCCGCCATCGGGACTGCGCAGTTCGCCGGCGCGGGAGGCTTCGGCCTGCTGTACCTGAACAGGGCCGTCCAGCTCGTGGTTGCCGCGTGCGCAGGGCTCGGTGCCGCCTGGTCCGCGCGCCGAGCCGGCGGAACTCGGCTCACCAGCGGGATTCTGACCGCGCTGATCACCGCCGGGGCCGCGGCGGTCCTCGCGCCAAAGCTCCTTTTCGTCGGCGAGCTAGGCTGGGGCTACAGCCACGTGAATCCCGCCGCCTATCCGGTCCTGTACGGGATCGTCGGCAACATGACGCCGGGCAAGGCGGTCGCGTCAGCTCTCATCCTGGTGACCGTGAGCGGTGCGGCATCCCGCCTGGCGGCCCGCCGAGCCACGGGTCACGCCAGGGCTAGGGCCGCGCCCGGCCCGCGAGCGGATGCCGCGTGCCGGCTCGCCGCCGCGCTGGGGTTTGCCGCCCTGCTGACGGGCCTGACGCTGGCCGGCTTCTATTACTTCACTCGCGGGTTCTCCTAGCCGAGCCGGCGCCCGCCCGCGCCACAGGTTTCCGCCGCGCGTGACAAGTCGGGCACTTCCCGTGCGGCGGCGTGTATAACGTCGAGCACCTGCTCGAGGTGGCCGTGATGAATGCGGTGGGAGAGGATGCACAGCCGCAGCACGATACGGCCGCGGATACGGGTACTGGACAAGAATGCCTTGCCGCTCGCGTTGATCCGGTCGAGGAACCGGCGGTTCGCGTCATCGTCACCGCCCGCAAGGCCGAAGACCACCGTTGACAGGTCCGGTTTCCAGGGCAGCTGCAGCCTGGCGTCGGCGGCGAGGTCGGCGTAGGCATGTGCGGCGAGATCGAGTTTCTCGTCGAGCGCATCCCGGAACGCTCCGACGCCGTGCAGGTGCAGAGGCAGCCACAGTCGCAAGCCGCGAAATTCCCGGGTGAGCTCCGGCCCGAGTGCGCTGTAGTCGGGCAGCACCTGCCCGCCTGCGGCGTCCTGCTGGTAATGACCATGGCCCTCGCCGAAGTATGCGCCGCGCAGCAGGCCGGTATCCCGCACCAGCAGAATCCCCGTCCCGTACGGCAGGAACAGGCTCTTGTGCGGGTCCACGACGATCGAGTCGGCCCGGTCAATCCCTGCCAGAGCCGCGCGGCCGCGCTCGGTGAACTGAAAGAACCCCCCGTAGGCTCCGTCGACGTGAAGCCACAGGTTCTCGCGCGCCGTGACCTGCGCGATTTCGGTGATCGGGTCCACCGTCCCGGTGTCCGTCGTGCCGGCGCTGGCGACGAGGAAAAACGGCCGCAGACCGAGAGCCCGGTCCGCGGAGATCATTCGCGCGGCCGCCGCCACGTCCAGGCGCAGGTCGTCGGTGACTGGCACGATGCGCACCCGGGCGCCGGGAAAACCCGCGATCCGCGCGGCCTTGGCCACGCAATGATGAGTATGAGCAGTGATGTACAAGGTCCCGTCGGCGAAGTCTTCTCCCAGATGGTGATGACGCGCGGCCACGAGCGCTGCCAGGGTGGAGAGCGACCCGCCTGAGGTGACCAGACCACCCGCGGCGGCAGGAAGCCGGAACTGATCACAGGCCCACCGGATGACGCTCTCCTCCATCGCGACCAGCCCGGGCGCCAGACCGGACAGGCCCGTGTACCGGTTCACGCCGCGGGCCAGGAAGTCAGCCAGCGCAGAGGTGAACAATCCGCCGCCCGGAATGTAGGCGGCGTAGCGCGGTCCTGCCGTCTCCACGGCATTGCCCGCTGCCTCTCCGAACGTTTTGAGCAGGACGTCGAAATCGGAAGGAGAATCCTGGGGAGCATCCATCATCAGGTCATCCAGGGATTCGCCCGCCCGCAGGCCGTTAGCGGGGGCTGATTCAAGATTACCTATGAAATTCGCCACGAACTCAACTGCGGCTTGCCCGAGTCCCGCCATCTGTTCGCGGTCCGGCTCCAGCGGATAACTCACGGCTCCGCGACCCTCATCGTACAAGGCACCCACCCCTGGTCACGCTTAATCGGATAGAAGTAATAAGGCCGATGGCTGTCCGCGGAATGACCACGGGCAACGTGAGCGGCAGGAAATTTTGGCTCAGGATTCGCCGCGGAGGCTATGACTGTGAGAGCCTGGAACGCCGCAGTAACGCGCCAGCCGGTCGATGATGTAACATCTTGACCTCCGCGCGGGCGACGACGCCAGGCTACGAGCGAAAAGCCGCTCAATGGCACTGTAGCCGGTCAGCCTGCCGATGCACAGGGCCAGAGCCTGCCAAGGCCCGGCCGCGCAGAGACGTGCAGACGGCACGCGCCATTCCTCGCAAACCACCGAGGAGCCGTTCGACGCCGCCACCGACAACGCCGTGAAAGCCGTGCGACCGACCTGCTGGTGCCCTGGCTCCCGCTGACCCCGGAGGCTGTGACGGCGGCACCGACTCAGTCGGCGGGCTGGCCGAGCGAGAACTCCAGGGTCTGTCCGGGGCTCAGGTCGCACAGCTCGCCCCGGCAGCCGACGCGGACGGCCGGGAAGCCGCCCGGTCCGCTGGTGACCCGCACCGTGTGGTCCGCGATGCTCAGGGTGATCATGTGATCGCGGTAAAGGACCGAGAACTCCAGCGTGCCGAGGCTCCTCGGCCAGTACGGATTCAGCCACAGGGCTTCGTCACGCAGTTCCAGCCCGGCGAAGCACCGCTGCAGCACGTCGACCGTGCCGGTCATCGCCGCGAGGTGGACGCCCTCGGCCGTGGTGCCGCCCTGGACGTCGGCGATATCGCTGCGCAGCGCCTCGACGAAGTAGTCAAGGGCCCGCTCCCGGTTGGCGCGGGCCAGCACCCACGCGTGGACCAGGGCACTGAGCGTCGAGCCGTTGGACGTGCGGGCCAGGTAGTACTCGACCGTCGCCGGGATGCTGCCCGGATCCCAGGGATAGTCGAGGCGATGGAAAATCTCGCCGAGTTCGTCCGCGGACAGCAGGTAGAACAGCATCAGCACGTCGGCCTGTTTGGAAACCTTGTACCGGTTGGGTGAGTCGTTCTCGGCCTCGAGGATACGGTCGAGCCGGCTGATGTCGCCGTACCTGGCGTAGTAATCCTCCCAGTCGAGTTCCTTGAGGTTGTCGTATCCCTCGAATTGGCTGATCATGCCGTCGGTGTGGAACGGGACGAACATGCGGCGGGAAATGTGTTCCCACCGTTGCAGCTCGGAGACCGTCACCTGAAGCTTCTCGGTGAGCTCGGTGCGCCGGTGGTCGGGCAGTATGTCGAGTACCTCCGCGGCGCGGAGCAGCAGCCAGGTTGTCATCACGTTGGTGTAGGCGTTGTTGTCGATCCCCGTCTCGGGACTGTCGGGGTAGGCCGTATGGAACTCGTCCGGCCCCACCACCCCGCGGATCGCGTACCGGTCGCGGCCACGGTCATAGGCGGCGGTACTGGCGAAGAACCGGGCGATCTCCAGGATCATCTCCGCGCCCTGCTGACCGAGGAAATCGCGGTCTCCGGTGGCCTGGTAGTGCTGCCAGGCACTGCGGGCGACCGCGATGCCCACGTGGCGCTGCAGGTAGGTCGAGTCGGGCAGCCAGCGGCCCGATTTCGGGTTGAGGTGCAGCAGCGCGCTCTGCTCCCGCCCGTCGCTGCCGGACTGCCACGGGTACATGGCGCCCACGTGACCGGCCTCGCGCGCCGCGCGCCGGGCTGCGGGCAGGCGACGGTACCGGTATGCCTTCAGGGACCGGCTCAGCTCAGGCAGGTGCAGGTTCAAGACGGGAAAGACGAACATGTCGTCCCAGAAGACATGCCCGCGGTAAGCCTCGCCGTGCAGCCCGCGCGCGGGTATGCCCACGTCGCGGTCCATGCTGTTGGGCGAGACGGTCTGCAGAAGGTGGAAGGTGGACAGCCGCAGCACCGGCAGCACCTGGTCGTCCTTGCTGCCTTTCAGTTCGATCTGGAAGCGCCCCCACAGGTGAGCCCATGCGAGCACGTGCTGCCCGAGCATCTGGTCGAACGACTCCGCGGTCTCCAGCCAGTCGGAAGCTGCCCTGGCCACGTCCGAGGTCGCGTGGTCACGCGAGGTGGCGATCGCCACCGTCTTCTCGACCGTGACCTCGTCCGCCGCCGCGACTTCGAGCACCATGTCGTGGCCGATCCGTCCTGGCTTACCGATCAGGGTCGGGGCCTCGGTCACGAGCTCGCCGTTGCGGAACAGGCGGGTCCGGGCCGCCTCGGCGATGCGGATGTGTGACTGGCAGGTATCCACCACCAGCAAGACGACCGCAGCATCGAGGCTGCGCGCCTCGACCGGGATGAGGTGGCGGCTGGCCAGCTTGCGGTAGCGGGCCACGCCCATGTTCTCAACGGTGCCGTCGAGTTCCGACCGGATGCGCAGCCTCCCCGACCAGTTCTCCGGCACGATCGTGGTTTCCAGCGCGGCCAGGTGCGCGGCTCCCATGTGCACGAACCGGCGGCTCGTGGCTCGCGTGATGTGGCCCTGGCCATCGCGAACCCGCAGCTTGCGGGTGAGCACCCCGCGGCGCACGTCCAGCTCTAGCTGGTGCCCGAGGATATCCATCGTGCCCAGGTCTAGCCACGGCCCGTCCTGAGCGGCAAAGGTCAGCGGGAGCCAGTTCGGCGCGTTGACCAGGCTCTCGTTCGTTACTGTGCCGCCAGCGACCTGGCTCTGCAGCTCGTTGTAACAGCCCGCGATGTAGGTACCCGGGTAATGAGTCGCGTCTGCTTGTGACTCCGGCGCCGCGCCACGGGTGGCGAAGTAGCCGTTGCCGGTGGTGCAGAGCGTCTCGCGCAGTCCCTCGTCGCGCGGTGAGTACCCCTCATAGCAGAGCGTCCACTCCGCGATGGGGATGAGCTTCCCATCTTGCCCCAGCACCTTGCTTACCCTGCGGCTCGTGGCTATACCGGCGCGGTGTCGCAACCCGCCAGGCGGCACGGCTGCCTCGCTGACCGGTGACCCTGCTCACCAGCTTCGCACGCCCAGACGCGGTTAGCCAGCCGACCTCATGCCCGAGAGGACGAATGCCTTTCGTCGGCTGTAATGATGTCGTGGGAACCGCGGTCGAGGCACCGGGCAGGGAGGCGCTGGGCGGCCTTGCGGATCGTGGCCATGCCGGGCGTGGCAGGAACGGAGTGACTCGTGTTGGAGTTGTGGGGCTCGACCGCGGCGGTGCGGTACGCCCGCGGACAGCTCGTCGTGTCCCCGCTGAGCGCCGAAGATGACAACGCGCTGGACGCGGCTCTCGCTGACTTGCACGCAGCGATGCTGGGCCTCACCGAGGACGGTGCGGGAGTGCTGCTATTTCATCTGCGGTCGCCGGAGTTCCCGGTCGGCGGCGTGCCAAACCTTCGCTGCCCGGTGTCGGTGCAGGTCGATGCCGACGCGGTCGAGGCGGCGAAGGCGCTCACCGGGGCGATCAACTCTGACCTGCTGGAGTCGCGGCGCCTGCGCCCGGCCGACCGGATGCCCGCGCCACCGGTCCCGGTTTCGTCGCCGCAGGGCCCGCGCCGCCCCGACGTTGCCGCGGCGGCCGGCCGGATGCGCCGCAGCGACCGGCGATCAAGCGGCCTCATCAGCGCGGTCCACGCGCACTGCCAGGCCGAGCCGGGGTGCGTGCTCGAGATCGCCCGAGCGGGATTTCGGGGCATCGCGGGAGTGGTCGTCGCCACGACCGCGCGGCTGCTGTTCGTCTCGGAGCGCGTCGCTCACGAGCTCCCGCTCGAGGTGGTCGAGTGGGTACAGGTGGCGTGGACGGGCCCGGGGAAGCCCTGGGTGCTGCGGATCGCCGAGGGCGGCCCCGGGCTTGCCTTCACCGCTCAGCATCGCGACGACATCGACCGCGTTGCCGGCGCGCTGAGCTACTACTGTGAGTTCCAGCGCACGATGGGCTCGATCGGGCCGCCTTCGCCGTCTACGGCCGATCTGTTCACCGAGTGGCAGACGCTGCTGGAACGTCGTCAGCTCGGCATGGTGCCGGACGAGCAGTTCGAGCGGCAGGCCGTCGGCCTTCTCCTGGCCGTCAGCGGGCACTAAGGCCCCGCGGGGTCAGCGGGGTCAGCGGGGTCAGCGGGGTCAGCGGGGTCAGCGGGGTCAGCGGGGTCAGCGGGGTCAGCGGGGTCAGCGGGGTCAGCGGGGTCAGCGGGGTCAGCGGGGTGCAGCGCCACCCGGCGCCAGGGGCTGCCGGGGCGCAGGTGCAGGCCGCGGACCAGGCGCAGCCGGGTAAGGGTCTGCCCGCGTGCGTCCGATAGGTCACCGCAGCACCAGAACAGGCCGCCGGTGAGGAATCCGGTGCCGAACTGCCGCCAGTTGCGGTAGTGGCGCTGGGTTTCGGCCAGCCCGCGGGCCAGGATGCCCCACGCGGAAGCATCATCCAGGTACCCGGCGGTGTGTGAGGCGCGCGTCACATAGACGAGCCTCGCCAGGTCCCACGCCGTGGCGTCAGTATTGAGTGGCTGCGGCAGCAGGCTCACGAACCCGAACTTGATCGCCTGCGTCCAGTTGTCATAATCGCGGTCGAGGCCGTCCATACCGTGCACGGCCGAGACCTCGCGGAGAAAGGCGCGGTGCTGTTCTGGCAGGCGCGTCCAGGTTTCGCGTGCCGCCGCCGCGGCACCCGCCTGGGCGAGGGAATGCACGATTGCGAAGCGCGGCGCATGCATGCCCGCCAGGAGGTTATTCAGCGTGCCGGCGGCTTCCTCGGAACTGGTCACCCTCCACGCATCCGCCAGACCCTCGATCGCCTTCTCGCGGCGGGTACCGGTACCGGTCTCCTCCGGCAGCAGCGCAAGCGTGTCGTTGAACGCGCGGTTGCTACGGGCGTAGAAGGCGCCCACCGCCAGCATCCGCGACCGCTCCTCGGCGAGCGCGGCACCCGCCCAGAGGTCGGCCATCTCCGGATCCGGGGATGGGACCGGGAAGCCGGTCAGGGGAACCTGGTGCACTCGCATAATTGGCGATAGTAGAGGCCGGCCGGCCCGGCAACCACTCGCGCAATCTTTGACGGCGCGGCAGGCACGCGGTGGCCCGCGAGGCGGGCGCCCGGACGTCCGCGATGCCGGATCCCCTATCCTCTGGATGTGGCGCACGACGAACGCGGAGTGACCCCGCAGAGGGAGGACTTTTCCGCCTGGTACAACGAACTCGTCTTCAAGGCCGAGCTTGTGGACCGCGGACCGGTCAGGGGCACGATGGTGATCCGCCCCTACGGCTACCGGATGTGGGAGCTGCTGCAGGCTGACATGGACCGGCGGATCAAGGAGACCGGCCACGTCAACGCCTACTTCCCGCTGCTGATCCCGGAAAGCTACCTGCAGCGGGAGGCGGAGCACATCGAGGGCTTCGCGCCGGAACTCGCGGTCGTCACGCACGCTGGTGGCAAGGAACTCGAGGAGCCGCTGGTCGTCCGGCCGACATCGGAGACGGTCGTCGGCGAGATGATGGCCAAGTGGATCAGCTCGCACCGTGACCTGCCGATGCTGCTCAACCAGTGGGCCAACGTGGTCCGCTGGGAGATGCGGCCCCGGATGTTCCTGCGCACCACGGAATTCCTCTGGCAGGAGGGCCACACGGCGCACGCCGACGAAGCCGACGCGATGCGGGAAACCCTGCTGGCCCTCGGCCTGTACGCGCAGGTGGCCCGGGACGTGGCCGCGATGCCGGCGGTGGCGGGCGAGAAGACGCCGAGCGAGCGCTTCGCTGGCGCCGCGCGCACGTACACGGTCGAGTGCATGATGCGCGATGGTAAAGCGCTGCAGGCCGGGACCTCGCACTTCATGGGCACGAACTTCGCCCGGGCGTTCGACATCCAGTACGCGGCGGAAAGCGGCGGCCAGCAGCTGTGTCACACTACCTCGTGGGGCATGAGCGCCCGCATGATCGGCGGAGTGATCATGACGCACGGGGACGACAAGGGCCTGGTCCTCCCGCCACTGCTGGCGCCCTACCAGGTAGTGATCGTCCCGATCGGCCGCGGCGAGCAGGCTGACCAGGTGCTGCCGCCTGCGCGGGAGCTGGCTGGCCGGCTTGTCCAGGCCGGCATCAGGACGCACGTGGACGACAGGCCGCAGCTTTCCCCTGGCTTCAAGTTCAATCACTGGGAGATGCGCGGCGTGCCGATCCGCCTGGAACTCGGCCCGCGGGACCTGGCGGCGGGAACCGCGCTGATGGCCACCCGGCTCGGCGGCCGCAAGACGCCCGTCTCCCTCGATTCCGCACCAGCCAGGCTGAACTTCGAGCTGACCGCGTTCCAGGACCTGCTGCTGCGGCGGGCAACCGAGTTCCGCGATCAGCGGACGCTCACGGTCGACACATGGGAGCAGTTCGCCAGCGCGGTCGCCACCGGATGGGCGAGCGCGTTCCACTGTGGCGAGCCCGCCTGCGAGGACGACATCAAGGCGGCCACATCGGCTACGCCGCGCTGCATCCCGGATGACGGCGAGCCCGAGGAGGGTACCTGCGTGCGGTGCGGCCGTCCGTCCGCCTACGGCAAGCGGCTGATCTTCGGCCGGTCGTACTGACTCGCCGGCCGGCCCCCCAGCCGGCCGCTGCCCCGACCGATCCCGACAGCGCCCGCGAGGACCTCCTGGGGCACTGCCGAGTTACGGCTGCTGCCGCTGCGCCCCGGCCGTTGCTGGCGCAAGCAGCCGGCCCAGGAGGAAAGCAATGACGTAGCAGCCCACGATGCAGTCCAGCCAGTGCGCGAGCAGGGCTCCGACGTAGCTGGGTCCGCCCCAGGCGTTGACGGTGGAATTCGGGTCAAGGCCGCCGATGACCTGCGCGCCCATCCGATAGGGGCAGTAGAGGAGAAGGAGGATCAGCGGCGTCGCCGGCAGCAACCTCAGCGCCGCCGCGCCACGCGAGAGCCGGGCGGTCCGGCTCAGCCTCGCCACGGCGGACCTCGAGAACGGCGCGGTCCACGGTGAAGGCCCTGCCTGGCCCCGCTTTCGGGTCCGCCGCGCCTGGACCGCGATCACGACCGCGGCGGCAGCGAGCGCGAGGACGACATGAATCGTGATCGCGTTCGTGCCGGCGACGTGCCGCTCGAGTTTCGAGGAACGGAGGGAATAGGCGACAGCTCCCTCGGCTACCCCGGCAAGAAACGCCGCGGCGAGGATCGGGATGCTCAGCCGCGAGATCCTTTCTGAACGTGATGCTGACGGCTCCATGTTGGTCATGCGGCCAGGCTGCCCGACGGTGCCGGCAGCTGCCGTCGGCCTGTCGTCTCGATCCCGCCGCCGCCGGCCGGCTGAGCCTGGCCGTCGCCTCAGCCGCCGGAACGACGCCCGGGTCCGACTACGGACTGATCAGCACGGGCAAGTGCCGAGGTTAGGGTCGCAGTATGCCGATAACTGAGCCAGCCGCCACCCCCGGGCCGCTCTTGCTCGCCCGCCTCTGGCCGCGGAGGACCGACCGGGCGGCACCGGATGTCCTGGACTGGGCGGTAGCGGCGGGCTGCTTTGCCGCTTTCACCCTGCCGGTTCTCCTCGGCACGGGACCTTCCCGCCCGCTGGGAGCGGATGCCGCCTTCGGCGCCATGGCCGCGGTGCCGCTGATCGTACGGCGCAGGTGGCCGGTCATCGTGGTGCTGGTGGTCTCCGCGGTCTACGTGTCCGCAGCCCTGGGCGGCGTGGCGTTCACTCCATTCGTCAGCAATGCCGGGCCTAATCTGGCGATCGCTGTCTTCACCGCGGCGGACCGGAGCCGCCCGCAGTGGTCGCTGACGGCTGCGGGCGTGGCGGGCGCTACGACCTGGGCCTCGCTCCCGATCGCTGTCCACCTGCACCCGCACCGTGGCCAGGACGCGGTCCAGCTCGTGGCGATAACCGTGGCGTGGCTGGCCGGCCACATCGCGCGGACGGTCCGCGGGTACCGGCAGCGGCTAAATATGGTAGAGCATCAGCGGGCCGTGGAGGAACTCCAGCTGGCCCGGGCCGAGGAACGACTGCGGGTGTCCCGGGAGGTGCACGACGTGGTGTCGCACAGCCTGAGCACGATCGCCGTCCAAGCCGGCGTGGCAAGGCTGGTATTCGCCGAGCAGCCCGGCCAGGCGGGTGCCGCGCTGTCGGCGATCGAGACGGCCAGCCGGTCTGCGCTTGACGAGTTGCGCTGCCTGCTCCGGCAGATCCGCGACCCCAAGGACGCCGATGAGGCAGCGACGCCCACGCTGGGCGACCTGCCCGCGCTCATCGGCAAGCTCCGCCGGGCCGGGCTTGAAGTCACCTGCCGCAGCACCGGGCAGCCGCGACCCTACAGCACCGCCGTGGAATTGTCCGCGTACCGGATCGCGCAGGAGGCGCTGACCAACGTGACCAAACACGCCAGCGGGGCACGTACCCGGGTCCAGCTCGACCACGGCGCCGCCGAGCTCACCGTCACGGTGGCCGACGGCGGCAGTTCGAGCCCGCTGCGCTCCGCTGCCAGCGGCGGGCTGGGCATCCTCGGCATGCGGGAACGAGCCAGGCTCCTCGGCGGGGCCCTGGCCGCCGGACGCGGGCCGGACGGCGGCTTCGTCGTCACCGCCCGGCTGCCGACCCAGAACGACGCACAGAGGCGGCCGGAGCGCCGGAGATACGAGCAGCCGCCGCAGCAGAGCACCGAGGGGCTGGGATGACTGCGAGCGCACCGCACGGGCCGCGCGCTGGAGGCAGATCGAGCGCTCCGGGCCGCACGAGTGAAGCGGGCGGCGATACGGCGAGCCGCCCGGCGCGCGATATCCGGGTGCTGATCGTCGACGACGAGGCGCTGGTCCGGGCAGGGTTCAAGGTGCTGGTCGACTCCGCCCCAGGCCTCAGCGTGGTCGGTGAGGCCGGCGACGGCGTCCAGGCGGTCCGCCAGGCTCGGGCGCTCAAGCCGGACGTGGTGCTGATGGACATCCGGATGCGGGTCATGAGCGGCCTGGAGGCGACCAAGGTCATCCTTGACGGCGACCAGGATCCGCCGCCCCGGATCCTCATGGTCACCACGTTCGACGAGGACGAGCACGTCTTCGAGGCGCTGCGCAGCGGTGCCAGCGGGTTCGTGCTGAAAGACACCCCGCCCGAGAAGCTGCTCGACGCGATCACGATCGTGGCCACGGGGGAAGCGCTGCTCGCCCCGGCAGTCACCCGCCGGCTCATCGCCGAGTTCACGCGGCAGCCCCGCGCCGCCGCCCGGCCCGCCCGGGACGTTCTGGCGTACCTCACCGAGCGGGAACTCGATGTGCTCCAGCAGGTGGCAGCTGGGGAGTCCAACACCGAGATAGCCGCGGCCCTGAGCCTGTCCGTGGCCACGGTCAAGACCCACGTCAGCCGGCTTCTCGACAAGCTGGGCTGCCGCGACCGCGCCCAGCTCGTGGTGGCCGCTTACGAGACCGGTGTCGCCATCCCCGGCCAGCGCTAACTAGCCTGAGCTGGTGCACGTGCTGATTCCCCTGCCCGACCGGGATTTCGACGTCACCGAGGTGGCGGTGCCGTGGCGGATTTTGCGCGATGCCGGGCACCGGGTGACCTTCGCCACCGAGAAGGCGGGGACGGTGCCGGCCGGCGATCCGCGGCTCCTGGCCGGCGTGCTGTTCGGTCAGCTCGGGGCAGCGGCGCCTGCCAAGCGAGACTACGCCGACCTCACCAGGTCAGCGGAGTTCGCCGCGACGGCGGGGTGGGACGCTCTGGAGGTGGCCGGCTTCGGCGGGCTGCTCCTGCCGGGCGGGCACGCGCCGGGTATGCGGCAATACCTGGGCTCGGCCGTCCTGCGCGATCAAGTCGCCCGGTTCTGGGCCCTCGGCCGCCCGGTCGGCGCTATCTGCCACGGCGTGCTGGTGCTCGCCCGTACCCGCGACGCGGTCGGCGACCGCAGCATCCTGGCCAGCCGCCGGACCACCTGCCTGCCCAAGTACCTGGAGCGCTCGGCGTACCTGGCCACCGCCTGGCGGCTGGGCCGTTACTACCGCACCTACCCTGCCTACGTCGAGGACGAGGTCAGGAACGCTCTGGACGACCCGGCCCGCCAGTTCCAGCGCGGGCCCCTCACCCTCAGGCGCGGCACCACAGCCAGCGACGCACCCGCATTCACCGTGCAAGACCGCAACTACCTGTCCGCCCGCTGGCCAGGCGACGCCTACCTCTTCGCCCGCCGGTTCTGCCAGCTCCTGCAGTCCCCGCCAGCCGGATGAACGCCTCCCCGGCCGCGGAGCCGGGGCGGCGCGGAATCGAGCGTTGCATCGGCCCGTTCTAGGGCAGGGGCGGCGGCAGGACCCGATTTACTACGATCATTTTGTGACCGGCTCGGTGGACTACGACGTGATCGTGGCAGGAGGCGGTCCCGCTGGGTCGGTCGCCGCGATCCAGGCGGCGCGGCTGGGCGCACGGTGCCTGCTGGTGGAGAAGAACGCCATGCTGGGCGGGACGACCACCAGCGCCGGCATCAGCGTTCCCGGGTTGTTCCACGCGTGGGGCCGCCAGGTGATCGCCGGCATCGGGTGGGAGCTCGTGCGCCGCGCGGTGGAGATGGCCGGCGACGAGATGCCGGACTTCGCCGACTACCACCGGGCGCCGAGCAAGCTGCAGGTCCGGGTCAACGGTCCGCTTTATGCGGCGCTGCTGGACGAGGCCGTCCTGGATTCCGGCGCCACGCTGCTGTTGCACACGATGCCGGCGGCGGTGCGGCGCCGCGGCGGCCGGTGGCGGGTGACGCTGTGCGGCAAGGAGGGCCTGCACGACGAGTTCGCCCGGGTGCTGGTCGACTGCACGGGGGATGCGAACCTGGTAGCGCTGGGCGGGTATGGCCTTGACTGCAATGCCGATCTTCAGCCCGGAACGCTGAACGTCCGGCTGAGCGGCTACGACCCAGCCGCCGTGGATTACGCACGGCTTGGCGACGCCTATCGGCAGGCGGTCGCCAGCGGCGCGCTGGCGGCCTCGGACCTGGCCGCGCACCAGGACGGCGGCCGGACCTTCCTCCGCCAGCGGGGCGAGAACGCGATGCACGTCACCGGAATCGACGCCAGCACGAGCGCGGGCCGGACGGCCGCGGAGATCAGCGCGCGCAAGACGCTGATGCGCATCTACTCGTTCCTGCGGGCGCAGCCCGGCCTGGAGAGACTCACTATAGAGAGCGCCGCCTCCGAATGCGGCATCCGGGAGACCCGGACCATCCGCGGCGAGAAACGGATCACCGCGGCCGACTATGTCAGCGGGAAACTGTGGGAGGACGCGGTCTGCTACAGCTTCTACCCGATCGACGTGCACCGGCCCAGCGGCGCGGGAATCGACCTGCGGCCGCTGGCCGAGGGCACCCTGCCGACCATCCCCCGTGGCGCAATGCTCCCGGCCGGCTCGGCCTGGCTGCTGGCGGCCGGCCGCTGCGTGGCCGGCGACCAGGAAGCCAATTCGGCCTACCGGGTACAGGCCTCCTGCATGGCGATGGGGCAGTCGGCCGGGGCGATGGCCGCGCTGGCTGCGGCCTCGGGCACCGAACCACGGCAACTGCCGATGGCGGCCATCCACGCGGCGCTCCGCGAGCACGGCGCGATCATTCCCGGTGACCTCGCCCGCCGCCTGAATTAGCGCGCCATCCGCTGTGATCCGGGCGGGTAACGCACTACTTCGGTCGACGCTGCCGCGCGCTGCGGTCCGCGAACGGCAGTCAGCGGTTCAGCGGTATTCCGCAAGGCGGCGGGTCAGGCCCCAGGCACAGCCAGCCGACATCAGCAGGGCCGCTGCGATGACGCCTACTTCCAGGCCGGCAAAGGCGTCGGCACCTGCGGTCGCGCTGGACCGGAAGATGACCTGATCGGCCGCCATAGCCTGGCTGAGGTCGGCCTCCAGCCGACCGAACCCCGCCGCCGAGCTGCCCGCGCCTGTCCCGGTCACCAGCTGGGTCTCCGCAGAGTAGTTGGCCGCGAGGTCGAGGCGGTAGATTTTCTCATTCAACGCGTACCAGGCCTGCGCGTCGTTCGCCGCGGCGGCGGCCGGCCGCCCGCCAGGCCCGCCGCTAGACGATGCGGCGGCAACGGTCAGCAGGGTGCCCGGTCCCGGGCCGAGTTGGCGGCGCACGACGTCGAAGTTCTGCTCGAACGAGGCGTCTCCGCTGCGCGAGATCAGGTTCAGGAGCTCATCTCCTCGGGCCTGCTGCACGTCGATGCTCGCCTGAGCGAGCAGCTCCGAGGGGGCCGAGCCGTGTTCAGCACCCTGCTGCAGGTCCGCACGTGCCAGCGCGAACGCGCCGATCAGCCACAACGTGCAGACGGTGAGCGCCGCCGACGCCACGAGCAGGCCGTGGTTGACACGTCGGCGGGTACGCTGCGACAGCCACCGCTGAGCCCGGTACAGGGCGATGCCGATGACGACGGACAGCGCGAGACTCACGATGATCGAGGGCAGCGAGGTCGCGCTTGCGCTGGCCGCGCCGAGCGCAGACTTCTCCTCCTCGTAAATGCTGCTGGCGGCTGGCAGCAAGGTCAGGTGCATCTCCTCAGACGCCACCTGAATGAATGAGCCGCCGGTCAGCTGGAACCCCAGCGAGTAATCGGCCTGCGCCTCAGCGACGTACGCGGTGTAGATGGGCAGCCCGCTCGAGATAGCCGCCAGGCTCCCGGCGAGCCGCCGGCCGGCGCCGGCGCCGGCCGCGTCCTTCAGCCGGGCCAGATCCTCAGCGGCCTGCGCGATGTCGCTCTGATAGCGCTGGCGTGCCGGGAGCGACTGCTGCGCGCCAGACGGAAAGACGGTCGTGGCGGTGACGTCGGCATCAGAAAGGGACTGGTACATCCGCTGTGCGTCCAGGCTGAGCGGCTCGCTGGCGGACACGACGTCGACGGCCGCGGACGCATGCTGGCTCACGGTCCACGCCCCCACAGCGCCCCAGGCGAGGCAGGCCGCGACGAGGCCGACAATCAGGATCCATAGCTGTGCCGGGGTGGTGACCTGCGCGAACGGCCTGGCGAAATAATGACGACGGCCCGCCGCAGGCACGGCGTGCGAGCCGCGCTTCGGCGACTTGGACAAAAGCGCCACCGCATCTTCCTTTCTTGTTCGGCCCTGACCGCGTGCCTTGCCGGCTGGACGTGGCAGGCACAGCCGTGGGGTCGCTGTTAACTGATCTTCGCGATCTGCGCGCCGGAGAGCGCGGCCACCGGGCCCGGCAGCGGCTGGAACCCCACGCCGCTGAGGTATTGCAGGGAATTTCCCGCGGTGATCGCCCAGTTCAAAAACGCCTTGATGGCCCGCGCCTTGGCCGCGCTCGGCTGCCTGGTGGATACGACGGCGTACTCATAGTTGATGATGGGATAGCCTCCGGCCGCCGGGCCGTCGATCATTGAGATCGTCTCGTTGGTGGGCGTCGCCGACACAAAGGGCTGCGCCTCCGCGCGGATGCTCGCCGCCGTCGGCAGCAGGTACGCTCCGGCCGTGTTTGCCAGTTCTGCCTCTCCGAGCCCTCCGGCCAGGGCCTTGGACAGATAGCTGATGCCGATATACGCCACGCAGCCCGCTGTCGCCTCGCATCCGGCGACCATCCCGCCATTTCCCTTCCAGGCGCTCGAACCGCGGACGGCAGGCCAGGCAACCGTTGTGCCGTAGCCGATGCCGCTGTTCCAGCCGGCATCATGCGCCGACAGGTAGCTGGTGAACATGAACGTGTCGCCGGAGCCATCGGAACGGTGCAGCGGCACCACTTTCGTGCTGGGCAGCCCCACGCCCGGGTTGAGCGCCGCGATCGCCGGGGCGTTCCAGGTCGTGATCTTCCCCTGGAACATCTGGGCGAGCACCGCGGCGTTCAGCCTGAGGTGAACGCCGGCCCTGAGGCCGGGGACGTGGTAGTTGACCTGCTGCGCCGAGATCGCCAGCGGAACGTTGATCAGCGTCGGGTTCTGGACCGCCACGCCGCTGGACAGGTAGGCGTCTGACGCGCCGATATTTATTTTCCCGGCGGAGGCGTCGGCTATCCCGACGCCCGAGCCGGTGGCCCCGAGCGTGACGGATACCTGCGGGTGCTGCTGGTGGTACGCCGCCGCCCACAGGCCCATCAGCGGGTACAGCAGCGTGCTGCCCGTCTCGGAAATAGCCATGTGCGCCGGGGCGGGCCCCGACGCAGGACCGCTCGGACTCGCGCCGGCGGAAGGACTGCCAGAGCGGGCGACCGCGCCAGTCCCGCATGCTGCTGTCAGCACGAGCGGGACGGCGGCAGCCGCAGCCAGCAGCACGCTGTATCTGGGCACCACGGCAGGTGCTCCTTTCCTGCGGATTAACTGTTAAAGGCCGGGCAGCACGGCGTTGTCGTGGGAGCCCGAGGCGCCGGGCTCGCCGTCCGGCGGGGCGCTGCGCATCTGGATGACGATCTGCGTCCACGCGCCGAGGTGGATGCGGTCCCCGTGATAGAGCGGCACGACCATCCCGACGTCAATCTCACTGCCGTTGACGAGCACGCCGTTTGCCGATCCCGGATCGAGGATCGCCCAGCCACCGTCCGGCTCGGCGATCAGCACCGCGTGCAGGCGGGAGACGCCGGGATCAAGGGACGCGCCGGCCAGGTCGATCTCAGGCTCGATCCCCCGCGACGCGCTGCGCCTGCCGATGCGCATGTTCTGCCCGGTGAGCTGGAAACAGCGCTCCTCGCAGGCCGCGGGAAAGCCAATCGCCCCCGCGTCCGGGCCGGCCGCGGCAGTCACCTTGTCGTAGTAATCCCGGTCAGCAGTCACCCTTGCCGACCACGCCACCGCCCGGCCGACCCTTGAGGGGGGCTCCTCGCCTGCCCCCGCCGCATAACGTGAGCCGACCGCGGCGCCACGGGCGGCCGGGGATGTCGGCATGAAGCGCCGGGGGACCTTGCCTGAATCGAAGTCAAGCCCGCAGTCCTCGCAGAATTTTCCCGACCTGGCCGTCCCGCACAGCGGGCACTGCCCGGTTTCGTTACCCGCCTGTAGTTTCATTTCTTACTTCCTGGTCCGGACTGTCCTGGTTGATCGGGTATCGAGCGTCATCTCGTCGGACTGCGCCACCTTCTTCTTCAGCCGGATGGTCCCGGTCGCCGCATCCACCACGTCAACCACCCTGGCCAGCAGCTTGGCCGTGTCGTCGTGGCGCGACGACTGGGCGAGCGCCACCGCCCGGCCAAGCTTGATCTTCGCGGTGTCCTCGTTGCCGTCCTTGCGGGCCTCCAGGCCTTCATGAATCAGCTCAGCGAGCTCTGTCTGGCCGGTGTAGTGCGCCACGTGCGGGTTGATGCGGGTGGCCAGCGCCTCGTCGTCGGTCCAGGTCGCCTTGACCAGACCCTGGCCGAGCAGATGCTGGGCGGAGGTCGAGCCGAGGGCCAGGCTCACGCGAGCGGCGAGCATTTCGTGCCCGGCGCTGACCGGCGCGACCTGCAGGCACAGGTGGTAATCGCGGGTCTCGCCCGAGCCCCACGCTCCGGTCGCGTAGTCGCCAACTTGCGCGCCCGACTGGGCGCGCCGGTCGGTCAGGTCCTCGACGGCGGGCGCGACCTGCCGCAGGAACCTGATGCTCGCCTGGCGCGGCGTCCAGATGCGCAACGCTACGTCTGCGACCCGCTTGCCCATCGCCGCCTTCATCATGGCCGCGAAATCGGCGCTGAGCCCGGCTGGATCGGGCACGATGTCCACGGTGCCGAGCAGCGCCGTGGAGATCCTGCGGAGTTCTTCCACGTTCCAGTCGGTGCCGACGCCGCGGCAATCGCAGCTGAAGACGCCCTCGCATAGCTTGATCGCCTCCTCAAGCTGCTCGGGCGTCTCGTGCTCGTTCTTGCCGTCGGTGAGCAGGATGGCGTGGCGCAGCGCGCTGGGCTTCGACGCGAAGATATGGTGAGCAAGACGCAGCCACTGCCCGATCGCGGTCCCGCCACCCGGGCGCAGGCAGACCACCGCTGCCCGTTTCGCTGCCACCCTCGTCCGCGGATCAGCGACGGCCATGCTGCCGTCCGGCGGGTATATCGGCTGAGCCCGGTCGGTACCCGCGATGACGGCGAAGGAGATGCCGTCACGAAGGCCGTTCAGGGCGGTCGTGGTAGCCGTCCGAGCCGCTGCCATCTTGGTCTGCGGGGCGTTCATCGACCCCGAGCAGTCGACAATGATGATTTCCGCACCGTCCGGGGTCACAGCCGGGGCCGATACGGCCTGGGGTGCCGTCACCGAGATGACAGCGTTGACGTCCTTGCCGCCGTCAAGGAGGTACTCGTTCTGGTAAACGTCCACAGTGAAGTCAAGCTGGCTCATTGCTGCGCTTCTCCTCGGCATCGAATCGGGCCTGAGCCGTCTGGAAACGGCGCTCGCGGCAGGCGGGAGCGGGTAGGGGGAAATGGCGCCAGCACGACGGTGACGTTGTCGCCGCCTCCGGCGTCCAGTGCGAAATTGACCAGCCCGGCAGCGGCAGCGGGCGGGTCGGTCAGCGCGGTCGGCAGCGCAAGCTCAGCCAGTTTCCCGGCCTCCGGCTGGTAGTTCCACAGTCCGTCGGAGCACAGCAGGAGGGCACCGGCACCGGGCGGCTCGAACGTAGCGACATGCGGTTCTACCTCGTCGATGCCCTCGCCAACCCAGCGCGTCACGATGTGGGCCTGCGGGGAGGCGAGCGCATCGGCCTCCGATAGCAGGCCCGCCAGGACCAGCTCCTCAGCCATGGAGTCGTCCCTGGTGAGCCGCTGGGCAGCAGAATCAGGGGAGCTGGCGAGCCAGTAGGCACGGCTGTCGCCGAGCCAGCACACGGTCACCGCCGCGCAGCTCATGACCGCGGAGACGAACGTGGCCGACGGAGCGTTGCCAAGCGGGCTGTCCAGGCTGGTCACCGCCTCGCACGCGGACCGGACTGCCGCGACGGATGCGGCAGGCAGGTCCTCGCCCCGGCGAACCGCGGTGAGGAGCACGCCGATCGCGGCCCGCGCCGCCGCCAGCGATGCTTCGTCCGCGCAGTCCGAGGTGGAAACCCCGTCGCATACCACTGCCAGCGCGACCGGCCCGCTCGGCGTGTCGGCCGTCGCGAGCGCCATCGCGTCCTCGTTCCGGTAATGGCGCAGGCCGCGATCGGTCACGCCAGCCAGCAGCCCGAGATCAACCTCCTGGTGATCACGGCTGCCGGGCGCCTTGCGCCCGCACACCTCGCAGTAGCCGTCCCCGCTGACGGGCGCGGACGGACACACCCGGCAGGCCTGAGCGGCAGCAGGCTCATCGTTGCTGACCGAGGCGGGCGCTAGCTCAGTCCCGCAGGATTCGCAGAAGTTGTCTTGCGGGCTGGCCGGTCCGCCGCAGGACATGCAGGCACCGGTCGGCGACAGCCGCGGCCCGGCGATCACGACCAGGTCCTCGGTCGGACCTCGTTGGCCAGGTCAATCAGCCCGATCCGGCGTTGCCTGTCCGGTGCCAGCCGGGCCAGCGAGCGGTAGCTCTCCTCCAGGCCGCAGCGGATTGCCTGCTCGGTCAGTTCCCGGCCGAGCAGCTTTCCGCCGCCCAGCGGCTTCCCGGCCATCACGCAGCCCAGCGCGGCCTGCAGGATATCGGCGGTGACGCGCAACTGCCGTCCGGCGTCTAGCGTGAGCCGGCTGAGCCGGGCACCCGCCTCCTGCAGCTGCTCGGCGGAGACTACTCCGTGATCGCCATTGTTGACCCGTATCCGCACCGCCGCGATCTGCGCCGCCTGGTAATGGCTGGACGTCTCGGGGACCGCGGTCAGCGCGGCGATCGCAGCGGCGGTGTGGCCGGCCGCCGGCAGCAACCTGGCAAGGCCGAACGCGGCGCTGACATACGACCGGTCAACAGTCCACACGAGCTGGAAATAGCGGGTGGCGGCAGCGGCGTCCCCGTCGGCTTCCGCGGCAAAGGCGAGCGCGAGCTTTGGCGCGAGCTCACCGGGCAGCGTTTCGCAGACACTGTCGAACGCGGCCCGTGCCGCGGCCGACCGGTTCATGGCCAGCTCGCGCAGGCCCTGGTACCAGGTGGTGCGCCAGTCCGCGAGACCGCGCGCGATCAGGTCCTGCAGGGCCGGGTCCGCGGAGTGCGGATCACCACTGACGATGTGGGCCCTGGCGAGCGCCAGCAGCGTTTCGGCCGACTCGGCGATCGGCAGCGGAGTTCCAGGTCCGGATATGGCGGCGGTCAGCGCGGCGGCCTGCTGCACCGGGTCGAGCGAACTCAGTGCGATCAGGTAGCTGGCGGCCGGGTCGGTCCTTTCCACCTGCGGCACCGGCAGCCCCGCGACGATCTCAGCGAGCAAGGGTGCGCGTTCGGCAGACCAGGGACGATCGACGTCCATCGCCGCCGGAGCGCCGATAGCCTGCAGCTCCGTGCTGAACAGGGTCGAGAAGGCGGGCCGCGGGGTGCCGTCGCCGACCGCCAGCACCTCGCGCAGGACGCCCTTGAGCTGCTCACTCATCTCGTCGGCGGAGGTGAAGCGGCGCACTGGGTCCGGGTCGGTAGCGCGGCGAAGCAGCCGGTAGAACGACTCGTTGCCAGCGAGCACCGGAATGTCGGCGGGATCGGGCAGGCTATGGGCGTAGACGCTCTGGTAGCCGGTGAAGTCAAAGGTGAGCACCGCTAGGGCGCGGCCCACCGTATAGAGGTCGGAGGAGGGAGAAGGTCCGTGTTCGGCGATCTCGGGCGCCTGATGCCCGACTGTCCCGTAGACCGCGCCGTAGTCGTCATCGATCCGCCGGACACCGCCCATGTCGATGAGCTTGAGCTGTTCCTCCGTCTGGATGACGTTATCGAGCTTGAAGTCGCAATACACCAGCCCGCGGCTGTGCAGGTAGCCAAGTGCGGGCAGCACCTCGATCGCGAAAGCCAGCGCGACGGGCAGCGGCATTGACTGACCGTCCTTGCGCAATGACGCCAGGATCTGCCTGAGTGACTGCCCGCCGACGTATTCCATGACGATGTACCCGGCTGTCCTGCCGCGGCGCCGGTCGGTGTGCTGCACGAAGTTGTAGATCCGGACAATGCTGGGATGCTCGACTTCGGCGAGGAACCGCCGCTCACTCATCGCCGCGTTCATCGCGTCAGCGTCCCCGGTGTCGAGCAGGCCCTTGAGCACCACCCACCGGTCGTTCACATTCCGGTCACTGGCCAGGTAGATCCAGCCGAGCCCGCCGTGCGCCAGGCAGCCGAGCACCTCGTACTGGCCGCCGATCACCTCTCCTGGCAGCAGCTTTGGCGTGAAGGAGTATGGGTTGCCGCAATTACGGCAGAAGCCTTCCACCCGGCCGGGCTGTCCGTCCGCGCCGCGCCCGACCGGATGCTCACATTTGCCGCAGAATCGCTTGCTCTCCGGCACCTGCGGGTCGGTGAGCAACGCGCTAGCCGGATCGGGCACGGGAACCGGCGGAATCTCTACCAGCCCCGCGCCGAGGCTGCCTCGGGCCGACCGGCTGCCCGCTGACCGCGAGCCCCGGCTGCCGGCCCTGCCGCCGGTCGGCACCGACCCGGCGCTCCGGCTGCCCGACATGGCGGGGACCGAATCGGATGCCCCGCGGATCCGGGCGGGTATCTCGGGAGCCGGGGCAAGCCCGCAGACATCGCAGTACCCGCCTTCGATCAGCCCGTCACAGCCATGCTGCGTACACTTGGCTAGGGTTGTGGTCATCGTTGCCGTCCCTGTTGCTGGGTTCCGGGATTGCCTCTGAAAGGCGGATCAACGTTTCCCAGCGGGGTCATGGCAGTGACCCGGAGCACCCGCCACGGTGAAGCGATCGGGCTCCGGCCCGGCTGACTGCTGGCAGTGGCCATGCACCGCTCCTGCTGATCGGCCCTGGTAGTCCGAACCGACGTGCCTCGCACGGGAGGTTTGGCAGCGAGCTAGCCTGAAGCCTCGCTACAGCCGGACCGCAGGATGTCAGGAACGTCGGAGGACGGTAAACCCGGCTACGAGAAATGTTTGATTACGGTTCAGCGTGACGGCAGTGATTTCTGCGCCGGGCGTTGGACAGCACCGCCGGGCGCCGGTCCGCCGCGGCCGGCATCGTGGCCAGGGCGCCGGCCTGCTCGTGCAGGATCTGGCCGGTCCGCCTGGCCCGGTCGGCCCACCAGCGCCCTGGCCGTCCCCGGCGCTATGGCTGGCATGACGCCGCTGCCAGCGGGATGCCTCCGCGGCCAGCCATCCCAGCGTTGCGGCGGGGTCCTGCTCAAGCATGGCGCGCAGGGTGAAGCGGCGCTCGCCGATGCGGTGCCCGACACTCGCGCTGCCGGCCCCGAGCGCAAGCCCGTGCCGGGTGAGGATCATGCCGCTGCGAACCGGGACGGTTAGCATGACGGCCATCTCCCGCAGGCCCGCGTCGTGGCCGGCGGCGTCAGCGCCGGGCGGCGCCGCCCGCAGCGCGAGCGGCAGCACGGCGCGGGCCGGCCAGCGAGCGGCCTCGGCGGCGATGACGCGCCGCAGCAGGCCGGCCCACCCGGACAGGGCGGGCGCGGGCAGGTCGGTCACTGCCTCCAGGTGGCCGGGCAGCCACGGCCAGAGATGCTCCGAGAAGAGCGTTTCCTGTACCCGGCGCAGCGCCGCGATGGTGGCCGGGCGGCGGGCGGCGGCCACCGCCTCGCCCACGCTTGCGTAGAGGCCGAGCAGGGCGGACAGGTGATCGGGCTCGGCCGGCCCGATGATGCCGATGGCGCGCCAGAATCCGGCCACGCGGTCGGTGCACGTGGCTGCGGATGTAGCCGGGCAGAGCGTGCTCGGGCCACCCCCAGCCGGCCAGGGTGGAGGACCAGAACTCCAGCCGGCCCGAGGGGGTGGGGAACCCGCGGCGCACGGTGCCGTCGACCATGACGCCGACCGGCCGGCGCCCGGCCCCGTCGGGCTCCGGTGCGCCCGTCGGCACGATGTTCGCGGCCGGCGCGGCCGGGCTGGCGGAGTACACCCGGCCGGTCCCGCTGATGTGCGCGTCGACGACCTCGGCGGCCGGGACCTCTGCTCGTGCAGCGCGCCCTGGCCGCTGGTGATCTCGAAGGCGCCGTAGCGGCGCATCCATTCGAGCGGGGACAGGCCCTCGGCGGGCCGCTAGCTCCGCGCCGGTCACCGGAGCCGCGCGCCGGGCCCACGGATGGCCCGGGTGAACCACGACGACCAGGTGATCCCTGCGGACGACGGTGGACATTCCGCCGAGCTGGGGCTGGTCACCTTCGACGAAGCCGACGTCCGCGGTGCCCTCGCGGACCCGGGCGAGCACCTGCGAGGAGTTGGTGACCTCGACAGCCAGGACGACGTCGGGAGATTCCCGGTGCAGGGCGCCGAGCCAGTCAGGCAGCAGGTACTCGGCCACCGTCAGTGACGCGGCGACGCGCAGGTGCGAGCCCTGCTCGGCGACAACTGCCGCCACTCCTGCCATCAGCGCCTGGGTCTCGCCCAGTACCCGCCGCGCGAGGACCGCGACCCGCTCGCCCGCCGGCGTGAGAGACGTGCCCGCTTTCGATCGGTGCAGGAGCGTGACCCCGAGGATGCGCTCGAGCTGGGCCATGCGCTGGCTGACGGCCGGCTGTGACATGCCGCTGCGCGCGGCGGCCCGCCCGAGGCTGCCGAGTTCGGCGACGGATTCGAACAGCTCCAGCGCGGGTCGGGCACGGGCGACGGCCGCACCTCTTCAGGCTATCCCACGCAGCGGGCGGCAGATGATCTCGTGTCAGCGCCTCACGGTAAGCGTCCGTGCACATGGCTGCGATCGCCGGGCGGCTCAGCGCCGCTCCTGGATGCGGATCAGGTTGCCCGCGGGATCGCGGAAGGCGCAGTCGCGAATGCCGTACGGCTGGTCGGTCGGCTCCTGGACGACTTCCGCATCGCCAGCCTGCAGCCGATCAAAGGTGCCATCGAGGTCCTTGGCGGCCAGGAGGATCCAGCCGTAGGTGCCTTTGGCCATCATCTCGGCAATGGTGCGGCGTTCGTCGTCGGTGATGCCGGGGTCGGTGGCTGGCGGAGCCAGGAGGATGGACGTGCTGGGCTGGCCGGGGGGCCCGACAGTGATCCAGCGCATCTTGCCGGATCCGACATCGGCACGGACCTCGAAGCCGAGGACGTCGCGGTAGAACGCCAGGGAGGCGTCCGGGTCGTCGTGCGGGAGGAAGCTGGCGTGAATGGTGATGTCCATGGCTGTCACGCTAGCTGTGGCTCGGTGACCGTCGCTTCTTGATTCCTGACCGGTCTGGTCACCTGCTTCGCCACGCACGGCGGCATTCCCGCCGTCGCACGAGATGCCTGGCGCCGGTAGGCGCTGGGCGGCATGGCGACCAGATCGGTGAAGCGGGTGCTGAAAGTGCCCAGCGACGAGCAGCCGACCGCGAAACAGACCTCGGTGACGCTCAGGTCGCCACGGCGCAGCAGCGCCATCGCGCGCTCGATCCTCCGCGTCATCAGGTAGCTGTATGGTGACTCGCCGTAGGCGAGCCGGAACTCGCGGCTGAGGTGCCCGGCCGACATGTGCGCACCGCGCGCGAGGGCCTCGACGTCCAGCGGCTCCGCGTACTCCCGGTCGATCCGGTCCCGCACGCGGCGCAGCCGCGCCAGGTCGCGCAGGCGCTGAGCTGAAGCGGGTCTACTGGTCACAAGCAAGATCGTACGTCGTGCCGCGGGACATGCGCGATGAGATCAGCCGGCAGCTCGAGCTGGCCGCGGTCGCGGCCGATCCGGCCGAGCGCGCGGCGCGGTGTACCCTTCGTGGTGGTCGGCCGGCGAGATCTGCGGCATGACCGCCCAGCACGCCGTACGGCAGGGCAGGCAGGCCGCCAGGAACGTCGCCGCATCTCTCGGCAAAGGCACCGCGAAGCCGTACCAGCACCACGACGAGGGCTTCCTGGTCGACCTGGGGCAGAGCGGCCGCCGCCGCGAACCCGCTGAACATCCCGCTGTCCGGGCCGACCGCCAACGCCGTCACCCGGGCCTACCACCTGTCCGCCATGTCAGGCAACCGGATGCGGGTCCTCGCCGACTGGGCCCTGAACACGGTCACGCCGCCGGAAGCGACATCGTCCGGAGTGATCAGCGCCGAATCCGTGCCGCTCGACGTGGACAGACCGCGAGCCTGACGCCACGGAGTACCCTGACCTTGCGCCGGGTCCGCTCTCCTCGCGGCTGGCGCTCCCCTTCCTGGATCGCCGGGCCCGGTCAGGCTAGCCTCGAAGAGCCAGGTTGGCGCCTGCGAGCCAGTCATGCAGATGCGTGGACGAGTCAGCGCAGAAATAGATGGCCTCCTGAGCAACCGCCCGAAGCGCGTTCACGATGACGTGTTCGTCCTCGTTCCGGGTGAGGCATCCGTGCGCACCTGCGCAGATCGCGTCGATCAGCACGTCGGCGCGTTCCGCTGGGGCAATGACGAGGACCCGCCCGGTAGGGGCCAGCCTGCGGACCACATCGAGGGCAGCGCGACCTGGCACGCCTAGCACGTCAAGCACTACCAGGTCGGCTTCGACCCCGCTCTCGTCGAACTCGTCCACCGATCGTCCGGAGAAGACCACCTCGAAGTCGTAAGTCTGACCTATCACCAGTTCCATCGCCGCACGGGAGAACGGCTGGCCATCGATGATCGCGACGGCAACCGGGTTGCGCACCGGCAGTTCTTCCGGGTCGGGCACCTGCAGGGCGGGTTCGCCGCCTGGCTCGTTCGGCAGGACCATCGGGAGGACGGCGAGATGCGGCTTGGCCTGTCCGGGGCGCTGCACGGCGTAGCGCCGGTTTCGCTGCTGGTTTCCCACGCTTTAACCATGGCCTAACCTCGCCAACATCTGTATCGGACACTCGTCCTGAATGTTCGGGCCCGCCCGCCGGGAAACGGAAGACTCCTAGTCGACGGGCCGCTTTGCCCGGCGCGGTGGGACCTGTCCGGCCCGCACGGCCGAGGCCGGCGGGTGGCGGGCGGCTTCCCTGGCGACCTCCAGGCGCGAGTGAACGCCGAGCTTCGCCATGATGCTTGAGACATGGAACCGGGCGGTCCGCCACGATATCAAGAGCCGGGCGCCGATGTCGGGATTCGACAGGCCCTCGGCGACCAGGTAGGCGATCTTGGTCTCGGTGGGGGTGAGTGCCTCCCAGCCGGTGTCCGGGCGGCGGTTGCCCGGACGGCGTCTGCGCACTCCGTAGGGGCGGGTCCGGGCATCTGCGCGTATGACGTCCCAATCGGCACCCAGCCAGGTGTAGATGTCAACGGCCTCCCGCAGTGCGGCCCGCGCTGGCGCGAGCGCGCCGCCAGAGCCGTGCACCACGGCCAGGTCTTCCAGGGCATGCGCCAGGTCTGACGGACAGGCCATGGCCCGGCAACAGGCGACCGCCTCGACCAGGAGCTCTGGACTGCCGTCCGCCAGGCCACGGCACTGCCGCGCCGCGGCGACCACGCGTGGCGCCACCTCCCGTCCGCGGGTTTCCTCCTCGCACCGCTCCGCTGCGGCGCTAGCGGTCCGCGGGTCGGCTGCTGCCAGCGCACATCGCACGAGGTCAGACAGCCAGCGGACCCGTTGCTCCAAGTCCATGGCGAAATCCGGGCGCACGGCCGGCGCAAGGATGTCGGCAGCATCGGCCGACCGCCCGGCCCGCTCAGCGGCCAGTGCCCTGGCCCTTGTCAGGTCCGCGATGTAGATGTTATTGCCGAGCAGGTCGGGGAGCCGTTCGGCGGCGGCCAGGTGCCGGTCGAGCGCGGCCTGGTCGTCGCGGCACACCGCGATCATCGCCGCCAGCCCGCGGCAGGCGAGCATATCCAGCTCAGCGATGTTGGCGCCCGGCTCGAACAGGGGCCCCAGTTCGGCCAAGGCGTCGTCCCAGCGGCCGACGTCGAACAGGTACTGGCAGAAGGCCAGCCGGACGGTGCCAGTGCGCGCGGTCCCCACCCGCTCGGAGAGAGCGAGTAGTTCGCGTGCATCGGTGTCGATATCCCGGCCCAGGCGGGACAGGCTGGTCAGCCGGTTGGTCATCAGCAGGAGCCGCAGATCGGCGGTTTCCGGGTCACTGCCGATCACGGTGAGCGCCCGCTCAATGGTGCCGAGGAAGGCCAGGTCATCGCCGGCGAAGCCGTGGATGAGGGACAGAGCGTGCAGCGCGTAGCCGGCGGCGAACCTGTCGCCTACTCGTTCTGCGTCAGCCAGCGCGGCCTCAGCCATGGCCACAGCGGTTTCCTTCGCCGTCGCGTCGCTGGCAGCCTCGTCGGCGGTGGTCGCCGCCGGGCAGCCGCCGCCGTAGCTTGTCACAAGCAGGGCGCGGATCGAGCGCAGCCTCGCCGCCCAGGTCACAGACGTGGCGGGATCGTTCAGGACTTCGTCCACGACGGCGAGTGCCTGGCTGATTCCTGAGACTGAGATGTACAAGAGAGCGTAGGCGATGGTCCAGGCCATCTTGGCCCGGCGCTGCGGGTTACTGCTCTCAGCCAGCAGCCCGCGCGCGACCTTCTCGGCCTGCTCGTGACGGCCCAGCAGCAGCAGCGCACCCGCCAGTGCCTCCGCAAGCACCTCACGCCCGGGGGCGCTGACCGCGGCGGCGCAGACGGCTTGCTCCAGCAGTCCGGCAGCGATCTTGGGCGCTCGGTGCACTAGGACCGGCGCGTTGGCCTGGAGCCACTCCATCACCCAACCGTCCGGGACCTGCCCGCCGGGCGGACTGTCGCCTGCGCTGCTCCCTTCCCCGGCGCCGATCGACGCCGCGGCGAGCTGTGCCGCGACCTTCTCCGCTGGCGCCCCGGCATCAGCCAGTGACCGGGCTGCCTCGCGGTGCAGCCCCGTCCGCAGCGAGGCCGGCATCCCGTCCATCAGCGCATGCCGGATCATTCCGTGGCGGAAAACCAGGTCATCCCCTGACTCAGTGAGAACTCCCGCCCCGACCGACTCCTGCACCACCCCCACCAGGTCTCGCACCGCGCATTTCTGCACGATCGCCACGTCTCCCACAGAAAACCGCTCGCCCAGCAACGCCGCCAGCCGCAAGCACTCCACCGCCCAGCTCGGCAAGAGTTCCAGCCGATCCTCGATCGCCGCCGTCAGCGAGACCAGCCTGCCCGGCTCGCCCCCGTCGGCTACCTCGGCTACCCCGTCCGCCACCCGCACCCGGTCCTCACGCACCAGCGCATCGGTCAGCTCCCGGACGAACAGCGGGTTCCCGCCGGCATGCTTCGCCAGCCTCACCAGCTTCGGCCCCGGCACCGCCCCCAGCAGACCCGCGAGCATCGCGGTCACCTCGTCATCGCCCAGCCGCCCCAGCTCCAGCATCACCCCGCCTTGGGCTCGCACGCCCCGCCGCGCATCCGCGACCGCGGTCGACCGCGGCACCGGACCGGCCACGCCCACCACGAGCAGCGGCGCCGACCCCGCCCCGCCAGCCAGCCGGTTCCACGTCGACACGCTGACCTCGTCAGCCCAATGGATGTCGTCAACGACGATGACGACCGGTGACACCGCGCACAACCGGTCCACCAGTTCGCACACCAGCTCCGCCGCGGCTACCACCGGATTCCCGGTGGGCACCACTCCGGGCGCCCCCTCTCCCCGCAGCACCCGCATAATTTGCGCCCGTGCCGGATCCGACGCCCGGCCGTCCACCTCCAGGCAATCCAGCATCACGCCCAGCGGGAAGCCTTGCCGCGACCGGTCACCTGCGCCGAAGAACACCGCGCAATCTGACTCCGCGGCCCCCGCCAGGCCCTCCCGAACGAGCGCCGACTTCCCGATCCCCGGCTCGCCCTCCACCCATACTGCCCCGCCCCGGCCCGTCACCGCCCTGGCCATCAGCGTCCTGAGGACACTCAGCTCTGCGCTTCGCCCCACAAATGCTGCCGAACCGGCATCGCTGGTCACAACCGGAGCCTAGCCCGCGCCGCAGGCACAGTCATGCATGAGGAGTTGCGAACAGGCCCCACAAGATCCGGGCGGCCCAGATGTCGTTGTGAAGCCTTCCCTGGGATCCGGGCGTATTAAAAGGTCAGCGAGATCGCGGACGCTCACGTCATCTCTCTTGCCGCCTGACCACCCCGCCCGCCCACCTGGGCGAACCGTTATGGAAGAGGAGATAACGTGCCCGAGGGGCAGCAGTGGTACCGCTCGATTGATGACTGCCTGGGCCCCGCGGATACCCGCTTCTTCGCGACCGGCTTCCGCCGGACAGAGCATGACGTGAGGGACGTCACTGTCAGCGCCGGAGAGGCCCCGAGGCCGGGCAGCCGGGCCAGGGTCGGCATCCGCTACCCGACGGACTGGTCCACCAAGCAGGGACGGACGGACCTTCGCCCGCACCTCAGCACCATCGACATGCTGCTGCTCAGCGCCCAGCTCAGCGAGATCCATCTGGCGTACGCCCACGGCCTGGACAGCGGCCAGCGCCGGATGTCGTGGCTGCGCAAGATGTCTTTCCGCGCCGGGCGGACGCCGCAGGATGACCTCCAGGGCATGACCGGCCTAGCCGTGCCGGCCGGGACGGAGCCGATGCCGGACGCCAGCGGGATGCGCGTGTCCTCCTACGAATGCGCTGTTGGAGTGATGCGGGCGGTCTGCGAGATCGTTCACCCGGTTGGTGTGGCCACGGCGGGAGAGGCGGCTTACCAGTCGGTCGACGAGGCGCTCGGCTTCGCGGGCACGCGCTACTTCGGAGACGGGTTCAAGTCCAAGCGGCAGGTAATTGAGGAAGTCATCGCGAATATGAACGAGCTTTCGGCATCCGCCAGAGTGCACATACAGCCGGTCGCCGAGATCGCCGTGCCCACTCAGGGCCTCGAGGGTGGTTTCCAGCCGGCCTTATCGCTGCTCGACGGTCTCGTTGTCGGCTCGCAGCTCGCGCAGGTGCTGATGTACGGCCTCGACGCTCTCCCCCGCGAGCGCAGCGGCACGCTGTGGATGATCAGGGCTGTGCTGGAGAGCGCCGGACCAGGGCGGCCGTGCGCTGGACCAGTACCCGCGCGCAGCAGGATCACCCGCACGCAGTTGCTGCCGCTGCGCGGCGGTACGTGGCGCAAGATCCATTTCACGAGCGACTGCGGTGGGATCACCGCGGGCGTTTCCTGCGCGCACGAGATATTCGCGCCGTCGCAACCTGCTGGCGGGTAGCCCTTCCTTCCATCGCCATGGCCGGAGGATAAACAACATGAAACTGGCAATTTCTGGCACCTATTCATCCGGCAAGACCCGGACTGTCATGGCACTCGCGCACTACACGGGGGTCCCGCGATCCTTGGCTAGAACCGTCCGCGAGCTGATGCCAGAGGCAGTCCCCGGCAAGAAGCTCGCCGAAGTGACGCCAGCGGAGCTCCTCCAGGTCATGATGCGCAGGCACGTTGAGCGGGCCGTCCACGAGGCGCTGCTTGGCGATAACTTCCTCTCCGATGGCTCATCGCTGCAGGAATGGCTGTACGGGGCCGCCCGGGTTGTCCACGGGATGAACCCCAGCGCCACGAGGGAGCAGGAAAGACCGTTCACCGAAGGCGCGAGCGACGGCGAGATGGCGTTCTTCGCGCAGGTGGTCGCGCAGTTCGGCCATGCCTTCAAGCAGCACGTCAAGGGCACGTACGACGCCTTTGTCCACCTGCGCCATGAACTGCCCATCATGAACGACGGGCACCGGCCTATGAATAGCCATTTCCGTGCCACCATCGACGGCATGCTCCTCACCGCACTCGATGATCTGCGGATCCCTTATCACGTCGTCGGCGGAAGCTTCACCGAGCGGCTCGCGCAGATCGTGGAGCATTTCCAGTTTCCTACGGTGATGGACATGGCAACCGCGATAGCGATGGCCGACGAGGAGTATGCACAGGTTGACCGGCGAATGGAGACGGAACGCGCGCAGGCCGCCCGGCTCTGAGCGCTGCTGGAAAGCAAATGAGTAAGGAGACTCTTATGACGATGCCATCAGGAACGACGCCGCTGGCCCGCAAGCAGCTGATCGCGCTGTTTATCAAGGAAATCGTGGTCGGCGGGCGCCTAGAACTCGCCGACGAGATCTTCGCGACAGACTTCTGCTGGCCGCAGTTCGGTCTGCGCGGACCCGACGGCGTGCGTAGCTGGCTCACCGCCTTCCGCAAGGCTTTCCCGGACATCAGCGAGACAGTTCAGGAGCAGGTGGCCGAAGGCGACGCCGTCGTCACCAAGGTCGAGGTGACCGGAACCCAGGTCGGGCCGTTCCTTGGCCTTCCGCCCAGCGGAAGGCAGGCCACGTTTACCGTGGTGGGCATCGACAGGTTCCGGGGCGAAAAAGTGGTCGAACGAGAAGCCTACTTCGACATGGTTGACCTGATGCGCCAGCTCGGCCACCAGACTCTCGTCCTCCCCGCTGCCGCTCCCGCCACGCGGGAAAGCGGGTAAACCGCCCCGTGGCCGGTGCCTGCCTGGCGCGCCGCTGACCGTGGTGTGGTCACGCAGCGGCCCGGCTACAAACCCTGACCGCCAGCCCGTCGTCCAAGCGTATCGGAACGCCGTCACAGCGGCGGGTGCCTGCGCTTGGCGTAGCTCACATTGATGATCCCCACGATGACCCAGATCAAGGCCATGAGCAGCACGGAGGCCACGCCCGGGGATCCCTTGAGCACGATCGCGGTCACCGACAGGGCCACCAGCATGGACCCGAGGGCCAGCATGATGGCCTGCCGAGCGCCGCGGTCGGCCCGCTCGGCCCGGACCGCGCGCCGCTCGGCCCGGACCATGCGCCTGGCCCGGCGGCGCTGGTGCCTGCACCCCGCGTACCGGTCCAGCTGAGTCAGGATGCGGCTGTCCACCTCCCCCCTGGCCGGCCTGGGACCTGACCTCGCCTTCCGCCGGGCCGGATGCGCGCCGGCCACGCACGGACCGGCCGTGACCATCTGCCCCCGGCCGTCTCCTCCGCCTCGCGCTGGCACGGCGGCGGCAGGTCGCCTTAAAATATTTCAAGCAAATATATCGGAGGTGCGCGGATGGCTGCCCGCGGCGCTAGACCGCCAGCACCTCCGAAGAGGCCGTTTCTGCGCATGCCGGTCCCGTGGGTGTACGTGCTCGGCTTTCTTCTGGGCGTGGGGCTGCAAGTGCTTGTCCCCGTCCGCGTCCGCTCCCCGGGGGAGGCGGTCGCACTCGGCGTCGGCGGCGGGATGGTCTTCCTGCTGGGCGCCGCCGTGGCGGGCTGGAGCTGGTGGCTTTTCAAGCGGGCGGGAACTACCGCGGTGCCAGGCGAAGCGCCGCAGGCGCTGGTCACCACCGGTCCGTACCGGCTGACCCGCAACCCCATGTATGTCGGGCTGGCGGTGGCTTTCATCGGTGACGCGATCGCCATCCCTGAGTTCTGGGCGCTCGTCTTCCTTCCGTTCGTGCTCGCCTACGTGAACTGGTCCGTCATCCCCGTCGAGGAAGCCAGCCTGGAGTGCGTGCAGGGGTATCAGGGCTACCGCGCCCGGGTGCGCAGATGGGCCTGACGAGCCGGCCGCGCCCGTCCCGCCGCCGGCAAGGCCGCGAATGGCCACGCCGGGTGGCAAGCCTGCCGCGCTACTGAGCCGGGCCGGCCGCGGGGCCGAGCAGTCCGTCGAGGACCAGGGCGAGCATCCGGTCGGCCTGGCCGGGATCACCGCCCATGTCGGCGGCCATGCTCAGCCCGTGCGCTAGCCGGAGCACGTCGGTCCCCCGCACGTCGGTGCGCGCCGCCCCAGCCGCCTGCGCCCGCGCCAGCAGCCCGTCCGTTGCGTTGCAGAGCGTGGTGCGACACGACGACAGCGGCTCGGAGTCCTTGTCGAGGACCTCCAGCAGCGCCGTGGTGAGACTCCGCTTGGTCTTGCCGAAGGCGACCAGCGCGGTCACCCAGCCGGCGAGGGCCGCGCCCGGTGACTGCGCCGTCATCAGCTCACCCGCCCGGGCGTCCAGCCCGTCGACCTGATCCCGGTAGACCGCTTCGAGCAGCGCCTGCCGGGTCGGGAAGTGCCGGTACAGCGTGCCGATGCCGACGCCGGCCCGCCGGGCGATCTCCTCGAGCGAGACCGTGTCGGCGCCGCGCTCGGTAAAGGCCGCCGCGGCGGCGGCGAGCAGTCGCTGGTAGTTCCGCCGGGCATCGGCCCGCATGCCGTCGGCGCACGCAGCCGCCGGGCGCTTGCCAGCGTGCTCCTTGGCGGCCTGAACCGCGGCCTCGGCGTTCATCGCTCCTGACCCTCCGGGCACCGGCTCATCCCGGCGCCTGCGTCCTGGCGTCCTGCGGCTCGCGCTCCCTTGCGTCCCGCCGCCCGCAAAACCGCTTGCGAACCGGAGGGTGCCTCCGTATAGTGATTTCCGGAGGCCACCTCCGGATAACAGGATAGCTCGCCGGGCCCGGCATGGCGAGCGGTCCGCCGGATAAGCCGGCCCGGCCGGCTTATCCGCGAACAACAATCCAGGAAGGAACTCAGTGTCCATCTCCTCGGCAACCCGTTCCCTCACCCGGCCCCTCCAGGTGACACCGAGGCCCAGCCGCCGGGGCATCAGCCTGGCCCTGGTCCTCGGCGCACAGCTGATGATCATCCTGGACCTCACCGTCGTGAACATCGCGCTGCCGCGCATCCAGCACGGCCTCGGGTTCTCCGCGGCCAGCCTGTCCTGGGTGCTTAACGGCTACTCGCTGACCTTCGGCGGCCTGCTGCTATTCGGCGGCAGGCTGGGTGACATCCTCGGGCGGCGCCGGGTCTTCATGACCGGCCTGGCCATCTTCACCCTCGCTTCGCTGGCCGGCGGGCTGGCGACCTCGGCACCCATGCTGCTCGCGGCCCGCGCGGTGCAGGGCGCGGGCGGCGCGGTCGCCTCCCCCGCCGTGCTAGCGCTGATCGTCACCAGCTACCCGGAAGGCCGCGAACGCACCCGGGCGCTGGCCATCTTCAGCGCCGTCATTACCGGCGGCGCCTCGCTGGGCCTGGTGCTCGGCGGACTGATCACCGACTACGTCTCCTGGCGCTGGGTGCTGTTCATCAACGTGCCGATCGGCGCCGCAGTGATCGCCGGCGCACCGCGGTTCCTGCCGGAGACGGCGCGCCAGCCTGGCCGGTTTGACGTGACCGGCGCGCTGACCTCGACCGCGGGTATGGCCGCCCTGGTGTACGCGTTCACCCGCGCCGCCTCCAACGGCTGGGGCGACCGGCTTACGATAGCCGCGTTCGCCGCCGCCGGCTTGCTCATCGCCGCGTTCGTCGTCATCGAGTCTCGCTCGGCGCATCCGGTGACCCCGCTGCGGCTGTTCGCCGACCGCGGCCGCTCCGTGTCCTACCTGATCCGCCTGCTGGTGGTGGCGGGGATGTTCGGGATGTTCTACTTCCTGACCCAGTTCCTGCAGGAGGTGCTCGGGTTCAGCCCGCTGCGGGCCGGGGCCGCGTTCCTGCCGATGACCGCGGCGCTGTTCGCCGTGTCCCGGCTGGCACCCCGGCTGGTCGCCCGGTTCGGGGAGAAGCCTCTCATGGTGGCGGGCCTGCTGCCGGCCGTCGGCGGGCTGGCCTGGCTGTCCCAGCTCACCCCGGCGACCAGCTATGTCCCGGGGATCCTCGGCCCGATGCTGCTGGTCGGCACCGGCATGGGGATCGCGTTCGTGCCGCTGACCATCACCTCGCTGCACGGAGTGGCCCAGGAGGACTCCGGGGCGGCGGCCAGCATGGTCAACGTGATGCAACAGGTCGGCGGCGCGCTCGGGCTGGCGATCCTGGTGACGATCTTCGGCAACGCGGCCCGGACGGCGGCCCGGCACGTGACGCCGGTCACCAGCCCGCTTGCCGCCGCGCACCAGGTCATCACCCACGGCATGGCCAGCTCGTTCACGATGGCCGCGGCGTTCGACGCGGTCGCGCTGCTGCTCGTCGCGGTGCTGCTCCGGGTTCGCCAGGCCGCCCAGCCTGCGCCCGTGGCGCTGGGCGAGTAACGCTCAGCGAGTAACACTCAGCCGGGAGGGCGGCTCGCCGTACCCGCCCTCCCGGCATCTGCGGCCAGGAACACCGAGGCCGTCAAGTCCGGCGCTGGCAGGCTGGGCCTGGCCGACCCGGGGCCGGCTTCGCGCCCTGCTGCTGCCTTGCGGGCTCCGGTCCCGAAGTAGTCACCGCCCTTGTGCCGCGGGTTATCCGTGCCCCAGTGCCGGACGCGGGACTGGGGTGTCAGCTTGGGAATGTGCTTGGAGCAGTGCACATACGCCTCATTGACCTGCACAACGACCCACTGGACCGGTCGCCGGCCAGGGCGCGCGGCCTGCTCAGGCAGGCAACGATCCAGTTCCTGCATTTGCGCTGGCGTGACAATCTCAGCGCTACCGTTAACGTGCAGGCCTATAAGGTCACGGGTAAAGTCGACCATGAATACGCCGATATGCGGGTTTTCAGCTATATTGCCAAGGCTCGCCATCACGCCGTTGCCCCGGAACTCCGGGTAGGCGATGATCCGCTCACTGAGCACCCGCACGAACCCGGCAGGCCCGGCGCGGAAGCTGCAGTCGCATTCGCCGGCGCCGTCGCTCGTGGCGATGAACGCCATCTCCATCCGCCCGATGAACTCCATCATCTTTGGGGTCAGCTGGTCGCTGAACTGGCTGTCGTAGAACTGCCTGGCGCGTTCCCCGGTGCCATGCCGCTCCTGCAGCACGTGCTCCCCCGGCGATCCGGGGCCGCGCGCCAGGCGGGTGAGATCAGCGCTCGCGATCTGGTGATCCGCGCGCCGCACCAGAGGGGAGCCGAGGTTCCGCCGGCCGCGAAGACGCCAGCGAGCACCGTGGGCAGACCGACCGCGATTCAGGCCCATGAAACCTCCCGGGTGACCTGGACTACCGCTGCGCCCTGCGGCAGGAGGCGGCCAGCGGGCCCGCTGCCGGGGGCTGCCGTACCATCGTGGGCCACCAGCCCGGACGCTCTCCTTGCACTTGTCTTGACGCCTGCCTTGCACCCCAGGTCACAGCGGGCCGGAGAGGCTGGGCGCGGACACGCTTGGAAGGGCACGCTGGGCCAGCCGAACCGGCCGCCCGGCCAGCGCCTGATTCAACTTGCCGCGCGGGCGGCAGGCCACCCCGGCAATCCCGACGAGAACGGCGTGAACCGGCATGGCCACTGTAACGTAGCCACAAACGCTGACCGCTGACTCCGATGCTGGGAACGATCGCGCTTGAGGGCACCGGACGCCGTTTCCCCCGACACATCCAGATTGGCTGAGCTCTGACGGCTGCTGCGAGCATCGGCGATACCAATATTACCGTCGATCGTTTCGACGTCGACGTGGCTGTACGACCCCGCGGCCGGGCATGCCCGGGACGGACCGAGGAGATGAAATGAGTGACGAGCCGAGGTTTCTTCGGCCGGATGTGATTATCGAGCCGCTGGTGGATAGGTTCTACGCGTGGCTGCATACGGTGGCCCCGGTGCAGGCAGCGATGAACCTGGCGTTTGTGCAGGTGCCGCTTCTTGAATCGTTTCTGAAATCCCCGCGAGCCCATATCAGTGCGAGCCGTAGCCCGGAGCTGCGCGGCGGATTTTTCGTCAACGTCGAGGAGAGCCGCGCCGCGGATATACAAGATTTGCTGACCTCGATAAAGCGTGACCGCGCTGACCTGCTGCATTTTGCCGCGGCAGTAGCCCAAGCCGACGAGATCGTGCGGCAAAATGCGACCGGGTTTGATTTAACGCCGCTGTACCCGACGCTCCCGCGGGTGCTATCGGGGCTGGTTGAGTTGGCGTACGACACCAATAATCAGGCGTCAGTGCGGTTTATCGAGCCGCTGGTCTATGAAAGCAGCGTCTACACCGAGGAGCGGCAGTCGGTCCAGTTGTCCCGTGATAACGGCGCCGAGCGGCCGTTCATCTTGAGCACCCCCCGGCTGGCCTCGCCGGATGCCCTGGACGTGCAGATCCCGCTCCGTCATCCCGGGTTGGCGGAACTGGTTAAGGCCAGAGTGCAGGCCACAACGCTGGGTCGGCTGCGGGAGATCCTGGAACTCGACGATGACCAGGCCGGGCGACTGAGTCAGCTGCTGGCTGGGCAGCCGGACCTGGCGGGTGACCGTCACATCGGCGGCAGGGCCCGGATCCGTTACTTCGGGCACGCCTGCCTGGTAATGCAGACGCCTGAAGCGGCGATCATCACTGACCCGTGGGTTAGCACCGGCACCGCTGCGGCGGGCCGGTTCACCATCCGGGACCTGCCTGATCACTTCGACCTGGCCCTGATCACCCACGGCCATCAGGACCACATCGTGCTGGAGACCCTCCTGGCGCTCCGCGGTCGGGTCGGCGCGGTCGTGGTTCCGCGGTCCTCGCGGGGCAGCTTGTGCGACCCGTCGCTGGCGCTGTGCCTGTCACATCTGGGCCTGCCCGTGGTGGAGGTGGATGACTTCGCGGAAGTGGAGTTCCCCGGCGGGAAAGTAACCGCGACGCCGTTCCTGGGCGAGCACGCCGACCTGGACATCCGCGCCAAGACGACCTACTGCGTGCAGCTTGCCGACCGGACGGTCTTCGTGGGAGCGGACTCCTCGGGCATAGAGCCGGCGCTGTACCGGTATGTGCGCGACCACGTCGGCCCGGTCGACATGGCGTTCCTGGGCATGGAATGCGCCGGCGCGCCGCTCACGTGGCTGTACCAGGCCCTGCTGACCCGGCCGGTCACCAAGAGGATGAGCGACTCACGCACTCTGTCCGGGTCGAATGCGACGCAGGCTGCCGCGATCGTGACCGAGCTGGGCGCCAGCGAGGCCTACGTCTATGCCATGGGCGAGGAGAACTGGCTGGTAGGGCACGTGATGGCCACCAGCTACACCAATGACAGCTATCAGCTTAAGCAAGTCGGCGAGTTCATGGCCTGGTGCGCGGAACACGGCGTCAAATCCGAGCACCTGTACGGCCAGCGTGAGTGGCTCTGGTAGTGGCCCGCTGGCGCCAGCAACGACACGATCAGGGAATGCTGCCATGACATTCGCGATCGAGGCGGCGGGCCTGGTCAAGCGGTTCGGAAAGACGCTGGCGGTAGATGGCGTCGATCTGGCCGTCCGCCCGGGCATGGTGGCGGGCTTGCTGGGGCCGAACGGGGCGGGGAAGACGACGGTGGTCCGGATGCTGGCCACGTTGCTGCGGCCCGATGCCGCCAAGGGTATCTTCGACCGGTTCCGGAGCCTGCCGATCGCCCGGTCGGCCCCCCTGACCGGTACGATCACGGGAGATTTCTTCCGCTGCTTCATCTCGGTCGCGATGGTCTTCGCCTACGGATCGCTGCTGGGGTTCCGGGTCGCCACTAATCCGGCATTCGCACTCGCGGCCGTCGGGCTGATGTTCGTCTTCGGCTTTGCCGCCGGCTGGATCTGGGTGCTCCTCGGCCTTTATGTAAAGTCTCCGCAGAGCCTGCAGGGATTCGGGTTCATCGTCATGTTCCCGCTCACGTTCGGGAGCAACGTGTTCATCCCGGCTGCCACCCTGCCCGGCTGGCTGCAGGGCTGGGTCAAGCCCAGCCCGGTGACCGCGCTCGCAGGCACCAGCCGCGGCCTGATGCTGGGCGGCGGCGTCGCCACCCCGGCCTGGCACTTCATCGCCTGGAGCATCTCGATCACCGCCGTCTTTGCTCCGCTGGCGGTACGCCGGTACCGTCGCATCGGCTGATCGGAGCTTCCACGAGGACCGGCGAAGGACGCAGGGTTGGCAGCCCGTTCCAGGCGGGTCGTGCGGGCTTTATACCGGCCGGGAAAGGACCAGATTGATGCACGAACTTTTAGTGTGCTCACATCGGGGCCCGGTCAGCTACACCGCCAGCACTGCCGGGGTGCAGCTGAAGCCGGCCGGCGTGGGCGGTCTCGTGGTCGGCGTCGCCGCGGCCATCGAGCGACTTGGCGGCACATGGGTCTTCGCGTCGGCCTCAGCGCGGGAGGCCGAGCTTGCCCAGCTCGCGCCCGGCGGCATCGAGCAGGAAGGTGTCAACTACCAGCCCCTCGGCCTGCCGCGTGCCGCGCATCAGGACCACTACGCGACGATCTCAAGCGAACTGTTGATGCCCCTGTTCCTCCGCATGCTGCCGACAAGTGGCCAGCCTGTCTTTACTGAGCGCGCTCGCCGCGCCTGGGATGGTTACAGGCTGGTAAATTCCATCTACGCTGAGGCGATCCGATTCCGCGACTGCGCGGCCGTGCTGGTAGAGGATCTGCACCTGATGCTCGTGGCGGCTGCGGTCCGCAGGCACGGGCCCGGCCGCCTAGCCGATGTGCCGCTGAGCTACTTCCACCATGTGCCCTGGTGCTCAGCCGACTACTTTGGCCAGCTGCCGGCGCAGATCCGCCTGGAGATCCTCCGTGGCCTGCTGGCCTTCGATTCCGTCGGCTTCCACTGCCGCCGTTGGGCCGAGGCGTTCTGGGCCTGCTGCGAGCGTTACGTGCCTGGCGTCGGCCGGACGGGGGACATCATCACGCGGCAAGGTCACCAGACCCGCCTGGTAGCCAGCCCGGTGGCTGTCGACGCTGGCCGGCTCGCGCGGATGGCCGACTCTCCCGTCGCCCTGGAATGGCGACGGCGGTTCCGGGAAGGCACCGGTGCGCGCAAGCTGATAGTCCGGGTCGAACGGGCGGACCCGGCCAAGAACACGGTGCGCGGGCTCCACGCGTACGCCAAGCTGCTTGACCGCCGCCCGCAGCTCGCCGAGGAGACCTGCTTGCTGGCGGTCCTGACCCGGAACCGGACCTGGATCCCGGCGTACCGGCGCTACCTGGATCAGTGCTTCAGGACAGCGGCCGTGATCAACCGGCGATTCCCGTCCGCTCCGGTCTTCCTCCACCTCGGTGAGGATGCCGAGGATCGCGATCAGCATCGTGCGCTCGGCGCGCTCGCGATAGCGAGCACGGTGATGGCCACGTCGGTCTATGACGGCTTCAACCTGGTCGCGATGGAGGCCATGATGGTCGGCGCAGCCCCGTCGCTGGTGCTATCGCAAAATACTGGGGCACAGGCGCGGCTTGGTCCGCACGCTTTTGTGGTCAATCCATTCGATATCTCAGGAACTTCCGGCGCGATCGAGCGGTCGATCGACGAGGCGGCGCCGCAGCGTATCGCCCGTGTCACCGCGCTCCGCGAAATTATCGCAGCTCACACCCCGTCTGATTGGATCCGCGATCGCCTGGCCGGGCTGGGGTAGCCCGCCGGGCGGGTCACGGCGGGCCGTCCATCTGCTCAGCCAGGCTCCTTGGCCGCATATCCGTCCACGTTTCCTCGATGAAATCCAGGCATTCCTGCCGCGGCCGGTCCGTGAGCACAGCCTCCCAGCCGGCCGGCACGTCCGCGAACGTCGGCCACAGGGAATACTGCCGTTCGTCATTGACCAGAACGCAGAAAAGGGCTTCCTCATCATCAAACGGGTTGACCATCTCAGCTTTCCTCCTGCGGTGATTCGATCATCTTCGCCACGACCGATAGCGGCCTGGCCGGGTCACTGACGCCGGCGCCGAGCAGGCGGACAAGCCGACTGACCAGCGCTTGCGCCCTGCTCTCTGTGAACAGATCAGCGTTATACAGCAGGATGGCGATTGCCCGTGCCCGGCTATCCTGCTCCCCGAAGTCGAAATCCAGGTCCGGCCCCGCCGACGGATCCGGCCAGGGCTCAGCCGCCATGCTCAAGCCGGGGATGGACGGCGGGGCCTGGTAATCGCCGGTCACGAGCTGATCCGCCATGACCTGACACGCAAAGGGCCGCCCTGGCCTTAGCTTGTCGGCCAGGTAGGCCACGGGGACGCCCCGGTGCGCGTAGCCGCTGACCGCCACCGCCCGGACCCGGGTCACCAGCTCGCCGAAACTCGGGTCGCCGGAGCTATCCACGCACAGCACAAGCTCGTCGGTGAAAGGCCCGATCAGACCGGCTGTCTTGTCGTCAGCGCGCTCAGTGACCGGCGTGAGCAGCGGGATGCGGGTCCCAGCGCCCAGCCCCTCCAGCAGGGCCGCGACGCCCGCCTGCCACACCATGAACGCGGTAGCGTCGTGCTGCCGGGCAAGCCTGAGCATGCCCCGGTAGAGTTCGTCGTCCACCGGGATCTCGACCGACCCCCCCCGGTTCGTGGCCCGCGCAGGCCGCGGCCCGTCATAGGGCAGCGCGATCTGCGCGGGCATGTCCTGCAGCACAGATCGCCAGTAGTCCGCCCGCCGGGCCAGCGGGCCTTCCTCCACGACGTCCCCGACAACGGCCCGCTGCCATAGCGCGTAATCGGCGTACTGCACGGGCAGGGGCGCCCACTGCGGTTCGCGGCCGTGGTGGCGGGCCGCGTACGCGTGAACCAGGTCGCGTACCAGCAGCTGAAACGACGCCCCGTCCGCGACGGCCCTGTGCATGACCATGGCAAGCACGTACTCCTGATCACCAGGTACGATCCGCAGCAGGCGCACCCGCAGCAGCGGGCCAGCGGCCAGGTCAAAAGCCCGGGTTGCCAGCTCCGCCAACCGGCCCGCCAGCTCCGCTGCGGGACATGGCTCCGGGACGATCTGCGCGCTGATCTCAGCGGGCTCCAATATCTGCTGATACGGGACGCCGTCAGCACTGTCGGCCCGGAACACCGACCGCAGGCTCTCGTGCCGCGCGATGACATCGGCCAGGGCGGCCTGCAGGATGCCGACATCCGCAGCGCCCCTGATCCGCGCGGCCCGGCGCTCGTGGAATGCGGGGTATCCGGGATCGAGCTGATGCAGGTCCCACAGCCGCTGCTGAGCGAACGACAGCGGCACTCGCGCCGGGCGCGGCCCGGCGGTCAGCGGCATGGACACCTCGCCCGCGCTTCCAGCTCGCCGGGCCAGCCCTGCCACTGTCGGTGTCTCGAATACCGCCGCGACCGGCAGCTCGACAGCCAGCTCGGACCGGATCCGGGCCACTAGCCGCATCGCCAGCAGCGAGTCACCGCCCAGCTCGAAGAAGCTGTCCTCGACGCCGACCCGGTCCAGCCCCAGCACCTCCGCGAACACCGAGCACAGGACCGTCTCCGCGGCTCCCCGCGGCTCCCGGTCCCCGGCCAGCCCGGAGTAAT
>Ga0335078_10000783_pt1 | contig 48476 bp, 39 predicted proteins | sample Lox_Sample_32_FD_206711 | JGI IMG/M metagenome (GOLD analysis project Ga0335078, IMG submission 206711) | Soil microbial communities from Loxahatchee National Wildlife Refuge, Florida, United States - Lox_Sample_3.2 | ecosystem: Environmental > Terrestrial > Soil > Wetlands | place: USA... | reverse complement strand
CGGCGTCATTCTTTACCAGTTACTGACGGGAACGCTTCCCGCCGCCGCGGATACGCCCGCCGCCGCTCTGCGATACCTTTCTTCCGATGAGGAGCCGGAGAAGCCATCGGCCGTGGCAGCCAGGCGGGGTTCGTCTTTCGGGCCTTTCCGGCAGGCGTGGGCGGACCTGGATGCGCTCTGTTTGAAAGCGCTGCAGAAGGACCCTGGCCGGCGATACGGCTCGGTTTCAGCGCTCGCGCAGGACGTCGAGCGCTACTTTTCCGGTAAGCCGCTCAGCGTGCAGCGCGATTCATACCGCTACCGGGCAGGCAAATTCCTGCGTCGCAATCGCACCCCCGTAATCGCGGCTGCCTCAGTTGCTTTGGCGATCGCGGGCATGGTCGGGTTTTTTACCGCGCGCCTCGCTCGCGAGCGCGATCGCGCCAACCTGGAAACGGCTGCCGTGAGCGCGATGAACCGTTTCCTTACCGACGATCTTCTGGCGCAAGCCGATCCGTTTACCAGCGGCACATCACAGCAGTCCTTTGTCGACGCGGTCTCTCAGGCCATACCGCGCATAGATGGTCAATTCGGCTCGCAGCCGCTCATAGCCGCGCGGCTTCACCAGGCCGTCGCCGAGGCTTTCGTCGGCCGGTACGAGTTCGATCGGGCCCGCCCCGAGTATCAGCACGCCGAGCATTTGTTTCTGCAGGCCGAGGGGCCGCGTTCGCAAGATGCCATTGCGGTCTCGCTCCGCCGCGCCGCCATGGAAGCGCTCACGTACACACCGGCAAATCTCGACGCCGCGAAATTCATCCTGGCGTCAGCCGTAGCCGGTATTTCGGGCATTCCGCATCCCCGTCCCGATCTGCTGGTTCGCCTGCAATACGACCGTGCCGTGATCTCCGTCGGATCTCACGACCTGCAATCCGCAAACGCCGGTTTCGCCGCCGCGCTTGCGGGAGCGCAGGCAATTCCATCCTTTCCGGAAAGCGAACTGCTGCGCATGAAAGAGACGTATGCCTACTCGGTGGCGCGAACCGGTCAGCCGCAAAAGGCCGAGCCCCTGCTTCGGCAAGTGATCGCGGCTTACCAGGGCCGCGGCGAATCCGGAGCTTCTCTGTTGCGCGCCCGCACCTATCTCGCGCAGTCTTTGCTGCTGCAGAATCGATTTGCGGAGGCGCTGGCCGAGGCGGACGCCATCTACCCCGAAGTGCTGAACAAGCTCGGGCCGAATCACCAGATGACCATCAGCGTCCTGGGCGCCCGGGCGGCGGCCGAGGGTTCCCTGGGCCACTGGGATGACGCCATTCGCGACGATATGGCGATGTTTCAGATCGTCTCCCGGAAGCAGGGTCCGAATTCGACCCTGGCCGCGGAGGCCTTATCGGATGAGGCGCTTTCGCAGTGCCGTTCGGGGCGCCTTGCCGACGGCCTCGAAAATGCGCAACGTGCATTCACCACCGCCAGGAGAGGGGCTGGCGCGCAATCGCCCTTTGCCGGCGCCGTGGCGTACACCGTGGCCACTTGCCTTTGCCTCTCCAACCAATTGGATGAGGCGGCGCGAATCCTGAACACCATTGACGCACCCGCGGTCGCTCAGCTTATCGGTGACCCGACGTTTCCGGCCGGAATCGAGCTCACGCAAGCTGACCTCGCTTTCCGCCGGGGCGACTATTCCCTGGCGCGCCAGAAACTCGCTGCCGCGGGCTCCACCTTTCTGAATCCCAGTGCGGACTTTTTTGAGCGCCAGCGTTTCGCCCGGCTGGCAAAGGCTCTCTCGGGCCCGACGAGGTAAAGCAGCGCGAGGAAGCCTATTGTCCCGCGGCCGCCAGATCCTTCTGTTCTTCGCGCCGCGTGTAGCTGGTGGCCGGCCATGAATGCCAGACGGCGGCGCTGGTCAAGAAGGCCTGGCGGCGCTCTAGACCGCTGGTGAGGGACGCCAGTTCGCGGTAGCAGTTGGAAAGATAGAACACCGGGGTGAGATCGGTCGGATGGCCGGCGCGCAATTTGTCCGTGTCCCGTATGAGTTCCTCGAGTGCGCGCCGGGCTTCCGCCGGCTTGCCTTCGGCCATCAGCAGAGGCACCCAAAGCTGGCGGGTTGCCGCGTCACCCAGGAGATCGGGATACTCCGGAGGCCCGGAATCGGGGTCGGGCTTCAACACTTCCGTCAAAGCCCGCCGCGCTTCCCCGGTGCGGCCGAGTTGAATCAGCGGCCGGATGATCGCTCCCTCATAGGAGTCCTTCAACATCGAGATCTGTTCCTTGGAAGCCAGGGCCTGTGCCGTCGTCAGCGCGCGTTCATATAACGCGAGCGCGCGTTTGGGATCGGATCTCCACACGGCATCCCCCAGCTTTCCGCAACTGGATGCGAGGTCGAAACGCGCCTGGCGGTCCTGCGGGTCCTGGGCGGCGAGGCGCTCCTGAAGATGGATCGCCTCCTGGTAGAGCAGGGCGGCTTTCGCGAGCTCACCCAGGTTGGGCCGGTCTTGCGCGGCATAGATGTCGGCCACCCAGCTCAGCCGGAAAGCCAGGGTGCGGCAGGTTTCTCCCGGCGGGGCGTGCTCATCGCACGGATCGGCGTCGCGCACCAGATCCTGAAACTGGCTCAACGCGGCGTCCAGGTCTCCGGCCTGGGCCTGCGCGCGAGCCAGTTGTTGCCGCGCGGAAGCCATTTCGGCCCGCAGGGCCGGCTCGCGGTATCCGGAGGACCGAAGATCGAGAAACGCCCGCATGGAAGACTGCAACAGCGGCACGGCATCCGCAGTGCGGCCCTGCTTGAGACGGATCTGCCCCAGGCTGCGCTCCACGCGCGCGCGCAACATCCGCGTGGGAGCCTCGGGAGAGCGATCCGCCAGCAGGTCCAAGGCGCGGCGCGTGAGGGGTTCGGCCGCGCCTTCATGGTAGGCATTAAACTCCAGCCGGCCCATGGTGTACAGAACCTCCGCCACGCGGCGGCGCAAGTCCGCCGGCGACTCCCGGGTCACCGGCAGGCGCGCATAGAGGTCGAGCGCGCTCTGATAGCTGCGGCGCGCTTCCGCCAGTTGCCCGAGGTTCGCCGAACCGGGACGGTTCTGCACGAATCCCAGCCGGGCATATGCCTGGGCCAACTCCAGGATGAGGCCCTTGTCGTTGCCGGCCTCTTTCGACAGGCCGTCCAGATATTTGCGCGCGGTCTCGACCATGGAGGCCCGCACCTCAGTCGACCCGGGAAGCAGCGAAACCTGGTCGTAGAACTGAAACAGAAACGTGTTGGCGAGCTCGCGGACCTGTGCGAATCGCCGGTTCGCGATGCCGGCTTCGTGCAAAGATACGGCGACGCCCCCGCCCAGCGCCACGGCCACCGCGGCCGCTGCGGCCACGCCGATGCGGTGGCGCCGCACGAATTTTGCCGCCCGGTAAATCGTCGTGTCCGGCCGCGCCGAGATCGGCAATCCTTCCAGATGCCGCCGGATGTCCTCCGAGAACTGCTCCACCGATGCGTACCGCCGGGCCGGGTCCTTCTGCATCGCCTTCAGGATGATGTTGTCCAGATCGCCGCGCAGGCGCCGGTTGCCGCGGGCGCTGGGAAGCTGCGTTTCCGTCTGGCAAATCACTCGCGCAATCTCAACCGCGTCGTACTTCTCCAGGGCATGCGGCCGCGCCCCCGTGAGTAGTTGATAAAGCACCGCGCCCATCGAATAGATGTCGGTAGCGGTGGATATGGCTTCGCCGCGAACCTGCTCCGGGCTGGCGTAGTCCGGAGTCATCAGTTGGAACCCGGTGGCGGTGGCGGCTTGCGCCTCACCCAACACGGTGCCCGGATCCAGCAGCTTGGCGATCCCGAAATCGAGAAGTTTCGGTAGCCCGTCGGCGGCCACCAGGATATTCGCCGGCTTGATGTCGCGATGGACGATGAGATTCTGGTGAGCGTATTGCACCGCGCCGCAAACCTCGCGGAAAAGCCGCAGCCGGTCTTCGATCGACAGCTTGCGCTTCTCGCAATATTCGGTGATGCCGGCGCCCGCCACGTGCTCGAGGACGATATATGGGGTGCCCTGTTCGGTCGTGCCGCCGTCCAGCAGGCGTGCGATGTTGGGGTGCTCCAGGTGGGCCAGGATCTGCCGCTCGTGCCGGAACCGCGTCAAGGCCAGGCTGTCGCCGGTTTCGAATTTCAGGGTCTTGATGGCCACTTCCTTGCGGAATTGGTCGTCGTCGCGTACCGCCAGGAATACGGATCCCATCCCGCCCTGTCCCAGCCGCCGCAGGATGCGGTACGGCCCCATGCGGCGGCCGGTCCAATCGTCGCTATCGGTCAAAGCGGCCGCCGCTTGTTCCACCACCGAGGTGAGCCCGCTGCCCTCGTCGTTCAGAATCGCCAGCAACTGGCGGCGCAGTTCTTCGTCCCCGGCGCACTGTTCTTCGATAAACCGGCTCCGCTCCGCGGGATCCAGCCCGGAAACCGCGTCGTACAGCGAATCCAACCGCTTCCAGTGCTCGGGACTCATACCGCCGTCCGGCGGCTGAGCGCCGCGCGCAGCCAGGCCGCACCCAGCCGGACATCTTTTTCGATGGTCTTGAGACTCACTTCCAGCACGGCAGCGATCTCCGCCATTTCCAGGCCGCCGAAGAACTTCAGCTCCATGGCGCGCGCCTTGCGCGCATCCACTTCAGCCAGCTTCTCCAGAGCCTCGTGCAGCGCCAGCACGTCGATGGAAGCGGCGCCGGCGGCGGCCGGCGCGTCATCCAGCGAAATCATGGTGGCTCCGCCGCCGCGCTTGGCGGCGCCGTGCCGCCGTGCATGGTCCACCAGGATTTGGCGCATGTGGTGCGCCGCTATGGCCACGAAATGCGACCGGCTCTCCCAATCCTGCCGCGCTCCATGGCCCATGAGACGCAGAAATGCCTCGTTCACGAGTGCGGTCGGCTGCAGCGTGTGTCCGGGCCGCTCGCGCCGCAAATACGACGCCGCCAGCCGGCGCAGCTCGGCATCCACACTGGCCGCGACCCGGTCCAGGGCCGAGCGGTCGCCCTGCCGCCAATCGCGCAGCAGCATGGTAATCGGAACTGGATTGGTCCCCTCAGGCGGCGCCGTCAATGCCATTCAGTATCGCAAATAATTTTCGGAATTCAATAGGGGTTGGAAGCGGTTTGTGCGCTCTACCGGGTGGAGGCAGACATGCAAATTGCAACTTACATCAACCAATCGCCGATTTCGCCCTGTTTCGAGGCCCCCCTGCTCGACCAGGTGGAAGACGAACTGAAAGCCGGGCGCATCCGTCAGGCTCTGGACAACCTGTTCGACGATCTCAGCGCGCGCAGGGAAGAAGACCGCGAGAGCTGGACTGGGTTTGCCCGCCATTGCGCGAACCACCCCGTCTGCGAACTGCTGCATGCCGATCCGTTCACCTACCGCGCATTCTCGAAGCCTCGCGGCTACGCCGGCGACGCGGTCATGATGGACTATATCTACGGTTTGGGCGAAGCCGGCCAGGCCGCCCATGCCGCCACCCCGCTCGGCAGGGCCATCTTCCAGTACATGGGCAGCCGCCCTTCGGCCCGGGCAGTGCGCTTTCGCCGCACGCTGATCGCAAGCCTGCTCGATCGCGCGGCGCAATCGAACGATCCGCGGGTGCTCGCCATCGCCGCCGGACACCTGCGGGAAGTGGAGCTCTCGAAAGCGGCCCAAAGCCGGCGATTCGCGGAATTCGTCGCGTTCGATCAGGATGAAGCCAGCCTCGCGGTGGTGTCGCGCGATTACGGCCGCCTGGGAGTGACCGCGCGTCCAGGGTCCGTGCGCCAGATCCTCGCCGGCAAAGCGGCGCTTGGACAATATGACTTCGTTTATGCCGCGGGTCTCTACGACTATCTGAACGCGCCGGTTGCGGCGGCCCTCACGCGCCGCATGTTCGACGCCACCCGTCCGGGAGGAATGCTGCTCATTCCCAATTTCCTGACTCGCATCGCCGATTCCGGGTATATGGAAGCCTTCATGGACTGGACCCTGATCTATCGCAGCCACGAAGAAATGTACGGCCTGGCGGCAGGGATTCCGCGAAATGAAATCGCCGATCTCCAGGTGTTCAACGATCCCGACAACACCATCGCGTTCCTGCTGCTTACCAAAACGGACCTGATACGATAGATCGATATGTGGGGCAGGTTGGTAACCGGCAGCGGGCTCTTCCTCGCCGTGACCGCGGTGCTGGCGCAGACTCCGTCCTCCGAGAACAGCTTCATGCTGAAAGGCGGGACCGTCCATACCATTTCCGGGCCGGTCATTGAAAACGGCTCGGTGCTGGTGCGCAACGGCGGGATCGTGGGAGTCGGCCGTAACCTGGCCGCGCCCAAGGACTTCAAAATCATCGACGTCACCGGCCAGCAGATCTATCCGGGCATGATCGATTCGGCTTCCATGATCGGCCTCGAAAAAGCCTCCGAAGAGCTGCCTTCGGACGCCGAGGAAATCGGCCTGCTGAACCCGCAGTTGCGCGCTTCGACCGCCGTCAATCCGGACAGCGATCTGATTCCGATCACCCGCGCCAACGGCGTCACCAGTGCCGTCGTCATGCCGCAGGGCGATCTGATCGCGGGACAGATGTCGCTGATCCATCTCGACAGCTCCTCCAACGACGCCATGCAGGTGGCCAAAACGGCTGCCATCTATCTGCGCTTCCCGGCCATCGTCACCGTGCCCTTGCGCCCGCACGAAGCCGACGATGCCGACGAGGACCCGCACACCGACGACACGCCCGAGCCGATTCCCTACGAGCAGGCCAAGCGCGATTATGACTCCAAAATGCAGACGCTGCGCTCGTTCTTTGACCAGGCTCGCGTGTACCGGCGCGCCAGACAATCCAAATCGCGCGACTTCCGGACCGACTTGAAATACGAAGCCATGATTCCGGTGCTGGACGGAACCACGCCGATGTTTGTCGCCGCCGTTCGCGAGCGTGAAATCCGCGAGGCCATCGCCTTTGCCGACGAACAGAAGATCAAAATCATCCTCGCCGATGCCTATGAAGCGTACAAGCTGCTCCCGCTGATCAAATCGCACAACATCCCGGTGGTTTTGGGACCGACGTTTACTTATCCGCTCGATCGCGACGAACCCTACGACCGCAACTACACCATCCCCGCCGATCTGTACAAAGCCGGTATCAAATTCGCCATCGGCACCTTCAGCGCGATGGCATCCCGTAACCTGCCATACCAGGCGGCCGCGGCGGTTCCCTACGGATTGCCGGGAGACGCGGCATACAAGGCCGTATCGCTCAATGCCGCCGAGATCTTCGGCTTGGGAAAGAAGCTGGGCTCGATCGACGAGGGCAAGTCAGCGGACCTGATCGTCACCGACGGCGATCCGCTCGATGTGCGCACCACCGTCAAAATGGTTTTCATCGACGGCAAGCCGGCCGATCTGGAAACCCGCCAGAAGCGGCTCTACGAAAAGTACAAGGCTCAAAAGTGAACGATTTTCCGCTGTTCATGAAGCACCCGTCGAACCTGATCGCCGCGGCCGAGCAGGCGACACCCGGTGTCGAGGGGTACGTCTTCGATGGCGTTGATGGCAGCCAGATGGCATTCTGGACCTGCGCTCAAACCGCCGTCTCGGCCGCGCATACCCATGAATTCGACGAATACATGATGGTGGTGCAGGGGTGTTACACGCTGATCATCGACGGCCGCCGGATTCCGATAGCGGCCGGTCAGGAGTGCCACATTCCGCGCGGCACGCCGCACAGCGGTGAGGTCCAGGCGGGCACCCGGACCATCCATTGCTTCGGCGGCCATCGCGCCGATCGCGCAATTACAACGTGACCTTGGGCAGCCGCTGCCGCCGCTCGGCCCACTGCGAGCTGGAAAAGAGCTTGGGACCGACTTGTATCATCCGCGGCAGCATTGTGAAAAGCGAAGCCGGCGACCAGGCGGTGCCCTGACGGGTGCGATATCCCCGCAGGTTCAGCTCATCGGCAACGCGTGAAAGGGGACAATCCTCCACGATCATGTCGAGCGCGATGGTAATGATCTCCAGTTCCAGCGGATTCTCCACCAGCCGCGTGCAATCGTCGGAAACGCGCAACCCGTAGGGAATCTGTTCCGTCCATTCGCGAGGCTCACCCTCGGGAAGGTCCGGTTCGGCGCCGGGGACCTCCCGCTCCCATTCCAGGCCAACCAGTCTCCACCCGTCCTGCACCTTACGGGACAGGTACTCCAGCGAGGGCAGGCCGTTCACTGCTTCGCGCGTTCGCTCGGTCTTGGGCATGTGGACTCCTCCGACCGCGTCTGAGCACGCGTCGTGCCGTTTGTGAACATAGGACAGACGATCGGGTTGTGCAGTCTGTCGGACGGTCGTCGTTTGCCGGCTGCCGGGGTACAGATGACCGGCGGCAAACGGCGACCGCCTGTCCCACTGTGGGACGTCACTGTCCGCCGTGGGACAGATTCCGGATGTTATGATTGCAGCCGTATGCCTGCTCCGTTGACCATCGGCGTAGATATCGGCGGCACCAAAGTCGCGGCGGGTCTGGTAGATTCGTCGGGCGAAATCGCGTGCAGATCGCGGGTGCCGATGATCACCCAGGAAACCGCCGAAGCGGCCTTCCTGTGCGTGAAGGCCGCTATCGACGAGGTCTTCGTTCAGGAGCCGGAAGCCCGGAACCGCGTGCAGGGCATTGGGGTCTGCTCCCCCGGCCCGCTCGATCCCTTCCAGGGCGTGGTGCTCAATCCGCCCAACCTGCCCTGCTGGCGTAATTACCCGCTGGCAGCCGAAATCGAACGCGCTTTCAGCATTCCGACGCGCGTGGATAACGACGCCAACGCCGCCGGGCTCGCCGAAGCCATCTGGGGCGCCGGAAAAGGCTACAAACGGGTATTCTTTTCGATTGTCGGCACCGGTGTCGGCACGGGAGTCTGCTTCGACCACCAGATCTACTATGGCCGGACGGGCACGGGACCGGAAGGCGGCCACGTCACCATCAACTTCCAGGGACCGCGCTGCGGATGCGGCAAGCTCGGCTGCATCGAGGCGTATGCATCGGGGCCGAACATCGCGCGGCGGGCGCAGGCCCGGCTGGTGGCCGGCGGGAAATCGAGAATCCTGGCGCTCGCCGGCAGCCTGGACGCGGTGCGCACGGAACACGTCGGCCAGGCGTACGCGGAGGGCGACTCTCTCGCGGCCGAAATTCTCAACGAAACGGCGCATTATCTGACCATCTGGCTCGGCAGCATCGTCGATCTGCTGGAGCCCGACGTGATGGTGATCGGCGGCGGCGTTGCCGAGCTCATGAGCTCGTTCTTTCCCGGCATGAGCGCCAACCTTCCCACCTGGTGCGTCATCAAGCGCGCGGGCGAAATCCCGCTGGTGCTGGCCCGTTTCAAGAACGACGCCGGCCTGATCGGCGCCGCGGCGCTTTTCAACCAATGAACCGGCAGTGATCTGGGAACCGTCGCGCCAATTCATCGAAACGACCAACGTCTGGCGATTCATGCGCCGGCTCGGTTTCTCCGCGCGCGAGGAATTCCTGCGCTTCTCGCGCGAAGAGCCCGGGCGGTTCTGGGACGAAATTATGCGCGAAATGCGCGTCGACTGGTTCCGGCCCTACGATCGCGTGCTGGATGACAGCCGCGGTCCGGAGTGGTGCCAATGGTTCGCAGGCGGCAAGTTGAATATCGCACATAATTGCCTGGACCGGTGGGCTGCAAGCGATCGCGTCGCGTGTCTTTGGGAGGGAGAGAATGGCGCGGCGCGCACCGTGACGTTCGCGGACCTGCGGGCCGAGGCGAATCGCGTTGCCAACGGTCTGCTCGCGCTGGGATTGCAGCCGGGCGATCGCGTGGCCATGTGCATGCCCATGATCCCGGAGATATTGTCCATCCTCTACGGCTGCTTCAAGGCGGGGTTGATTGTTGTCCCGATCTTCGCCGGGTTCGGCCCCGGCGCCATCGCGACGCGCCTGCGCGATTCCGGCGCGCGCGTGATATTCACCGCCGATCACCTGGAGCGCCGCGGCAAGCGGCTTCCGCTGGCGGAGAAAGTGCCGCCTGACGTCGGGCGCATAATCCTGGTTGGCGGCGAGGCTTGGCAGGATTTCCTGGGCGCCCAACCCGCCGAAGCGGAAACCGCGGCGCTCGATTCGGAAGCCCGCGCCCTCCTGCTCTATACCTCCGGCACGACCGGTAAGCCCAAAGGCGCTGTCCATACGCATGCGGGAGTTCTCGCGCAAACCGGAAAAGAAATCTGGCTCGGCTTCGATCACCGCGATTCCGACCGCTTCTTCTGGCTCTCCGACATCGGCTGGATGATGGGGCCGTGGAGCATCATCGGCAATCACCTGTTCGGCGGCGCCATCTTCATGTACGATGGAGCGCCTGATTTTCCAGCCCCATCACGGTTGTGGGACCTGGTCGAGCGGCACGGTATCACCACCTTCGGCATTTCGCCGACCGTTATTCGCATGCTGAGCAAGCACGGCGGCGAACTGCCGCCGATGAATAGCCTCCGCCTGCTGGGATCGACCGGAGAACCATGGGACGAGGCCAGTTGGATGTGGTTCTTCGAGCATGTGGGGCGACGGCGCTGTCCCATCATCAACATTTCCGGCGGCACCGAAATCATCGGCTGTTTCCTGTTTCCCCTGCCGATACAACCGCTGAAACCCTGCTCGCTGGGCGATGCCGCGCCCGGGATGGCGGCGGAGGTGGTCGACGAGAAGGGCGTCCCGGTGCGCGGACGTAAAGGCTACCTGGTCTGCACCAGGCCCGCGCCGTCGATGACGCGCGGCATCTGGAACGATCCCGACCGTTATATCGAGACCTACTGGTCGCGATTTCCGAGGATGTGGTACCACGGCGACTGGGCCAGCATCGACGCGGACGGCCAATGGTTTCTGCACGGCCGCGCCGATGAATCCATGAACGTCGCCGGCCGCAAAGTGGGGCCGGCGGAAGTGGAGGACGCGATTATGCAGCACCCGGGCGTGGCTGAAGCGGCCGTGATCGGCGTGCCTGACGAGGTCAAGGGCGAAGCGATTGTGGGGTTCGCCGTCGCCAAGCCGGGAGCGCGTCTGGATGGGGCCGCGATCTGCCGGACCGTGGTGGAAGTCCTGGGGCCGACCTTCCGCCCGCGCGAAGTGCTGGTGGTCAGTGAACTGCCGAAGACGCAAAGCGGCAAGATTGTCCGCCGGCTGATGCGGCAGAAGTACCTGGGAGAAGAGCTGGGAGACCTGTCGACGGTAGCAAATCCCTGGGCGCTGGACGCGTGACCCGTGGCGCACGCTTCAGCGTGGAGCGCCGGCAATCCTGCCGGCGTTCTGATTCACGAGCATATTGCCGCGGGCGCCACGTTTCTATTTCTGCCCGTAGGTGGCGTTGGGACCGTGTTTCCGGTAGTGGTGCTTCTTTCGTAGCGCCTCGGAAATCGGTGTGGCCGCCGGATTGATCGTCAGCGTCTGCCAGGCCATGCTCGCCAGCTCCTCGACGATCACCGCGGTGTGCACCGCGTCGGCCGCCGATTTGCCCCAGCAGAACGGCGCATGGCCCGCCACCAGCACCGCCGGACATGCCAGCGGTTCGCGACCCTGCATGGTGCGGATGATGGCGAAACCGGTGTTGAGCTCGTATTCGCTCTCGATTTCCTCCGGCGTCAGCGGCGCGGTCACGGGGACGGCGCCGAAGAAGTAATCCGCGTGGGTGGTGCCGAAGCACGGGATTTCGCGGCCGGCCTGCGCCCACGCCGTGGCATGACGGGAGTGCGTATGCGCGATGCCGCCGATGGAAGGAAACGCCCGGTAAAGCGCCGCATGGGTGGCCAGGTCCGACGAAGGCCGCAGCTTGCCTTCGACAATTTCGCCGTCGAGATCCGTCACCACCATGTCCGCGGCGGTCATCTGGTCGTAAGGCACGCCGCTGGGCTTGATGGCCAGCAGTCCCTCGGCGCGCGCCACGCCGCTGACGTTGCCGAATGTGTAAATCACCAGGCCGCGCCGCACCAATTCCAGGTTCGCTTCCAGCACTTCTTTCTTGAGTTGTTCCAGCATCGGTATTATGCCCTCACGGAGTGCGCGATCCGCCGCAGTTCGGGCAGCACGTCGCCGATCGCCGCCGGCTGCGAGCTTCTCTGTCCGAAGGCGAAATACAGCTTGCGGTACAGATCGAACAGCTCGCCGCTGCGAGCCGCCTCGGCCGGCTGCGGCTCGACGATGTTGAACCCCGGACACAGCGCGTCCTGCGCCGCTTCGATGTTCGGAAACGCGCCCGCCGCCAGAAACGCCACGATCGCCGATCCCAGGCTGGTGACATCGCCCTTCGGCACCAGGACCGGTTTATGGAACACGTTGGCGTATACCTGGTTTAAGACGGCATTCTTCTGCGGGATGCCGCCGCCATTGATGACCCGCTTCACGCTGACGCCGTGCTCCTCGAACCTCTCCAGGATCACGCGCGTATGGAAGGCGGTGCCTTCGATCGCGGCGAACAGCTCGTCCTGAGCCGAGGTGGTGAGCCGCCATCCGATGGTGACGCCGCCGAGCTCGGGATTGACCAGCACCGTGCGGTCGCCATTGTCCCAGGTCAGCCGCAGCAGCCCCGTTTCGCCGGCGCGATATTGCTCCAACCCGCGCGAGAGTTCCACGACGGTGGTGCCGGCGCGGCGCGCGATGGCTTCGAAGATGTCGCCCGTGGCCGATAGCCCCGCCTCGATGCCCACGAACCCGGGATGAATCGAACCGGGAACCACTCCGCAGACTCCGGGAATCAGCGCGGGCTTTTCGCCGATCGCCATGATGCAGGTCGAAGTGCCGACCACGTTCACCACGTCGCCCTGCCGGATGTCGGCGCCAAGAGCATCCCAATGCGCGTCGAAGGCGCCGACGGGAATGGGGATTCCGGCGCGCAATCCGAGTTTCGCCGCCCACTCTGGGGTCAGGTGCCCGGCAATTTTGTCGGACGTCTCATAACGGCCGTTCAATTTGCCGCGGACTCCCGCCAGCAGCGGATCGAGCTTGGCCAGGAAAGTCTCGGGAGGCAGCCCTTCGGCGGTGCCTCGCCACATCCATTTGTGGCCCATGGCGCAGATGCTGCGCGGCGCGGCCGCCGGATCGCCAATGCCGCACAGAACCGCGGCCACGTAATCGCAATGCTCGAAAGCGCTGGCGAACCGCGCGCGTTTTTCGGGGTTATGGCGCAGCCAATGCAGCAGCTTGGCGAAGCCCCATTCGGACGAGTAGACGCCGCCGCACCAGTCGATGGCTTCCAGGTGGTCGGTGTGCGCCGCCCGGGTAATTTCCGCCGCCTCTTTCCACGCGCGATGATCGCACCAGAGATAGTAATCGTCGAGCGGCTGCATGTTCGCATCCACCGGAATCACGCTCGACCCGGTGGTATCGAGCGCCATGGCGTCGATCGCATGCCCGTCGATTCCCGCCGCGTCGATGGCCTTGCGCGTCGCCTCGGCCAGCGCCTTCATGTGATCGGCGTGGCTCTGCGTGGCGTGATCGGGATCTTCCTTTTTGCGCAGCAGCGGATATTCGCCGACGCCCGAACCAAGTCGTCCCCTGGCGCTGTCAAAAATCGAGACGCGGACGCTGAGAGTACCGAAATCGACCCCGGCTACGATGCTCATGAGATTCTCCGATGCTTTGTGGGGCAGGTTGGTAACCTGCGGCGGAGTGGCACTCCGCCTGCGTCAAGGTAGAGGCGGGTTGCCAACCTGCCGCAGGATGCCATCCTGCCCTGCAATACCTCTAGCTGTGCCGATGGACCGTCCAGCCCAGATACCTGGCCGTGGCTTCCTGCACCGCGCCGGCTACCGGCGCCAGATTGGCCGCCACGTGGTGCTCGAACCCGTGCAGGCAAATGAACCGCAGCAGCTCCTGCAGACGCGGAATGCGCACCACGCCCGCGCCGCCGAAGGTGGTCAGCGGATCGTCCGTGAATTCCCCTTCGCCGACGTAGCCCTGGATGCGGCCTTCGCGGTCGTTGGTCGAGAACCGGGCGAAGCTCATCGGGCCGGCCTTCACCAGCCCTTCGCAGGTGCCGTAGGTGTTCTCGCGGCCTACCGTCCCGGCGATGATCTGCTGGAAATCCATCTTCACGCTCTTGAAGAAATGTTTGGGAAGGTTGCTGCAGTGGAAGCAGACCGCTTTGTCGGGATCGTCGCCGTAATTGTTGTTCCAGTCGAGCAGGGCGCTGGGAGTTTCCGAAGCCAGCCGCAGAGCGTGCATCCCCACCACGCCGCAGATATCCACTTCGCAGGCGCTGGACATCAGGTTGTCGCTCATCATGCTCATGACCGTACAGGGCACCACGCCGAAGAACTCTTCGAGCGACGTCCAGCACTGGATGGCGCTGATGGTTACCTGGGTTTGCTCCATCCACTCGTCGATCACCGCTCCCAGCTTCGCCATTTTCATCAGCGCTTCGTGCGGCACCTGGTCGGTCGACACATACTTGCGGATCTGCTCGAGCTTTCCTTGGGCGCAGGGAGCCGAATCGGCCATGCGCTGAATGCGTCCCAGAATCTCCGAGAGATCGATGGTCTCGACGGATATGCCCGCGCCTTCCAGCAGCTTCTCCGAATAGCGCACCGTGTTGAACGCCGCCGGCCGGGCGCCGAGAGCGCCGATTCGCAGGTTCCTCATTCCGCGGACGACGCGGCAGGTGGCCGCGAACCAGTCGAGATCGCGGCGGAAATCGTCGGAATCCGGCGCCTCCGTGTGGCGCGTCGTAATGGAATAGGGAATCCGGTACTGCGTCAGGTTATTGCAGACCGACATCTTGCCGCAAAAGCTGTCGCGCCGGTCGCTGATGGTCATTTTGCCGGGGGTATCGGGCGTCGCCTGCACCAGCACCGGCACATTCAGCCCGGCCATGCGGAGGGTGTCGGCCACGGCCCGCTCGTCGCCGAAATTGGGCAGCGTGACAATCACGCCATCGATGGAATCGCGGTTCTTCTTGAACAGATCCGCGCACGCCGCAGCCTCGCCGCGGGTTTCCACCGCCCCGTGCTTACTGTCTTCCGGTCCCAGCGCGACCGCCCCATAGCCGGCCCGATCCAGGATCGCCAACATTTCCGTCCGACCGCTTTTCGCCAGGTGGTCCGGAAAAAAACCGCGATTACCTACGATTACTCCGAAGGTCACGCGGCGCTTGCCGTTGCTCATGAACTTATTTTCCCTTTCCAGGCGCGAATTTAATGGTGTAGATCGCTCCCAGGACGATCAGCAGCGCGCCCCACCAGACGCCGGCGTGCAAGCCGGCCAGCTCAATCGTGGGATGCTCGGGCGGAGAGACCAGATCGTAGATCCCCGCCCCGCAGATCAGGATCCCATACACCAATAATAGTGCGCCGATAAAAAACCAGATCGAGATCATTCCAGGTCGATGCATTGGTACCTACCAGAAGATGATTTGTATTGCGACAAAGACCGCGGCCACAATGCCGGCCCAGAAAAGCGGCCGCTGATACACCGGAAGATGGCCTTCTCCGGGAACGTCCGTGCATCCGTAGACCAGGCCGACCAGCTCGCGCTCGGGCTTCGGTTTCGTGGCCAGGCTGACGATCACCGTCACCCCCGCGCAGATGATGCAGCTCCACAACGCGCGGAACATGTTTTCCGCCATATCCTTGGCGGCGGGAGACAGGGCCACGTAGCGAAGCGCCGAATGGTCGGCTTTCACCCAGGCCCACAATCCGATCGAAGATGCCGTGCCTGCCAGGAGCCCCCAGAATCCCCCCGCCGAGCTGGCGCGCTTCCACAACATGCCGAGCAATACCGTGGCGAACAGCGGAGCGATAAAAAAGCTGAACAGCGCCTGCACGTAATCCATGATGCTCTTGAATTGCATCACCAGGTAAGCCGTCCCGATGCTGGCCAGGACTCCCAAAATGGTGCACCACCGGCCGACGCTTACATAATGTTCGTCGGAAGCCTGCTTGCGGAACACGGCGCGATAAATGTCGTAGGTCCAGACGGTGGCGAAGGCACTGACGTTACCCGCCATGCCCGACATGAAACCGGCGATGAGCGCGGTAACCCCCAGCCCCAGCAGGCCCGGCCCACAGTATCGGGCGAGCATGATCGGAAGCACCTCGTTATAGCTGTGGGGGTGGGCGGCGCTGACGGCATTCTCCGCCACCAGCCAGCCTTTGGGCAGCACCGCCAGTCCCAGCAGGCCGGGCAGGATCACGATAAACGGCACGCACATCTTGAAGGCCGCGCCGATCACGGGCGCCATTTTCGCCGATCGCAGATCCTTGGCCGAGATCACGCGTTGCACCACCAGAAAGTCGGTGGTCCAATAACCCATGGAAATCGCCACTCCCAATCCGAAGACGATGCCGACCCAGTGGATACCCATGGGATTGTCGGTGAAATTTCCCAGGCTGCGCCACAAATGAGTGAAATCCTGGCCCGGATAATTGGCGTGGATGCGATTCACCATGCCGTTCCATCCGCCGGCTTCGATCAATCCGATGATCGAAACCAGCAAGGCGCCCAGCCAGATCAGCACGAATTGCAGCACTTCGTTAAAGATCGCCGAGAGCAGCCCGCCCAAGCCGACGTATAACGCCACCGTGATGGAAGAAACCCAGATGCTGACGGCCATGTCCCAGCCGAGAATGGCCTTCAGCACGAGCGCCATCGAGAACATGTTGATGCCGCTCATCAATACGGTCATGAAGCCGAAGGAGACGGCGGAAAGCGCGCGCGCCGGTTCGCCGAAGCGCAGCTTCAGATACCCCGGGACGGAGTGCGTCTTGGAGATGTAGTAGAACGGGATCATCACGATGGCGAGAAAGAGCATCGCGGGGATGGCGCCGATCCAATACCAATGCGCCGCCAGAATCCCGTACTGATACGCCGACGCGGCCCAACCCATCAGCTCGAGCGATCCGAGGTTGGCCGCCAGGAAGCTCAGTCCGGCTACCCATGCCGTCATTTCGCGGCCGGCCAGAAAGAAGTCTTCGCCGGTTTTGGTGTACTTCTTGAGGTAGAAGCCGATCCCCAGAACGGCGACGAAATACAAAGCGATGATGGCCAGATCAACGCTGGAGAGAGAGAGCAGGCTCGATCCGGCCTGCAGGAGGGCGAGAGGTAATGTAAACGTTTGCAAGTGTTATCGTAAGAATCCGCTAAAGCGGATGTCAAGCGCCCCCTGGAACGGCGGGGGACGGTGGCCGCCGGTCAGCCCGCCGGTTGCGCGGCCGGCGTCCACACCTCAGAAGCGCACTGCGTCCTTGATCAGGTTCAACAACGGCGCGGGGTAAACTCCGAGCCAGACCAGCGCCGCGCTCAACAGACCCAGCAGCACGCCCGCTCCGGAAAACGAAAGCACCGGATGATGCGGCTCCGTCTCCGGCTGGAAAAGGGCCAGAATCACCCGCAGGTAGTAGAAGACGCCGATTCCGCTCGTCACCACCAGAACCAGGATCAGCTCCCATAAAGCCGACGATGCCCCGGCGGCCACGACGAAAAATTTCGCCGTGAATCCGGCGGTGAGCGGCATGCCGGCGAGCGAGAAGAGCATCGCGGCAAAGACACATGCCAGCGCGGGATGATGCCAGAACAATCCGCGATACTCCTCCATCTGCTCGGCATCCTGGTGGGGCGAGGAAAGGACGGTAACCACGCCAAAAGCGCCGAGGGTGGTGACGAAATAGGCCACCAGGTAAAACGCGACGGCGCTCATCGCGGCGGCGCCGCCGGCCTCGAACGCCACCAGAATGTACCCCAGATGGGCGATCGACGAGTACGCCAGAAGCCGTTTGACGTTGGTCTGCATCAACGCCAGCAGGTTGCCGCCCGCCATCGATGCGATGGCGATGATGGTGAACAGAGTCCGCATGGAAGCAATGCCGCCCGAGCCGGAAATATAGAAGTACCGCATCAGCAGCGCCACCATGGCGCCCTTCGACACGGTGGCGATGAAGGCTGTCACGGGCGCGGGCGCGCCTTCGTAAACATCCGGCGTCCACATGTGGAAGGGCACTAGGGCCAGCTTGAATCCGATGCCGGTGAGGATGAGCGCCATGGCCGGCAGCAACAATCCTGGCGATCCGCCGCGGGCCAAAGCCGCGGCAATCGGGCCAAATGCCAGGGTGCCGAGTTCCAAATATGCGAGCGCCATGCCGAATAGAAGGAACGCCGCGGCGGCGGCGGCGAGAATCAGGTACTTGATGCCGGCCTCGAACGATTCGGTCTCCCGCCGCAGGTACGCGATCATCCCGTACAACGGGACGCTGAGCAATTCCAGGCCGAGAAAGAACGATACGAAATGCGTGCTGGAGGCCAGCACGGCCGCACCCAGCGTCGCGATCAGGAGCAGCAGGTACATTTCGTCGTGGTCGATATCGTGCCGATCGAGATATCCGTAGCACAACACCGCCACCACCATGCTGCCGGCGAGAATCAATCCCGTAAAGAAGAGCGCATACCGGTCGATCAGAAGAATCGCGGTCACCTGGTGGGGAGCGCCGGCCGACGCCGGCCACAAGCTCAGGAACGCGGCCGCCAGTCCCAGGAGCGTGATCGCCAGGCTGATCGCATGGTTGCGGCGAATGGTGATCGCGGCCATCAATACGATGGCCGTCCCGGTGACAATCAGCAGCGGCAGTATGAAAACGAAGTCTTGCCCGTTCATGGCGTCATCTCCGGGAATACAGCTCTACCTGGTGCAGCCGGTTCCAGGCAGGCGCGAACGTATCGATCAGCGGGCGCGGGTAGAATCCGATCCAGAGAAGCGCGGCGATCATGCTGGCGGCGATCAGCCCCTCGCGCCACCCCAGATCCTGTAGCGTCCACTGGTTGGTGTTCGGGCCCTGGAACGCGCGCTGGATGAATCGCAGCGCGTAGAACGTGGCGGCCAGCACGCCGAGGGTCGCCAAGGCAGCGCCGTAGGGGTGGACCCGCCAGGCGCCGAGCAGGACCAGGAACTCGCCGACAAAATCGCCCAAGCCGGGCAATCCGAGAGAAGCCAAAGCAAACACCATGGCGGCGCCCGAAAAACGCGGAATGGCCGCGAAAAGTCCGCCCATGCGCGCCATCTCGCGGGTGTGGATGCGTTCCTGCAGCGCGCCCACGAGTACGAAAAGCCCGCCGGTGCTGATCCCGTGGCACACCATGGTGACGACAGCTCCCTGGAGGGCCAGGGTGTTCCAGGAGAACACTCCCAGCAGCACGAATCCCAGATGGCTGACGCTGGTATAGGCGACCAGCCGCTTGAGGTCGCTTTGCGCGAATGCGAGGATGGCGCCGTACAGGATTCCGATCACCGCCAGCGCGATCGCCACGGGTGCGAAATCGCGGGCCGCATCGGGAAAGAGCGGCGCGACGAATCGGATTAATCCATAGCCCCCGGTCTTCAGCATCAGGCCGGCCAGGATGACGCTGCCGGCGGTCGGCGCCTCGGTGTGCGCATCCGGGAGCCAGGGGTGGAATGGAAACGCCGGCAGCTTTACGGCGAATGCCATAAAGAACCCCAGCATCACCCAGATTGACTTGCCGGCGGCGCCGCCCAACAGGTCGCCGTACTCGAAGGTGAAGACTCCCGTCGCCGCGTGATGAGCGAAGTAAAGCGCCAGAATCGAGACCAGCATCAGCAGCCCGCTGATTTGCGTAAACAGGAAAAACTTCAAGGCCGCATACGTGCGGTTTTCGTGGCCCCACAGCGCGATCAGGAAGTACATCGGGATCAGCATCACTTCCCACGCGAAGTAAAACAGGAACAGATCCATGGCCAGGAAGACGGCCGTCACTCCCGCCAGAATCCACAGGAGATTGAAATGGAAGAAGCCGGCGGATTCGGTGATTTCGGTCCAGGAAGCGAGCACGGAAAGGATCCCCAGAAAGAAGGTCAACACCACCAGCAGCAGGCTGAGGCCGTCCATGGCGAGGTGGAAGTGAATTCCGAACTGGGGAATCCAGGTGCAGTCGACTTCCTCCATCCAGCCGGCGCCGGCCAGCGGGTTGAAGCCGCTGAGATGGCTGGCCCATAGCCACACGGCCAGCACAAAATCGATGGCGACGGCCGCGAGCGAAATCCATCGGGCCGCGAGCACGCTCCAACGCGCCGTCAGCCAGGCCAATATTCCGCCGGCCAGCAGCACGATCAGGAAATAGACCAGGATCATAGGAACAATACGATCGCCATCAGCACGATCGCTCCCGTCGCGAGTCCCGTCGCATACCATCGGACCCGGCCCGTCTCGGTGGCGCTCAGCCCGCGCCAGCAGAGATGTCCGAGCCATGCCAGAGCCCGATAAAACGCGTCGACCACATCCGACTTGTTGAGGCGCGCTACCGCCACGACGGGCCAGACGAACAGGCGGTCGTACAGCCAGTCCATGCCCCAATCCGCGTACCACCAGCGGTGCAGAGCGCGGCCTAATCCGCCAGCCGCCGCGGCCGCCGACCACTCCCGCCGATACGAATAGAACAGCCATGCCAGCGACAGTCCGGCCAGAAATGCGAGCGCCGCCGCGACTCCCGAAGCCGGCTCGCTGAGCGGTACCGGATCCATCTCGGCAAAAGCGGGAAGCGCCTTGGCGACAAGATGCTGGAATCCGCCGCCCGCCCATCCCGCCGCGATGGAGAGCGCGGCCAGCACGTACAGCGGCACCTGCTCGGCCAGGCCCGGCCGTTTGACGACCTGGCGCTGAACCGGCCCGAAGAACACCAGGAAGATCATGCGGAAGGTGTAGAACGCGGTGAGCACGACGCCGGCGACAGCCGCGGCCCAGAGCGCGCGGCTCCCATATCGCGATACGGCGGAGCTCCAGATGATCAGGTCTTTGCTGAAGTATCCGGCGGTAATGAACGGCAGGCCGGAGAGGGACGATCCGCCGATCAGGAACACCCAGAACGCGATGGGCAACTCGCGGCGCAGCCCGCCCATGCGAAACATATTCTGCTCGTGGTGCATCGCCTCGATGATGGTGCCGGCGGCAAGAAACAGCAGCGCCTTGAAGAAGGCGTGCGTCATGAAGTGAAACATGGCCGCGCCCCAGGCGCCGACTCCCAAAGCCAGGAACATGTATCCGATCTGGCTGATCGTGGAGTAGGCCAGCGATCGCTTGATATCGCTCTGTGTGAGCGCGCTGAATCCGGCCAGGATCAGCGTCGCGGCGCCGATCACCGCCACCGCCAGCATCACCGGCGGCGCCAGTTGAAACAGCGTGTGAGTACGGGCGATTAGATAGACGCCGGCCGTGACCATGGTGGCCGCGTGGATCAGAGCGGATGTGGGAGTGGGGCCGGCCATGGCATCGGGAAGCCAGGTTTGCAGCGGCAGTTGCGCCGACTTGCCCACGGCGCCGCCGAGCAGGAGCGCGGCCGCCGCGATCGGCAGCATCGATCCCGCGGGCCACTGGGAATCGGCGCGGCGGAGCACTTCCTGAATCTGCAGCGTCCCCAATCCGTGGAACAGCACGAACAGCCCGATGGTCATCGCCGTGTCGCCGACGCGCGTCACGATGAATGCCTTGCGCGCGGCGTATCCGTTGGCCGGATCGCGATACCAGAAGCCGATCAGCAGATAGCTGCAGAGACCAACGCCTTCCCACCCGAGGAACAGCAGCAGGAGGTTGTTGGCCAGCACCAGCGTCAGCATGGAGCCGACAAAGAGGTTCATGTAGCCGAAAAACCGGCTGAAGCCTTCGTCGCCCGCCATGTACTCGATGGAATAGAGGTGGATGAAAAAGCTGACAAACGTGACCACCACCATCATCACCAGCGAGAGCGCATCCAGGTAGAAACCGATCTGCGGCGTGAAGCCGGCCACCCCGATCCAGGTCCAGAGAACCTGTTCGTGGGCGATAACGCCCGGCCCGTTGGAGAGGAATTGCGCGCCGATGAGGCCGGCGATGACGGCGGAGGCGCCGATCGAAGCGCAGCCCAGAAATCCGGCCGCGCCGCGAGGCATTCTGGAACCGAACAACAGCAGAACAGCGGCGCTGAAAAACGGAATCGCCGGGACCAGCCAAAGCAGATCGAACATGCTATCCCTTCATACCGGACGCGGTATCGGTGTCGAGCGTGCGCAGGCGGCGATGGAGCAGCAGCACCAGCGCCAGGCCGATCGACACTTCCGCCGCCGCCATGGTGAGAACAAACAGAAACATCACCTGCCCGTCGGGCTGGCTCCAGCGGGAGCCGGCCACCACGAACGCCAGTCCGGCGGCGTTGAGCATGATCTCGATCGACATCAACTGGAAGACGATGTTACGGCGTACGAGCAAGCCCGTCACGCCCAGCGTGAACAGCATCGCCGCCAGGATCATGGCGTCTTTGATCGGTATTGACGACATCCGCACTCTCCGTTTTGGGCTGCCGGCGCCAGCCCAGGTGATAGGCGCCCACCAGCCCGGCTAAAAGCAGCATCGACGCCAGCTCCACGCCCAGGACGTAGGGGCCGTAGAGCGCCAGCGCGACCTGTTTCGAATCCACCATTGTTCCGGCGCGCGCGCCGGTTTCGGTCCGCAGCGCCAGGTAGACCAATTCGCCGGCGAGCACCACCGCCAGCACCACCGGCCCGACCCACGCCCCGCGGTCGAAAAGCGAGCGCTCCATTTCCGTCGCGCGCGCACCCAGGTTCAGCATCATCACGACGAAGATAAAGAGCACCATGATCGCTCCCGCGTAGATAATCAGTTCCAATGCCGCCACGAAGGGCGCGCCGAGCGTGTAGAACACCACGCCGACCGCGACCAGCGACACCGCCAGGTAGAGCAGCGCGTGCACCGCGTTCATGCGCGTGATGGCCATAATGGTGGCGAACAACGCCACCCCCGCCGCGATGTAGAATGCGACTTCCATATCGTTGCCGGCCCTACGGCAGCAGGCTGCGCAGATCGACGGGACGCGCCTCGTTTTCCGCCGCGCCTTTGCCTTTGCCTCCGATGGAGACACCGGAAATCTGCCAGAAGCTGTAGTTCGGATATTTGCCGGTGCCGCTAATCAGCAGGTCTTGCTTTTCGTAGACCATGCTACGGCGGTGATACTCGCTCATTTCGAAATCCGGCGTCAGCTGGATGGCGTAAGTGGGACACGCTTCCTCGCAATATCCGCAAAAAATGCAGCGTGAAAAATTGATGCGGAAGAATTCGGGGTAGCGGCGGCCGGTGGGATCTTCGGTGGCTTGCAGCGCGATGCAGTCCACCGGGCAGGCCACCGCGCACAAGTAACAGGCCACGCAGCGCTCGCCGCCGTCGGGATCGCGCGAAAGAATGATGCGGCCCCGCCAGCGCGGCGGAAGCGTCAGCTTCTGGTCGGGATACTGCACCGTCACCCGCTTGCGAAACATGTGCAGGAAGATGCGCCAGATAGTCAGTAGGTTGCTCAGCATGGTTTCACTTTCCGAAATACAGCACCACCGCGCCGGTTACCAGTAAGTTGGCCAGCGCCAACGGGAGCATCAGCTTCCACCCCAGGTTCATCAATTGATCGAATCGCGGCCGGGGAAGCGCCGCCCGAAGCAGCACGAAAAAGCTCAGGAACGCGAACAGCTTGATAAAAAACCAGACGATCCCGGGCAGCACCGGACCCATCCAGCCGCCGAAGAAGAGAATCGTGATCAGCGAGGAAATTAACGTAATTCCGAGGTACTCGCCGACGAAAAACATGCCGAACTTCATCCCCGAGTACTCCGAATGGTATCCCGCGACAATTTCACTCTCCGCTTCCGGCAGATCGAAGGGCAGCCGCCGCGTTTCGGCGATTCCGGCGACCAGGAACAACACAAACCCCAGAAATTGCGGCACCACGAACCAGACCCTCCGCTGCGCTTCGACGATATCTCCGAGATTGAAGGATCCCGCCAGAAGAACCACGCCCATCAGCGACAGGCCCATGAATACTTCGTAACTCAGCATCTGGGCCGACCCGCGCAGCGCCCCCAGCAGGGCGTACTTGTTATCGGAAGACCACCCCGCCAGCACCACGCTGTACACCCCGAAAGACGACATGGCGAGCACGAACAACAGCCCCACGTTCAACTGCGAGATCACCACCCCGGGAACGATGGGCAAGACGGCGAAGGACATCAGAACCGTCGTCATGATGACGCCCGGCGCCAGGATGAACACCCACTTGTCGGCGAAGGGCGGGATCCAGTCTTCCTTGAAGAAGATCTTCACCATGTCGGCCATCACCTGCCCCAGCCCGAACGGTCCCACACGATTGGGGCCGTAGCGGTCCTGCCACAGGGCCAGCATGCGCCGCTCGAACCAGATCATGAACGCGGCCAGCGAAAGCGCCACCATCAGAATGCCGAAGATGCTCGCCAGCGGCAGCAGCCAGTCTTTCATTTCGCAATCTCGATCCATGCGGGCGCCGAGCAGGCCAGGGGCGTCAGCCCGGCCGGCGCTCCGGCCACGCCCAGCGGCAGCTCCGGAACAATTCGCAGCGGCAACCGGTGACCCGCCGCGCGAACCTCATCTCCATCGCGGGCGCCGATGCGCGCGGCGTCCTGCGGGTTCATGGCGATATAAGCTTTGGGCGCGAGCGAAGCCGTGGCCGGCGATTCCATACTGAGCGGGTCGGAACCGAAAATGTGGTAGAGCGGAAGCAGCAGCCACTCTTTCGACCGCGGTGCGAAAGCCGGCGGGACGACGCCATTGCCATCGGCCGCGGCGGCCGGCTCGATGAGCCGCACTCCCGGCACGCCGCCCTTCAGCACTCCCGCAATCTCGTCCTGAAACCGGTTCACCGCCTGGATGGAATTCCAGCCGGGCGACCAGAAGAACGGAATGAGCGCCGGCGGCGGCTGGGCCGACGCGCCTTCCATGGAGAAGCTCAGCGCCGAATCGGGATCGTCCGGCGGCGGCGGTTCGTGCACCGTCATATCCGCGTACATGGCGGTCCGCCCGCTGAAGCGGTGCGGCTCGCGCGGGAACTTCCCGCCGGCCACCCGCAACGACGCCGGAGGGGCCGCGCCGGCGACGCGCTTGAACACAGGCATGGCGCCGGCCAGCGCCGCTACCACGTCATCCAACTTCGGCCATTGGTCTCCTCCCAGCCAGCGCCAGCTTTCGCGGACCGACCCGGCGCCGACGTAGGTTTGGAAGGACCGCTGCGCCCGTCCTTCGCTCGATACGTAGGTGCCGTCGGATTCGGCGAAGGTCCCGGCCGGCAGCACCAGCTCCGACCGGTCGACGGTGGCGTTCGGCAGAAAATCGAGCGTCGCCAGATGCCTGGCTCCGGCGAGCAACTGCTCCACTCGATCGGCGGGCGCGCGTCGAAAAAGATCGTTTTCCAGGACGATCACCCTCTCCGCGCCGGACGACAGAGCTTCGCCGAGCGGCTTCGGCTGCATCATCGCCAGGCCGAAAGTATTGCTTTCCGCGGTGGTATAAGCGAGCATCGCCGCTTTACCCGCGCCGTGGAGCGCGCGGGCGACGGCGCCCGCGGCCAGCACCACCGCCTCGCTGCGCAGGCCGGCGCCCGACACCACCAGCGGCCGCTCGGCCGCCCGCAAGGCGTCGGCAATGGAACCGGCCTGGCGCTTGATGGCTTCATCCAGAGCCGGAACCTCGGGCATGGTGGAATCGATGGCTCGCGCTACCGCGAATCCGAGCCGGGCAATATCGTCCGCAGCCGCATGAAAAACGCCGGCCGCCAGGTCGTCCAGACGAGTGGCGGCGGGTGTAGCGATGAATACAGGGCTCTTGAGATCCTGCGCCGCCTCGCGAACACCCTGGTCCATCCAGAGCGGGATCTTCAGTTTGACGGCCAATCGATAGCTCGCCTGCCTGGCCGCCTGCCGCACCGCGAGCGCATACCGCGGAGCGCTGTTGGTCAGGTCCTCGCCCAGCACCAGAACGGCGTCGGCCTGCTCGATCTCGCGCAGCGACGGCGAGCGCGCCGGGACACTGCCCAAGGTCGAAAGGATGGCGCGCACCGCCGCGTATTCGCCATCGTGCATGCCGCAATAGAACCGCTCCGGCCCGACCATCTGCCGCAGCGCGAAATTGGACTCGAGCGACGCAGTCGGCGAGCCGATCCCGATGGCGCCCGTTTTCACGGTGTCCCGCAAGGCGGCAATCGCCTCGCCCGGTTGGACCGCCGCGCCCCGCAGGCGAGGCTCGCGGATGCGCGCCGGGCTGTTCACATATTCATATCCGAACCGCCCGCGGTCGCACAGAAAGTAGCCGTTCACTTCGTAGTTATACCGGTTGACGATCTGGCGCAATGTGCCGTACCGCTCCGCCGCCGAGATGTTACAACCGGCTCCGCAATGGCCGCAGATCGCGGGTCCGAATTGTAAGTCCCACTTACGGGTGTAATGGAAACGCCGCGTCTTGTCGGTAAATACCCCGGTGGGACACACTTCGACGAGATTGCCGCTGAATTCGTTCTCCAGCGTGCCATCGGCCTCGCGGCCGAAGAACACGGTATTGCGCAGCGCGAAGGCATCGAAGTCCCTTCCGCCGGCATACTCGCGGTAATAGCGAACGCACCGGTAGCACTGGATGCAGCGGTTCATTTCATGATTGACCAGGGGACCCAGATCCTGGTTCTGAAACGTGCGCTTCTCGAAACGATAGCGGCGATAGTCGTGACCGGTCATACAGGTCATGTCCTGCAAGTGGCACTCGCCGCCTTCGTCGCACACCGGGCAATCGTGCGGATGCGACATCATCAGGCCTTCCACGATGGATTGGCGGAACAGCACGGCCTCCGGGTCGGAGATCGAGATGCGCGCCCCATCGGCCGCGGGCGTCATGCATGCCATCACCAGCTTGCCTTTGGTGTCATGCTCGTCTTTAAACTGCTTGACGCAGCATTGCCGGCATGCCCCGACCGATCCCAGGGCGGGATGCCAGCAAAAGTAAGGCAGGTTCAGACCGTGCGACAGGCACCCGTGGAGCAGGTTCTGGGCTCCATTCATGTTCAGCGGCGTGCCGTCTACGTGTACCGTCGCCATGCTATCTCCAGGGGCAGCGCTTCTCCGTAATGTGGCGCTGGAAATCGTCGCGGAAGTATTTCAACCCGCTCTGCAGCGGCTCCGCGGCGCCCGGCGCGAGCGCGCAAAAGCTGTTGCCGGGCGAGCAGAGTCGCGCGATATGTTCCAGTTTCTCCAGGTCTCCGGCCTCGCCGCGTCCCGCTTCGATGGCGGCCAGCAGGCGGTCCGCCCAGCCCAATCCGCTCCAGCACGGCGTACACCAGCCGCACGACTCCTGGGCGAAAAAATGCTCCAGGTTGCCGATCATCCCCACCGGACAAGTCTTGTCGTCGAGAACGATCATGGTGCCGGTCCCCATCCGGCTGCCCACTTTCGCGACCTCGGTGAAGTCCATGGGGACATTCAAGTGGTCGGACGTGAGGAAATCGGTGGACGCGCCGCCGGGGAGAAGACCGCGCAAGGCCAGCCCGTCCTGCATCCCGCCGGCGTGTTCGAAAAGGATCTCGCCCACCGTCGTGCCCATGGGCAGCTCCCACAGGCCCGGTTTCTTTACTTTTCCGCTGGCGCCGTAAAGCTTGGTGCCGGCGTCTTTGGTCTTGCTCAGCGATTGGAACCACTCCGCGCCGTGAGCCAGAATATGCGGGACATTGCAAAGCGTCTCAACATTGTTCACCACCGTCGGCTTTCCGAACGCGCCCACCACCGGCGGAAACGGCGGCTTGGCCCGCGGATTGGCGCGCTTGCCTTCGAGCGCATTCAACAGCCCGGTCTCTTCGCCGCACATGTAGCGGCCGGCGCTCATGTGCACGTAGATTTCGTAGCTGAGCGGCGAACCGAGAATGTTCCTGCCGAGATAACCGGCGGCGCGCGCCTCTTCGATAGCATGGCGCGCGCGCGCTCCCGAGAGATGATATTCGCCGCGGATGAAAAGATAGCCGACATCGGCTTCCGTGGCGTGTCCCGCGATGATCATGCCTTCGATCAGCTGGTGCGGGTCGCGTTCCAGCAGCAGCCGGTCCTTGAACGTGCCGGGCTCCATCTCGTCGGCGTTGCACACCACGTATTTCGGCTTGGGCGCGTCCGGCCCGACGGGTGTAAAGCTCCACTTGAGTCCGGTGGGAAATCCGGCGCCTCCCCTGCCCTGCAGGCCGGACTTCTTCACTTCGGCCGTGACATCCTTGGGCGCCATCCGCAGCGCTTTGCGCAGCCCCTGGTATCCGCCGGCCTGCTCGTAGGCGCGGAGATCCACGAATCCCCCGTTGGCAGGCATGCGGACGGTGAGCGGGCGCTCGTTCATTTGTACCGCTCCAATATCCCGTCGACGGTTTCGGGTGTGAGATTGGTGTGCAGATCCTCGCCGACCATCATGGCCGGCGCGCGGTCGCAGCAACCCAGGCAGACGATCGGCAGGAGCGTAAAGCGATTATCCGGCGTCGTCTGCCCGGGCGAGATCCCCAGGCGCCTTTCGAGATGCGCCCGCTGCCGCTCGTATCCCATGATCCAGCAGCTGACGCTGTCGCAAATCCAGATCACGTGCCGTCCCACCGGCTTGCGCAGGAGCAGGTTGTAAAAGCTGGCCACGCCGTCCAGTTCGGCGAGGCTCATATCGAGCGTTTCGGCGATGTCGCGCAGGCTCTCGTCGGAAAGCCAGCCGCGGTGCTTCTGCACGATCTTCATGGCGTCGATGCAGACGGCCTGCTTCGTGGGGTAGTGCGCCAATTCGGCCTCGATCTCCTGTCGTTCCTCGGTGGTCAGCATTTGCTCCTCAACGGTCCACGTCCGCCAGCACGAAGTCCATCGCTCCCAGGACGGCCAACAGGTCCGGCACCATGCCTCCGTTGGCCAGCAGCGGCAGCATCTGCATGTGCGCGAACGAAGGCGTGCGGATGCGCGTGCGGTACGCCACCGTGCTCCCGTCGCTGACGAGGTAATATCCGTTGGCGCCCTTGGTGGCCTCGATATTCCCCAGGACTTCGCAGGGCGGAATCGGCGTGCCCCAACTGACTCCCAGGAAGTGAGTGATCAGCGTTTCGATATCGTGCATGGTGCGCGGTTTGACGGGCGGCGTAGCCAGCGGATGATCGGACTTATACGGGCCCGGCGGCATGTTCTTCAGACACTGCTCGATGATGCGCAGGCTCTGGCGCATCTCTTCCACGCGCACCTCCGCGCGGCCGTAGCAGTCGCCGCGTTTCGAGATTGGCACGTCGAACTCGAACTGCTCATATCCGGAGTACGGCTGCGCCTTGCGAAAATCCCATGCAAATCCCGTGGCGCGCAGGTTCGGGCCGGTCATCCCCCACTCGATGGCCTGTTCCCGGGTGCACTCGCCGATTCCCATGGTGCGCGCGCGGAAAATCCCGTTGCGCATGATTTCGCGGTCGTATTCGGCGAGCCGTTTGGGCATGTAATCCAGAAACTCGCGCACCAGCCGATCCCAGCCGTTGGGCAGGTCCATGGCCGTGCCGCCGATGCGAAACCACGCCGGATGCATGCGGAAGCCGGTAATTGCTTCGATGATCTGGTATCCCACCTCGCGGTCGTTGAACGTAAAAAAGACCGGCGAGAGCTGGCCCATATCCTGCGAGAAGGTGCCGTACCAGACCAGGTGGCTCATGATGCGAAAAACTTCCATCAGCATCACGCGAATCACCTGCGCGCGCGGCGGAATCGTAATACCGGCCATCTTTTCCACCGCGGCCAGGTACGCCATCTCGTTGACGACTCCGCCCAGATAGTCGACGCGGTCGGTGTAGGGAATGAACGTGTGCCAGGTCTGGCGCTCTCCCATTTTTTCCGTGGCGCGGTGATGATAGCCGATATCGGGAACGCAATCGACGATCGTTTCCCCGTCGAGCTGCAGGGCGATGCGCAGCACGCCATGAGTGCCGGGATGCTGCGGGCCGACGTTGAGGAACATGAAGTCCCGGTCCTCGGTCCCGCTGGCCATGCCCCAGTCCTCCGGCCGAAACCGGAGCTGCCCCTGCTGGCTGTCCATCTTGTCGTCCGGGAGAGTGAAGCGAGGCATTTCGGTGCCCCGCGAAGGATGCTCCTTGCGCAGCGGATGGCCCTCCCACCAGCGCGGCATCAGAATGCGGACCAGGTGCGGATGGCCCTCAAAGCGGATGCCGAACATGTCCCAGACTTCACGCTCGTACCAGTTGGCCATCGGCCACACATCGGTGATGCTTCGCGTGGTGGGATATTCCCCTTCGAGCGGCGTCTTTACGCGAAAAAACTCGTTTCGGTCGTAGGAAAGAAGGTGGTAGACGATCGTAAAGTCGGACCGAACGCCGTTACCCCGGTTGCGATGCAAGCGCTCGTCGATGGCGCTGAGGTCATATAAGAACCGGTAGGGCGCCTCGACATCGTGCTTGAGGTAGCGGAGCAGCTCGTGGGTGGTTGCCGCGGACGCCCATACCGTGGGGATCGCATCGAGGACCGGCTGGACGGTCACGTCCGGAAATCGTTCCTTCACCTGGTCGAGGACCGGCGGCATAGCGGCGGCGATCATTTCACCTCGTCCGGGCTGCGGAGAACGGTTAGCGATGTCCTCGCCGGCCGATGCGCGTCCCGCAAATCGGGCATGGGAGGACGCCAGGTTCCCTGCGGCCCGACCACCCAGCTCAACGGCCTCCGTTCGCTGCCCACCGCATCCCGGAGGAGCAGCAGGCCCTCCATCAGGCTGTCGGGACGCGGCGGACAACCCTGCACATAGACATCCACCGGCAGAAACGTGTCGACGCCCTGCACCACGCTGTAAACGTCGAACATTCCGCCCGAGTTGGCGCACGATCCCATGGAAATCACCCAGCGCGGCTCCATCATCTGCTCATAAAGCTGTTTGATGATGGGCGCCATTTTGATAAAGACCGTGCCCGCCACCACTAACAGGTCGGCCTCGCGGGGCGTACCGCGAATCACTTCCGCTCCGAAGCGCGCGATATCCCACTTGCTGGTGAGGCTGCTGGCCATTTCCACGTAGCAGCAGGAAAGTCCGAAATTAAACGGCCACATCGAGTTTTTTCGGCCCCAGGAAAGCAGATCCTGCAGGCGGCTCAGGATCACGCTGCGGCGGACGTTCTCCTCCTCCACGCTGCGCGCCGGAATTGTGTTCGGCTGCTCGGCCCACCAGTTCATGGTCAGTCTGTGTGCCTCCGCACGATGGCCCAGTCGAGCGCGCCCACCCGCCACAGATATACCAGCGCCGCCGCCAGCAGACCGGCAAACACCGCCACTTCGCAATATCCCGGCCAGCCCAGCTCGCGCGCCGCCACCGCCCACGAAAACAGGAACACGGCCTCGAGATCGAAAATCACGAAGAACATCGCCACCAGGTAGAACCGCGGCGACAGACGCACGCGCGCCGATCCCTCGGACTCGATGCCGCCCTCGTAGAACCGCGCCGTCGCCCGTTCGCGATGACGCTGTCCCAGCACGTACGACAGCCCTAGCATGGCGGCAACCAGCCCCACCACGAGTACGAAGTAAAGCGCCAACGGCCAGATTGGAATCGGATGAGTCATCTGCTGGACCACTTACCTGCGTCCCGCCCTACGGAATCGTCGGACTACGATCGGGCCTTCAGAACTGCTGGAAAACGGGTCGCGCTCAGTCCTTGGCGGATCCACAGGTCCGGTGTCCCTTCTGTTCCACCGGAGGCTCCCCTCACGGCGCGTTGTCCTGTCGATCTGCCCGTCATTCTGGCACATTCCCGGCCGAACGGAGAAGCCGGCCGTACGATATGTTACGCTGTGTTGCCCTGCAAGCAGCTGGCGCGCGCCTGGTTCAATTAGGGGAGGCCGGGATTCCGACGGCGCCGCCACGCAGCGCCGGACTCGCCGAAATGTGTGACGGCTATTCGCCTTTCGGCAGCGTCATTCCTCTTTCAGCGCCACTACCGGATCCACCCTGCCGGCGCGGCGCGCGGGCAGGTAGCTGGAGAGCGCCGCGGCGGCCGCCAGAGCCATCGGAACGGCGGCGTAGGTGAGCGGATCGAGCGGACTGATGCCGAACAGCAGAGATTTCATCAAGCCGGTAAGCGCGGCAGCCGCGGCGATGCCTATGGCAACACCGATTGCCGCCAGCACCAAACCCTGCCCCACGAACATACGGCTCACCTCGCGAGGTTGAGCGCCGAGCGCGACCCGAATGCCGATTTCGCGGCGGCGCTGCGATACCGCGTAAGAAATCACGCCGTAGATGCCGATGACGCCGAGCACCAGGGCCATCGAGCTGGCAATCGCCAGCATCACCAGCGTGAACGAGGCGCGCGAGAGGGATTCTCCGTAAACATCGCTCATGGTCCGGACGGAGGCCAACGGAAGTTGGCTATTGACCGACCAGACGGCCTGGCGAACCTGCGCCAGAAAGCTCTCGGTTCCGGCGCGCGGGCTGCGGATGGCGAAGGTGACGTCCCGCTGCAAGTCCGTCCGGCCCGGATAGTAGATGCTGTCGCCGAACGATGGCCAGTAAACGATAGCCGGGGCGGGCTCCTGCACGCCATTCTGGCGCACGTCCTCCACCACGCCGACCACTTCCCGCAATGGCGAACCGGGCAGGCTGGCGCCCAGACGCTTTCCGACCGCCGCGTTGGCGGAGCCCCACATCTCGCGCGCGAGGTTCTCCGAGATGACAACTTCGGGGCGCCGGCCGTAGAGATCGATCCAGGTATACTCCCGGCCGGCGACCAGACGCGTGCCCAGCGTTTGGAAGTAGCCGGGCGAGATGCGTTGGAACATGCGCATGGGCGGAATCTGCGATCCATCCAGCGCCCGATTCTCCGGGCGGATGGCGTCCCAATCCGGCGGAATGCCTTCCATCGGCATTTCGCTGGCGAAGGCGGCCGAACTGACACCGGGAATGGCCATCAGCTTATCCACAATCTCGTTCTGCAGCCGGACAACCAACTCCGGCTTGTGAACGAGCGACTCCGGAATCGAGGTCCGCAGCACCTGGATCCGCTCGGGATGGGTGAATCCCGGCTGCACCCCGTGCAGCGCCTGGAACGTGCGAATCATCAATCCGGCGCTGACCAGCAGCACCAGCGCCAGCGCCACCTGCGCGATCACCAGGACGTTGCGCGTCCGGTGCCGCTCGCGGCTTTGGCTCAGAGTACGCCCTCCGCCGCGCAGGGCCGCCGCGATTCCACCGCCGGCGTACTTCCAGGCCGGAATGAGGCCGAACAGAATTCCCGAGAGCAACGACACCGCCAGCGCGAACGCCACCGCGCGCATATCGATCGAGATCTCGTTCAGCCGCGGCAGATTCCCCGGACCGATGGCCACCAGAAGGCGCAAGCCCGCATTGGCCAGCGTCAATCCGGCCGCGCCGCCGATCAGGGCGAGCAGCGTGCTTTCCACAAGCAGCTCGCGTGCAATTCGCATCCAGCCGGCGCCGATCGCGGCGCGGACGGCCAGTTCCTGCTGCCGTCCCTCGGCGCGGACCAGCAGCAGATTGGCGACGTTGGCGCACACGATCAGCATCACGATTCCGATGGTGCCCATGACCACCCACAGGACGCTTCGGATACTGCCCACCACGTCCTGTTTGAGGGGGCGGACCGACGGCGTGATGTGCCAGCTCTCATAATCATGAGGATCGAAGGCGTTGGCGGCGCTGTGGGTCGACGGCCAGGACAACATCCAGATGGGCACCAGCCGCGCGATATCGGCGTCCGCCTGGGCGATGGTGACGCCGGGTTTGAGCCGGGCCACGCATTGAAATCCGAATCCCGGCAGGATCGCCTCGGCGCGGTCGAGCGCCAGCGGCAGGATGAGATCGGCGCGCTTGTCCGCGAACTCGAATCCGCGCGGCATCACGCCCACGATCTCGTACGAGCTGGAATCGATCTGAATGTTCCGTCCGATCACCGATGGGTCGCTGCCGAACCGCCGCTGCCAATATCCATAGCCGAGCACCACTCTCCGCGGGCCGTTTGGGACCTGGTCGGCATGCGACAGCCAGCGCCCCAGCACGGGCGGGACGCCCAGCGCTTCCAGCGCACCGTCACTGACATACACGGCGGGGACACGCTCCGGATCGCCCTGTCCGGTGACGGTGTTCTCGTCGGCCGCCCACACGCCCAGCGATTGGAACGTCCGGTTCTGCCCGGCGTAAGTGAAGTACATCGACGAGGAAAGGCGAAGATCGCCGGAAACGCTGGTGAGGCCGGCGGCGCCCGGAGCTTTGTGCCATACCGCGACCACCTCTTCCGGGTGCGGATAGGGCAGCGGCCGGAGCAGAATGCTGTTGACGACGCTGAACACGGCCGTGTTGGCCCCGATACCCAGGGTGAGCGTGAGCAGGGCAACGGCGGTGAAGGCGGGAGTGCGGCGCAGGAGCCGGAACGAGTGGCGCAGGTCGCGCCCCAGGGAATCGAGCAGGCCGATGGTGTTGATTCCGTAAATCTGTTCGCGAACCCGCGTGGCGTTGCCGAGTTTGCGGCGCGCCGCCGTGCGCGCTTCCGGTTCCCCCATGCCGCGGGCGATATTGTCGTCGGTTTCCATCTGCACGTAGGACTCGAGTTCGGCCTGCCGCTCGCGGTCCCACTGTTCCCGGCGGAAAAAGCGCCTCCAACTCATGACCTATTCTCCTTTTGCCAGGTCCCCGGCCGGCTTCAGGATGCGGCCGATGGCCCGCACCAGTTGTTCCCAGCGCGCGGTCTGCGCCATAAGCTGCTTGCGGCCGGCCGGCGTCAGGCGGTAATAGCGCGCTTTGCGGTTGTTCTCCGAGGTCCCCCAAAAAGACGCGATCCAGGTGCGGTCTTCCAGGCGGTGCAGGGCCGGATAAAGCGAGCCGTGCTCGATCTGCAGCACATCCTCCGATCCCCGCTCGATGGCGTGGGCAATGGTGTGGCCGTGAGCGGGGCCGAGCAGCAGCGATTGCAGGATCAACATGTCCAGGGTTCCCTGGAGCATCTCGCTCTGCAGCGGGGATTCGGTCTTCGGCATACTGCTCCAGTATACTCCGGTCGATGATCGAGTGGAATGAGGAAGCAGCAATATTTGTATTCTCGTGGGAGTTTGCTTCCATTTCACCAAGACGATCGACTAAAAGGTCGCTGGAGGTCAGTCCAAGGCCCCGCGGCGCGCGATCCAGGCCAGGACGCCGGCTGCCATCGCCGCCAGGTCGAAAGGCGCTTCCGACCGCAGCACTTCACCGGCGCGGCTGAAAAAACGGAAGACGCCGAGCGGCGAAACGCGAATCGGCCGCCACGGAAAGAAGCACCGTTCGGTGGAAAAGGGAAAGAACAACATCACTCCCGCCCCGCCGTCGGTCAGCATGTCGAGCAGCGGATGGGTGATCGCGGCGCCCGTCCAGGCCGCGGTGAAAAGCGCCCATACCCGCCAGTCCCCGCCGCGGCCGATTACCGCCACGGCTGCCAAGGCGCCGATTACCAGGAGAAGGAAAAACGGCGAGTGCACCACCCCGCGATGCGTCCAGATGCCGCCGCGCGAAACATCCAGCGCACGCGCCGCATAGGTATCCAGATCGGGAGCGACCGCCAGGATTCCCCCGACCACCGGGATGCACCATGCGGGCAGAACCGGCCGCAGCAAGCGCGACTCCATCAACGGCAACAGCAGCGCGGAACCGACAATGAAGTGGGTGATCGCCGAGGCCACACCGTAATTGTATGGGGATTCCGCATTGTTCCGGGGTCCACACGACAAGCAGGCGCGCCGGGGTTTCCGCGGCGGCGCCCGGAGTTTTGAGGACCGAACCGGCTACAATACGGCGTGGCGCGCTTCCTTTCCCTTTTGCTGTTCCTGGCCGAAATTGCGGCGGCGGCCAGTCCCCCTGCCGGCACGCGGCCGGCGCATCGATCCGATTCCGGCCTCAGCATTTTGCCGGGCGGCCGCCAGGTCACCCCGCTCGGCGAGCAGTTCTATACCGGCCCCGGACCATTCGGCCTGGCCATCAGCCCCAATGGCAAGACGGTAGTCACGGCCGATGGCGGCCCCAATCGCTACGCCCTATCGATTCTCGAAAATTCCGATCGGCCCGCGATCCGCCACCTGATTACTGCCCGCCGCCGGCGCGCGAACGATCCCGAAGGTGATGACGGCGATTGGCACAGCGTGTTCATGGGACTGGCTTTCGATGGCGACAAGACCCTGTACGCGTCGGAAGGCGAGAGCGGCCGCATTCGCCGCGTCGAGATCGCCGCCGGCAAAAGCTCGCTGCTCATCGATCTCAACCGCGATGGATATGCGGACAGTTACACCGGCGATATGGCCTTCGATGCGGCGCGCGGCCTGCTCTACGTGATCGATCAGGCGAACTTCCGCCTGGCGATCATCGATGTCCGCCGCCGCGCCGTGGCGGCTTCCATTCGCACGGGCCGGCTGCCCTTCGCGATCGCGTTGTCGCCGGACGGCCGGCGGGTCTACGTCACCAACTTGGGAATGTTCGAATATCAGGGTATTCCCGGCGCCGATCAGAAGCGCGCCCGCGAGACCGGACTTCCTTTCCCCGCGTTCGGATTTCCCTCGGATGAGGCGGTCCGCGGCGCTACGCGCTCGACCCCTTCGGGCGATATCGACGTTCCCGGATTGGGTGAGCCCAATGCCGCCGGCGCGAATTCACTGGCGGTGATCGACGCGACCGAACCGGCTCGTCCGCGGCTGCTGGCGCAGATTCCGAGCGGACTCCCGTTCGCAGGCGGCGTGCTGGGAGGCAGCAGCCCTTCGGGAGTGATCGCCTCCTCCGAAGCCATCTATGTCACCAACGCCAACCAGGACTCGATTTCCGTGATCGATGCCCGAACCCTCCGCCGCCGGCCCGATATCCTCCTGCGAATCCCCGGCTACGAGTCTTTGCGCGGCATCCTGCCGGTCGGGATGGCGCTGGCCCCCGCGGACCGGTTGCTGGTAGCCGAAGCCGGCATCAACGCGATCGGCGTGGTGGACCTCGCCGAAAGCCGGCTGATCGGTCACATTCCGGCTGGCTGGTTTCCGACGCAGGTGAGGGTTTTCCGATCCACCGTCTTCGCCAGCAATGCCAAGGGCCACGGCACCGGACCCAATGCCGACCGGCAGGCGGCCCTGGCGCACAGTTTTCAAGGCGAACTGCGCCAGGGCACGCTCTCGCGCTTCCCGCTCGATGCGGCGCGCGACCTCGACCGGCTCACCGCGCAGGCGATGGCCAACAGTGGTTTCGCATCGCCTTCCTCGGACCAGCCTCTTCCGCCTATCGAGCATGTTGTGGTGATCGTCAAAGAGAATCGCACCTACGACGAGGTCTTCGGCGACCTCCCGCCGGCTTCCAACGGCCCGCGCGAGGGAGCCGCCGCCCTGGCGCGCTGGGGTGAAGCGGTCACCCCCAATCATCACGCCATGGCGCGGCGCTGGGCCACCAGCGACAACTTTTATGCCGATTCGGAGGTTTCCGTCGACGGCCATCACTGGCTGGTCGGCTCCTACCCCAACGCCTGGACGACCAGCTCGCTCATGGCGGCTTATGGCGGGGAGAAATCGTTTCGCTTTCCCACTACGGCGCCGGGCCGCCTGCTGTTTGCCGGAAGCGATTCCTCGGTTCATCCCGAAGAACAACTGGAAGCCGGCGCCATCTGGCATCACCTGGAACGGAACGGCGTGACGTTTCGAAATTTCGGCGAAGGATTCGAATTGGCGGGAGTGGACGAAGGCGAGGACCTGGAACCGACCGGCGCGCGATTCCTTACCAACGTTCCCATGCCCGACCCGCTGTACCGCAACACCTCGCGCAATTATCCGGGATTCAACATGAACATCCCCGATCAGTACCGCGCGTCGCAATTCATCGCCGAAATTGAAGAGCGGTACCTCAAGACGCACACCGCGCTTCCCAAGCTGCTTTTTCTCCACCTGCCCAACGATCACACCGCGCGCCCGCGCCCCGCGGCCGGCTATCCCAGCGAAGCTTCTTACGTGGCTGATAACGACCTGGCGCTGGGCCGCATTCTGGAGTTCCTGTCGCATACCGAATGGTGGGCGAAGATGGCGGTGTTCGTCACCGAAGACGATTCGCAGAGCGGCGTCGACCACGTCGACTCGCATCGCACGGTGCTGCTGGTGGCCGGACCCTACGCCCGCGCCAATTACTCTTCGCACACCAACACCAGTTTCCCGGGGCTGCTGAAAACGGCTTTCCGGCTGCTGCACCTGCCGCCGCTGAACCTCTATGACGCGACCTCAGCCGATCTTTCCGATTGCTTTGGCGCGGAACCCGACACCACTCCCTATACCGCCCTGGCGGTCGATCCCGCGCTGTTTGATCCCGCTAAAGCCAAGCGAACCCCGGACGGCGCGCCGGGACCCAGGATGGACGACCCGGCCGAGATTCGGCGGCAGCACCAGAGGCGATGAGAAACGTGCGCGCCCTGCTGCTGCTGGTCGTGGTCCTGATTGTCTATGGCTCGTTGTACCCCTGGCACTTCGATTTCTCGGGTCCGCCGCGCCATCCGTTATTCGTGCTGCTGAATTCCTGGCCGCCGGTGTGGGACCGGTTCGCCTTGCGGGACGCGGTGGTCAATCTGCTGCTCTACGCGCCGTTCGGGGCCGCGGCGTTTGCCGTTCTCACGCGGCGCTATTCGGGCGTATTCGGCTTCGCGCCCGTGCTTTTGTCGGCCATGGCGCTTTCAGCTTCCATCGAAATGCTGCAGGTTTACGTTCCGGGCCGCGTATGCAGCCTTGCCGACGTGGTCTGCAACACGTGCGGAGCGGGAGCCGGGGCGGCGCTGCTTCTCGCGCTTGGACATAGCCGCGCCGGCCGATATCGCATTAGCGTGTCCTGGGCGCTCCCGGCTTTGCTGCTGTTGATCCTGTTCGCCGGTTACCAGTTTTCTCCGATTTTCCCGGTCTTGTCCCTGACTCGCCTGCACAACGCGCTGCGGCAGTTCGTCGACGCCAGCCGCTTCTCGCTAACCGAAGCCTGGTGCTACGGCGCGGAGTGGTTTGCCGCCATGACGGTCTTGCGGGCTGTGATCAGTCCGGGGCCGGGCCTGCTACAGGTTTTGCGGCCGCAGGTTCTACTGCTCTTCCTGCCGATGCGCCTGGTGGTGGCCGGACGAAGCGAAACACTCGATGAGGTGCTCGGCGCCGTACTGGCGGCCATTTTGTGGTCCATCCTGAGCAACCGGATTCGCCTGCGCGCCGGCGTCGGGCTGATGGCGGGCGCGCTATTGCTGCGCGAACTCGCGCCGTTCCACTTCTCCTCGACCCCCTCACCGTTCAACTGGATTCCATTCGTGCCGACTTTGGCCTCGGAGCCGGAGGACGCGCTTCCGGTCCTCCTCCATAAAGCTTTCGATTATGGCGCTATGGTGTGGCTGCTTGCCGAAAGTGGTATGTCGTACGTGCGGGCCGGCATGTGTGTAGCCGCGGTATTGGCCGTCCTGGAGGCCGTTCAGCGGTATCTTCCCGGGCGCACTCCCGAAACCACCGACGCCGTGCTGACGTTACTCATGATGGTGATTCTATCCACAGTTCAAAACTTCGGGCGGCGGCGGGGGTTAGCATGAAAGTGGAGAAGTTCATGCGTGCAGGCTTTCTACTGTTTTTGACCGCACTGGCAGGCCTCGCCGCGGAGATTCCGCAAGGCAGCCACGTGGCGCTGAGGCTGGTGAACTCGATAACTACCAAGACCGCCAAACCTGGAGATTATGTCTACATGACCACGGCTACTCCGATAGCCGCCAACGACCAGATTGTGGTGCCGCAAGGGTCCTACGTGCAGGGCGTCGTGACCAAATCGGTGAGGAGCGGCCGCGTCAAGGGAAAGGCCGAACTGGCCATTCGCATCGACACCCTGACGCTTACCGATGGCCGCGTGGTCCGCATCACCCCCAAGCTCGCCTCCGTCGACGCCGGTGACTCGGCGCAGAAGGTCGAAGGTCCGGAGGGCCAGATCAAGCAGGGTTCGGATGTCGGCCGCGACGCCAGGACGGTCGGCGTGTTGGGCGGCGTCGGCGCGGCGGTGGGAGCGGACGTCGATCGAAGCTGGACGGGCGCGGGCATTGGCGCCGGAGCCGGCACCGCGGTGGGACTGGTTACAGTTCTGCTGACCCGCGGAAAAGAAGTCGAGCTGCGCTCCGGATCCACCGTCGATGTGGTCTTCGACCGGTCCATCCCGCTGAACTGAGGCCGGCTTTCGATTCGGGGTACCATTCGTCTAGGAAGAATGGCAACCACGGACCTTCGATTCACCGCGCGAACTCTTCGCAAGTCCCCCGGTTTCGCCCTGGCGGCCATCCTCACGCTGGCTCTCGGTATCGGAGCCAATACCGCGATCTTCAGCGTGGTGAACGCGGTGATGCTGCGCGCCCTGCCGTTCGCTGCGCCGGACCGCCTGGTTTGGGTGGCGGAAAAGAACGACAAACTGAACCTGCCGTATTTCGCGGCTTCGGTTCTCAACTATCTTTCCTGGCGCGAGATTCAGCACAGCTTCGATCAGATGGGCGCCGTCCGCCAGCAAAGCTTTAACCTGACCGGACGCGGCGAGCCGCAGCAGTTCACGGGGAACGAAATCAGCCCGTCGATGTTCGGGCTGCTCGGCATCCGCCCGCTGCTCGGCCGCGATTTCCGTGAAGGCGAGGATCAACCGTCCAGCCAGCCTGTGGTCATCATCGGAGAAGGACTCTGGAAGCGGCGATTCGGCGGCGAACCCTCGTTGCTGGGCCGGAACCTCACGCTCAACGGCGTCAGCTATACCGTGGTGGGGATCGCGCCTTCGTCGCCGGGCATCCTCTCGCAAGGCGACCTCTGGACGCCGCTCCTGATCGATCGCGGCAAGCAGAAAAGACTCAACCACGTCATCGCGGTGTTTGCGCGATTGAAGCCCGGCGTCACCTTCGACCAGGCCCAGGCGGAGATGAACGCCGTGTCGCGGCGCGTGGGCGAGCAGTTTCCCGAAGTAAAGGACTGGGGCATCCACCTGCAGAAGATCTATGATTTCGTGGTGGCCGCCGAACTGCGCACGGCCCTGCTGGTGCTGCTGGGCGCCGTGGTTCTGGTTCTGCTCATCGCTTCGGCGAACGTGGCCAACCTCCTGCTCTCGCGCGCGGCGGCCCGGCAAAAGGAGATTGCGGTGCGCATCGCGGTGGGCGCGAGCCACTGGCGCCTGCTGCGCCAATTGCTGACGGAGAGCGGCGTGCTTTCGCTCGCCGGTGGAATCGCCGGGCTGGCTTTAGCCAGGCTCGCCGTGCGGTTGATGAATACTTCGCTGCCGCCCAACCTGTTGCCGGTCTCGGACATTTCCATCGACCCGGCGGTGCTGCTGTTCGCGCTCGGAATCACCATCGCCAGCGGGCTGCTGTTCGGAATGGCGCCCGCCTGGCAGGCGTCGCGGACCGATCTCCATTCGGTGCTGAAAGAAGGCGGACGGGCGGGCGCTGGCGGGGCGCGGCCGGTTCTGCGCAACTCGCTGGTCGCCGGCGAGCTGGCCCTGGCCACGCTGCTGCTCATCGGCGCCGGCCTGCTGCTGCAAAGCCTGCTGCACCTGCAACAGGTGCGGCTCGGTTTCCGGCCGGAAGGCTTGCTGACATTCGAGCTCACTCCGCAGCCCTCCAAGTACCGGGGCGTCGCCAGCCAGGCCGTGTTCTATCGCGAGCTGATCGAGCGGCTGCGATCGCTCCCCGGCGTGAGCGGAGCCGCGGTCTCCACCTGCGTGCCTTTCGGAAACGGATTGCAAGCGCGCACTCCCACCGCGCCCGTGGGTCCGTCGCTGCTGGAGGCCGGGCAGTCGATTCCCATGGACTGGCGCAGCGTGAGCCCGGACTACTTCCACACCATGGAGATCCCTCTGCTGCGCGGCCGGCTGTTTACCGATGCCGATGATTCCACCGCGCCGAATGTGGCGATCGTCAGCCAGGGAACCGTGAAGCGGCTTTGGGGCGACGGCGATGCGCTGGGCCGCGTCTTGCGCGTGGTCGGCTCGGGCCAGGAGTTTACGGTCGTGGGAGTGGTGGCGGATGTGCGCGGTTCGGCGTTGAATGCGGAGCCCTATCCCACCATGTACCGCTCGGCGAACGCCGTCATCTGGCCTACCATGGACGTGGTGCTGCGGACCGCCGGCGACCCGCATTCCGCGCTGCCGGCGGCGCGCCAGAAATTGCGGGAGCTCGATTCCGACCTGCCCATGTCCAGCGTGCGATCGATGGATGAATGGTTATCCGACAGCGCGGCGCGTCCGCGGCTGGATGCCGTGCTGGTGGCCATCTTCGCCTGCGTGGCGCTGCTCATCGCCGCCATCGGAGTCTATGGCGTGCTGTCGTATATGGTGAATCAGCGGACGCGCGAAATCGGGCTTCGCATGGCATTGGGCGCGCAGCGTTCCACCGTGCTGCGGCTCGTCGTGCGCGAAGGGATGCTGGTGGCGCTGGCGGGCATCGCAGCGGGTCTGCTGGCCGCGATCCTCGTCAGCCGCGTCCTTTCGACACTGCTGTACGGCGTCCCGGCGCGCGACCCGGCGACATTCGGCGTCGTGGCCATCGCACTGGCGCTGGTCGCGCTGGCGGCATGCGTGGCGCCGGCCATGCGCGCCTCCAGAGTGGATCCCATCGTCGCGCTCCGCTATGAGTAGGACAGGCGATCGTTTTATGTCGCCTGTCACTCCCCGATCATCGATTTGAGCCGGGCGATCTCGCGGCGCAGATGACGGTCGCGGTTGGCCAGGCTCAGAACGTAGGCCACCAGGATGGCCCATGCCAGAACGAGTCCCCAGGTAAGTGCGGTCATTGCGAGCTTCTCCTCAAGGAATCCAAATCGCGGCGGGCTTCTTCCTGACGCATGCGCACCACCGCCAGAATCGCGCCGATCAGAACCAGCGCGAGCAGGTTGATCAGGCGCGCAACCGTGAAATCGAAGGGAATATGAACTCCGGGCTTCCACCAGGCGATGGCGACGACTACCAGCGGAATATCGAGAAAAGCGAAGATCGACCACACGGCGGCGAACGTCGCCCGCTGCGTCAGCTCCTCGACCGATTGACGCAGCATCAGGTACGCCGCGTACAGCAGCCAGCAGACCAGGGCCGAGGTCAGGCCCGAATCCCACGACCACCATTTCCCGCCCGCATAGCCGGTCAGGCAGCAGCCATCGACAATCGCGGCTGCGAGAAACGCGAGGCCGACTTCGGTGACCGCGACCGCGGCGGCGTCGAAGCGTAGATTGCGCGTCCGCAGGAACACCAGACTGGCGGCCAGCGACGCCATGGCGCTGATCGCCGCGGTTCCCGCCAGCGGGATATAAAAGAAGCCTTCTTCGCGCGGTGAGGTGAACGCGCCGTGATTGACGGCGAGCAGGACGATCGCAATCCCGCCGAGCAGGTTGAGCACGGTGCCGCGCATCAGCCCACCAGGATCGTCTCGACGAGAACCAGCGACACGCCGGTATAAATCACGTCGAAGCCGATCATCATTTTGAGCCAGCCGAAATGGTCGGCATCGATGGGATTGCCGCCCACCAGGAACGCGGTGAGCTGCATGCCGCCCAGCAGCGAAGGGAACATGATGGGATAGGTCAACATCGGCAGCATCAGTTCGCGCAGGCGGATGTTGACGGTCAGCGCGCTGGAAACGGTTCCTACCACGGTCAGCCCCCAGGTGCCCAGCACGATTACCAGCAGAAGCTCGGGCAACTGCCTGGTCCAGGGGACGTTGTAGAAGACCCCGAAGACGGGCAAGGACACCAGTTGCACGGCGAAAACCAGCAAAAAATTGGCGACGGCTTTCCCCAGGAACAGGGCAGCTCCGGAAACCGGCGCGGCGATCAGACCGTCCAGGCAATCGTTGGGAAGCTCGCGGGCGAAACTGCGGTTCAGCACCAGCGTGCCGGCGAAAGCGAAGACGATCCAGAGGAGCCCGCCAGACATTTCGCGCGTGGTGTCGGCCAGCGGATCGAAGGCGTAGCTGAACATCAGCAGGATCACCAGCGCGAAAGCCAGCGAGGAATTGATGGCTTCCTTGGTGCGAAGCTCGGCGCGCAGATCCTTGGCGGCCACCACCCAAACCTGGCGGAAGAAATCCATCAGCCCTCGCCGTAACGCGCGTAGACATATCCCGGGTCGTTCACCATTTCGGGTGTGCGGACGCCGTGGAAGGCCGCGCGTGAGCAGCGCGACATGCGAGGCCAGCTCGAGGGCTTCGCGCAATTGATGCGTCGACATTACGATGGTCCGCCCGGAAGCCAGCGCATCGCGGAGCAGTCCTTGCAGCACCGCGATCGCCTTGTCGTCGAGAGCGGTGAACGGCTCGTCGAGGAGGAGAACTTTCGGATCGTGCAGAAAGGCCCGCGCTACGGCCAGGCGCTGCCTCATGCCGCGCGAAAATTCCCGGACCAGCCCGTTGGCGACGCGGCCAAGTCCGGTGCGTTCGAGCCATTCGCGGGCGGTGCGGCGCGGGTCGGGGAGATCGTAGAGCTTGCCGTAGAGGGTGAGATTCTCCAACGCCGAAAGTTCGTCGTAGACCGAGATGCCGTGGCCGATGAAGCCGGTCTGGCGGCGCGTTTCGGTTTCCCGCGGCTGATTGCCGAAAATGCGGATTTCTCCGCGCCCGGGTCGTGAAAATCCGGCGATGATGCGGAGGAGCGTGGTTTTGCCGGCGCCGTTGCGTCCGATTAGAGCGAGGCAGGAGCCCGGAGCGGCTTCCAGGCGGACATCGCGGAGGGCGGGATAGTCTCCGTAAAACTTCCAAACGCCATCAACGGCGACCGCGCCCATTGGCCTCCTTGGCAGCGGAAACAGGAAGAGTGGAGGATTTTCGATAGAGCAGCACAAAACCGACAGCCAGGATAGCTAACGAGAGACCGAGGATTACGTAAACATTGCCGTAGAGGCGCGGCATGATGGCTTCTATGGGCGGGCTGTCCTGCTGCTCGCCGGCGGGGTTTTCCGCCTCGGGCGGCGGAGCGGCGGCGCCTTCGAGCTTGATGCTGTAAGTGGCCGCAGGGAGTCCGAAGATGTGATCCTGGGACTTCGGCTCGGTGCCCATGTCGGTCAGCCTCTCGCCGGTCAGCGTGACCCCGGGCGGGACGACCAGGTAAGTGTTGTCGTCCTTGCTGGGGATTTTGCCGGTATAAGGCGTTCCGAGCGTGTAGGGAACTGTGTAATCGATGTCGAAGCGTGTCTGGCCGGGCTTGATCGGAAAATCGATGCCGCGGACATCGCCGCTGGTGGAGGGTACCAGCGCCGCCGGGATCGGCATGCCTCCGGGCGCGGTGGCTTCGACTTGGGCTTTTCCGCGTGCGCCGGCCGGAAGGTAGAACTTCAACGCGCCGGCATCGGGATTGTTCCAGGCGGTCGTGCCGGAATTCTCGCAGAGGAACATTTCGTGGACGCCCATCTGTCCGCCGCTGGTGGGCGCGAAGACAATCATGTGCTTGCTGACCTTGGCTTCGCCGGGAAGCTTGGAGGAGTTGTAAACATCGATCGTGAGGCCGGTGGTGGGCGAGCCCGGCGGCAGCATGTGGTTGTAGCTGACGCCGTCGAAAGCCGTGCGAAGCACATGCGGCCCCTGGACTTCCTGGTTGATGGTGAAGCGGCCCTGGGCGTCGGATTTGGCCTGATCGACGAGTTCGATGCCGTTCTGCCCCAAACGGTTGAGGGCGACGGTAGCGCCGGCTTGCGGCTGCCCCGTGGTGCGGTTGATGACCGTGCCGGTGACGGCGGCGTGGGCGGTCACTGCCGCCAGGAGCAGTAGAAAGACGTGGGGCAGGTTGGTAACCTGCACTGGCCGGGCCACAGGCGGGCTGTCAGCCTGCCCTACAGAATCTATTTTCACGCCGCGCCTGCTTTCATCGGCTTGCCGCATTCGCCGCAGAATTTCAGGGCGGTCTGGAAGGTGGCGCCGCAGCTCGGACAGACTAATCCCGAAGGCTTCTTTTCGACTTTGGGAGCCGCCGGCTTGGGCGGCTGGGCCGGCAGGCCGCCTTTGATGCGGTCGACTTCGGCCAGCACCGCCGCCAGCTCCTTTTGCAGATCGCGCTTGGTGTTCTGGTAATCCTGGTCGGAGAGCTTGCCGACGCGATATTCGAATTGCAGGTCGCGGAGATTCTCGTAGATAGCCGCTTTCCGTTCGTCGAGGTGCGCAAAAGGCGAAACCGGCTCCGGCTCGGGGATGCTGCGGGGTGAGACCGAGAGCACGAATGCGATGACGGCGACCGCGACCACACTGGCGATTGCAATGACGGCCATCGTTTACTCCAGGTCGGCCAGATCCTTTTCGATCTGGTCGCGATACTTGGCCAGCGCCGGGTCGTCGATTTCCAGAGCGGCTCCGGCGGCCGCGGGCCGCGGCTTGTAATACCGGCGAATGATGATATAGACGATCATGAGGCCGAAGCCCGCCGCGACGTACGGGACGATCCAGCCCAAGGCGCTGGGCGGGGCCAGGAAAATATCGGGGCCGTTATCGTTGATGAAGGACTGCACGATTTGCTCATCCGACATACCGACGGCTTGCATGCGGGCGATGCGCTCTTTCGCCGGCTTCGAGAATCCGCAATCGAGCATGCTGCAGGTGGCAACCGAATCTTTGCAGCCGCACTTGCAGGCAAGACGCGCGCCCACCCGGCGGACATCGCTGGAGGGCTTCTCGGCGGCGGTTTGACCGAAGGCGGCGCCAAGCGCCAGGGTGAGCGCCAGAATAACGGGCGGGCCGGCAGCCCGCCCCACAAACAACCTCTTAAACAGTGGCATTGCGAGGAACTTTGACTCCGGTTTCGATCTGGCCGACTACCTGGGTGCGGGCGTATTGCATCTTGACCTTGCTCGGAACCAGGCACACCAGTGTACCGCCGATCAGAACCAGGCCGCCGATCCAGATCCACGAGACCAGCGGGAAAACATACGCCTGAATCACCGCGCGCTGGTTATCGTCCGACATCCCGCCGAAGTTCAGGTAAAGGTCTTCGTTGAGACGGGCGCGCAGTCCGACTTCGGAAGTGGGCTGCCGGCTGGCCTTGTAGAAGCGCTTCTCGGGCTCGAGCGTTCCGAGGTCGTCACCGTTCTTGGAGATCTGCATGACGGCGCGGAACCAGGCATAGTTGTCGTTCTCGCCCTGCTTGAGGTCGGCCATGCGCAGGGTATAGGCGCCCACTTTCATGGTGTCGCCTTTATTCAACTCCTTGGTTTCGTTTTTGTTGAAGGCGTGCCCGGTGAAGCCGATGAACATGAGCACAATGCCCATGTGGACCAGGTAGCCGCCGTAGCGCCGCGTGTTGCGGTGCGTCAGTTCGATGGTGGCGTGCAGCAGGTTGAAATGATTCTTGGCGGCGATGGCGCTGGCGCCTTTGTAAAATTCCACCAGCACCGTCAGCGCCACGAACAGGCAGAATCCGAACGAGATCAGCGCATAGGGATGATGAATTCCGGCGGCAAAAAGCGCGCCGACCAGAACCACCGCCGCGATGCCGGGATACTGGAAGTTGCGCCGCAGGCTGTCCGTTGAGGTCCGCCGCCAGGCGAACAGCGGACCCAGGCCGGTGAGCAGCAGCAGGAACAGGCCGATCGGGACCATCAGGCGGTTGTACCAGTCGGCATCGAGCGAAATGCGGTCGCCCGAGAGGCCTTCGGAGATGGTCGGGAAAAGCGTGCCCCAAAGGACGGCGAAACAGCTTGCCAGGAGAATCAGGTTGTTGAACAGGAAACTGGATTCGCGCGAAACGACGCTTTCCAGTTGCGATTCGCTCTTCAGATAATCCAGGCGGTCGAGGATCAGATAAATCGTGCCCGCGATGCCGATCGCCAGAAAGCTGACGAAATATTTTCCGATGTCGGAGCGGGCGAAGGCATGGACCGATTGCACAAATCCGGACCGCGTCATGAACGTGCCGAGGATGCACAGGAAGAAGGTCGCGGAAATCAGGACCATGTTCCAGACCTTCATCATGCCTTTCTTCTCCTGCATCATGACGGAGTGCAGGAAGGCCGTGCCGCTGATCCAGGGAAGCAGCGAGGCGTTCTCGACCGGGTCCCAGCCCCAGTATCCGCCCCATCCCAGAACGTGATACGCCCAGGCCGCGCCCAGCATGATGCCGGCGCTCTGGAAGAGCCAGGTGACCAGCGTCCAGCGGCGGGTGGTGTGGATCCAGGCTTCGCCGGGCTGGCGGGTGATCAGGGAACCGATAGCGAACGCGAACGGAATGGTAAATCCCACGTAGCCGAGGTAGAGCATCGGCGGGTGGATGGCCATCGCGGGATACTGCAGCAGCGGGCTCAAACCCTGACCATCTCCGACGTTGACGATGAGCTTATCCTGGGCCAGCATTTTGAAGGGATTAGCCACGAAGTTGTTCATGATCAGGAAGAACAACTGGACCGTCGACATCACGCCGATGGTCCAGGGCATGATGTCGCGGTGCTTTCGCTGATTGCTGAAGACGACCACCGCGGCGTAGGTTGAGAGCAGCCAGCTCCAGAACAGCAGCGACCCTTCCTGTCCGCCCCACCACGCCGCGAATTTGTAAAGAATCGGCATGGTGCGGTTGGAATGCTCCTGGACATAAGCGAATCGGAAATCGCCGGTCATCAGGTTGTAAACCAGGAGAGCCGAGGCGAGAGTCAGCATGAGCCACACGGCGAAGACCGCTCGTTGGCCGCTAACTATAAGAAAAGGCTTGCCTTTGAGGCGTCCGACC
>Ga0335078_10000782_pt1 | contig 48476 bp, 36 predicted proteins | sample Lox_Sample_32_FD_206711 | JGI IMG/M metagenome (GOLD analysis project Ga0335078, IMG submission 206711) | Soil microbial communities from Loxahatchee National Wildlife Refuge, Florida, United States - Lox_Sample_3.2 | ecosystem: Environmental > Terrestrial > Soil > Wetlands | place: USA... | reverse complement strand
GAAATGGCGGCCTGCTTTCGGCTCTACTGCACAGAAAACATTGGCTGTCCCGCATCGCTTGTATTCATTGTCGCGGCGCGCTTCCCGTCCTGGTACTGCCGGCGAGGCAGGCCGTACATCGGCGTGCAGCGTGACGGGCTTCTCATCGATACAAACCACCGGCTGTTGTGGATCGTAAGCCCGTTCGTATACTTCCAGGACGTCTTCCATCCTGGCGATGTAGTCGTCATCCAGGTCGGCGACTACCCACATTTTTTTCCCGCCACGGTTTGAGATCGTGGCTTAGCAGGAGAACTCGGACTGTCTCTCTTCCCACCCGCGGGACCAATTTGCGTTTGACGGCCTCTTCCGCCACCAGACGCACGGTCCAACGGGCGCGGCCTTCTGGCGGGCTGCTGCAAACCATTGCAATCAAACGTTGCTTCTGGCTGGCATCGAGTACTTCGGCGGCGCCCGGCCGCTGCCGTTCGTACAGCGCCCCTTCCAATCCGCTTTGCTGGTAACGGCGGCCAATGTTGCGGACGGCCTGGGCACTGAGTGGAACTACGTTGGCGATTTGCGGCGCACTGGCCCCCTTCGCGAATTGCAGTAGGGCCAATGCGCGCAGCACAACCCGAACCTGCTGGACACCGCTACCCAATAACTGTGTGAGTTGTCGTTGGTCCTTCGGCGCGATGTTAATGCTCAGAGGTGGACGACCCATACCCCGAGTATGCGCCAAAACAATTCTACATAAAAATGGTTTTTCTACACTTCTCAGGCGGTCGGAGACCTAGTCCGCCTCCTCAGGTTACGAATACTTATTTACAGCAAGGCAGTGTGGGATCGCCCTGGAACAATCAGATTTGGGCTACCAATAATCCGCTCAGCTATGGCGCCCTTGGAATGCCCCCTGGTTTAACCGTCAACACTGCCACCGGCGCGATTTCAGGAGTTCCATCCGCCGCGGGAATTTTTCCGGTCACGCTTTCCGCGTCGAATGCCGTTGGGCTCGGTAGTGTCGTTTTGAATTTGACGATCGTAGCGGCGGGACAACCTCCGGCTGTAAGGCCGTCTACCGATTTCACGCAATCGCTCTCGGGGTATCTTTCCGCGCAGGTCCCACAGTTGACCACGGACTCTCTTAGCGGCAACCCCCTGGCATATCCCAATTTTTCCATGGTCTTGTCGGGCATTATCTCCACCGCAGAAGCGCTCCAAGACGACGGGGATGCCCAGACCCTCATGAAATACGTCGATAACGTGATTAGCACAGCGGCGTCTGTCACCGACCCCGGAGCGAGCAGGAGTCACCTCGCCTGGACCCAGGGACTCCCCAAGCCCGGCGATGCTGCCGTCGACGCCAATGTCGAGTCGTCGATCTACCTTACCGTTGGGCAGATCGCGCGTACGGCGGCTGTGCTTTCGATGGTTCCGAAATGGGCGTCGCAATATGCCGGCAAGATCCAGACGTACGTTCAGACGGCCGACGATATGGTGATCCAGCGATTTTATGTGGATCGTTACAACAGCACTGTGCCCTGGCTAAGCCAATCGCCGTGGACCAGCGTTCGGGATGGCTGGGTGTTATTGCGTCGGAACTCTACATAGCGACGGGCAAATCGTCGTACCTCAGTCTGGCCACCACTATCGGCAATGCGTTCAAGGCAAGACTCCAGCCCAATAAGACGGGATGGATATGGGACAACGGTACCATCCCAATCGGCTCGCAAAAACTGTCATCTCTGAATCCTTCTCCTAACGATGTCGGGAATCAGGAAGGCGTGCCGGATACGAATGGAGCCAACGCGGCGGTTTCCATGGTGGTTCTGGAACACGAAGCCGGGATCGTCTTCAGTCTGAGCGACGTGCAGAGGACAGCCAGCACTCTTTCGGACATCATGTGGAACAACGCGTCCCCCCCTGTGGTCTCTAACTACATCGATGGCAGCAATCAGCCCTTTACTTTTCAGTATGGCCCTGGAGGGAATTCGTTTGTTTGGGGCTGGAGCCTGTTGGCTCCATACTCGCAAACGGTGCAATCTTTCATGTCGGATCTCGCGATCGATGCCGACGAGAATCCGAAGACGAATGAGACAACGTATGTCAACAGCTTGTACTACTCGTTGATCGCGATCTTCGGAAACCTCGTGCGGTTCAACATGGTCTTTCTTTACTCGATCTCGCCCGCCGGAGTCCCGGTGGTTGCGGCTCCATCAAGTCTTGTCGCCTACGTCGGCTCGCCCTTCAGCTATCAAATATCGGCTACCAACAGCCCGATGTCATACGCCGTCAGCGGCTTACCGGCCGGATTGACGGTCAACACCTCAACCGGGCTGATTTCCGGAACGCCAACCACCCCACAGACCGTGACCGTCACGGCATCCGCAACGAATTCCGCCGGAACTTCCAGCCAGGTGGCTTTCACTTTGATCGTGAACCCCGCAATACCCTCCGTGAGCGCGATTGTCAGCGCGGCAGGCAACCAATCGGCGCTGGCGCCCGGCGCGCTGGCGACAATCTACGGCGCCAACTTCACAGCTGCCTCCGCCGTATTCAATAACGGCCCTTCGACTCAGAACACGAATGCGGGTTCGAATTTCGGGACCGTCAGCGGTCATAAGGTTGCGATTGGTTTTAACTTCGTAGTTCCTACAGCGAGCGATTTCGTTTTCATCGGCGGGACGCTCACCGCCTCCGTTTCAATTCCAGGCCCTGTGACGATCGCCTTATATGCCGACTCCGGATCTGGGCCGGGCATACCCATCGAATCCATGACGGCCAATGTCACTGCGGGCGGTCCCGCGACCATTTCGTTCAACTCAGCTTTGTTCCCCATCCTGTCCGCGGGCATCCAATATTGGTTGGTTGTCTCCGCGAGTTCGGGCTCTGTCTCGCAAGGCCTCTGGCTCGTCCCGGACGCTTCCGACTTGGGCGTGAAGGCGGTCAGTCAGGATGGCGCACCATGGGTGACTGCCACAGGAACCCGGGGGGCGTTCGCAATTAATGGGTATCAAAAGGCTGCTGCCGACGCTCCTGAGCGGGGTGACGTTGAGCGTTGGTAGCCGTTCTGCGCCGCTGCTGTACGTGTCGTCCTCTCAAATCAATTTTCAGGTTCCGTATGAAGTTTCGCCAGGGACGGTAGATGTCACTGTCACTACCCCCGGTGGCACTGCCAAGACGACTGCGACCGTAACAGCGGTAGCACCCGCGATCTTCACTTACGGCAACAATTGGGCCGTTGTTCAGAACCAGGACTACACGCTGAATGCTGCCGCAAATCCGGCGCGTGTCGGAAGCTATATCACGCTCTACGGAACCGGCGGTGGGGCGGTCGCTCCACCGGTAGCGACCGCCAATGCCGCGCCAGTATCTACTACATCACAAACCATCGCTAAAATCAGCGCTTCCATTAATGGAGTTGCAGCCCAAGTGAGCTTCGCGGGATTAACGGGCGGAGCGGTCGGGCTGCTCCAGGTCACCATTCAAATACCCGCCGTTCCGAGCGGGAACTACGCAATTACGCTGCAGAGTGCCGGCGTCACGAGCAATAGCCCCACCATCGCAGTGACGCAGTAGGATCCCTTCGCTAGGCTAATGAGCTCTGCGTACCTGCTTCATGCCCAAGCGTACGGGCCACGCTTGAATCCATCTGCCAGTGTGCCGGGAGCGCAAATCAAGCATTCGCACTTCTTCCAGCCGTAGCGCGGGACTTCTTCGGATTTGCAGGTGCGGAGCCGGGAGTCCGCTTTTGTGAGCAACTGCCGTTGTGTTCCCGGTACAGGTTGAGCGCCATGGCGGGAGTAGATCAAAGGCATTGCTTCCCATTGCTTCCAATACGGCGTGTTTGTTCGTAAGCTATTGATTCTATTATGGCGGTGAGGGTGGGATTCGAACCCACGGACCCCGTAAAGGGTCAACGGTTTTCGAGACCGCCCGATTCAACCGCTCTCGCACCTCACCGTTTGTTCAGGGTTGGATTATCGGGGAGTACTACACCATTCTAGCTGATTTGTCCTGCGCGGCGTCCACTCGCGGTGTTTGTCGGGTTTTCGACGATTCCGAACCCCGGCCGCCGGCCCGCTTCAAGCCCGCCCCGGCACCGAGAAACAGAACGTAGATCCTTCTCCCGGCTTCGAGGCGTCCAGCCAGATCCGGCCTCCGTACTGCTCCACTACGCGCTGGCAGATAGCCAGACCCATGCCGCTGCCGGGATATTCGTCCGGTCCGTGGAGGCGCCGGAAAAGTCCGAAGATCTGCTCGGCGAACTCCTGTTCAATCCCGATTCCATTGTCCGATATGGAGAAAACCCACCAACCATCCTGCTCCGCGGCCGTGATCTCCACGCGAGGGGGTTCCTGGCTCCGGTATTTAATCGCATTTCCAATCAGATTCTGAAACACCAGCGCCAGGCGGTTCTCATGGATTGCCACCACCGGCAGACGACCCGACGTGACCGTCGCTGCGGCTTGTTCAATCGGCCTACTCAGGCTGGCCACTACCTCCGCCAGAATGCGCCCAGAATCCGCGGGCGGCGCCGGTCCTTCTTCGCTCCTGGCCGCGCGCGTGTAGCTGAGCAGATCGTCCAGAAAGACGCTCATGCGCCTGGCCGATGTGATGACGTTGCAGAGAAACATCGCCTCGTCACCCTGGACGCGCGCGCCCACGCTGCGCTGCAGGAGTTCCGCCGAGATCGCAATCGTGTGCAGGGGATCCTGTAAGTCGTGGCCCGCGGAGTATGCAAATACCTCCAGATCGCGGTTGGCGCGCCGCAGCTCTTCGTTCGATCGTTTCAGCTCTGTCTGCACCCGTTGCGCCTGCTCGAAAAGCCGCGCATTGTCCATGGAGATGGCGGTTTGCGCGGCGATGCCGGTCAGGATGGCCTCATGGCTTTCGCTGAATCTGCGAGGCTGCGAATGCGCGAAAAAAAGCATGCCCAACACTTCTCCGGATCGACCGGTTACGGGCGCGCTGAGCGAGCTGCGAATCGACGGGTTTCCATCGACACCCGCCGCCAGGTCCTCGACGCGCTGGATCGAGGCGTCCGCGGCGGGGAGCTGCAGGCGCCTGAATTCCTCGAGCGAAATCCCCGAAAGGGCATAAAGAACATTCGTTTCCCCGTCCTTACCTGCCACTCTGCGGAAAAACGCACCGAACCCGGCGCCTACGAGCGCGGTCGCCAGGTCGATCACCTCCTGCACCAGCTTGTCGGGATCGAGTTGCGCCGCCAGACGAGGCCCTACCCGGTTTAAGAGCTCCGCGGTCCGCCGCGCCTCTTTCTCCCGTTCCAGCAGGGACAAGCGTTCCTGTTCCGCCTGCTTGCGATCTGTGATGTCGCGGGCGATCTTGGACGCACCCACGATCTGCCCCGCGCTATCATACACCGGCGATACCGTGAGCGATACGTCGATAATTTGTCCGTCCTTTCGCTGGCGCTGCGTTTCGAAGTGCTCCACCCTTTCGCCGCGGCGGATGCGGGCGAGGATCTCGGGCATTTCATCCAGATGGCCGGGCGCGGCGATCATCGAAATCGGCTGGCCGACCGCCTCCGCGGAAAGATAGCCGTAGAGCCGCTCCGCGCCCTGGTTCCAACTGGTGATGATACCCCGCAGGTCTTTGCCGATGATGGCGTCGTTCGAGCTTTCCACGATCGCCGCCATCCGCCGGGCCATAAGTTCCAGCTGCTTTTGTTCGGTAACGTCCGTGCCGATGCCGCAGACGGCATGGACCGTTGCATCGGGCCGCCTCATCGGAAACTTGGTGACGATGTACGTGTGCGGTCCATCATCCTGGGGCGCCACTTCCTCCACTGTCAGCGGCTCGCCAGTCTCGATCACGATGCGATCGTTCGCCAGGAACCGCGCCGCCACATCCTTTGGAAAGATCTCGTAATCGGTATGCCCGAGAATCTTCTCCCTATCGAGGTGGAATAATTGCAAATACCGTTGGTTGACCAGGAGGTAGCGGCCGGCCGGATCTTTGAGGAAAATGATGGCGGGGGAATTGTCCAGGATAGCGTGCAGGCGTTCCTCGCTCCCGCGCCGGGCCAGTTCCGCGCGCTTCCGCTCGTTCGCCAGCGCCACGTGAAAGGCGATGGCCCGGGCAATCTCCAGTTCCTCGGCCCCGCATTCGTGCGGCTGCGCGTAGTACAACATGAACTTGCCGAACACGCCCGCATCCAACGCCAACGGGACTGCTACCAGCGCTCGAATTCCTTCGCTCTCGAAGATCGCATTAAACTGAGCCAGCGACTCTTCGAGAAAGACATCGGGTACCACCAGCGGCTCCGCGTTCCGCATGCCGGGTTTCCACGGTGAATGGCCGGTGACCGCCTTCCGATATGCGGGCGAGAGGCCGGAAGAAGCCACAAATTGTATGACACCGGCTTCGTCGAAGAGTAAAATGGCGGCGCGATCGGCTTCGGTCGCCTGCAACAAGCTCGACAGCGCAGCCTGATACACCTCGTCCACATCGCTGGCCTGGCTGAGCGCGGCAAGCAGTTGGTTGAGGATTTTGAGGCGCCCAATTTCGCCGGACCACGGGGGCCGAGCTGGAGACATCTATCTTGAATCCTACTCGACGGGAGCTTTGGGTTGGAGTGTTTTGTTTGGACACCGTCCAGATTCGTACACTTACACCAGCCGCAGCCCGGTCTGGCGCGTATCGTAGCCGCAGAGGCCTTCGAGTTCGCGGCGAAAGGAACCCTCCGACAGCGTGTCCAGAAACCGCTCCACGGCGGCCAGTTGCAGGTGCTCGCGATGCAGCACCAGGTCGTAGCGCTCGGTGGTGAGCGGAATGAATTCCAATCCGAAAGCCCGGGCCGCGCAGCGAGTCGCCACGCAGCAATCGGCCAGGCCGCCGTGGACCCGCCACGCCGCGGCCAGATGACCGGGCGCCGGAGCATCGGCATAGCCGGCCACCGACGCAGAGTTGATTCCAGCCTTCGCCAGCAGGCGGTCGATCAGCTGCCGGCTGCCCGATCCGGCGTCCCGGTTTGCCAGGCGCACGCCCGGCCGTGCCAAATCCCGCACGGAACGTATCCGTTTCGGATTCCCTCGCGCCATGATCAGCCCCTGCTCCCACCCGGCGAACGCGAAAACCGCGACACCGCCCGCCGGGGTGCCGGCGCCTTCGGCGAGATGAGTGCCCGCCACGTGAACCAACCGGCGGCGGAGCAGGTCCAGTGCCGCCGAACTGTTGACCGACGCGGCCACCAGTCCGACCGAGGCCCTGGCCAGGTGTTGCGCCAAAACCGAAATGGAGGGGTCGCAGCCCGCTACCAGGAGCCGCGATTCCAGTTGCTCCCCGGTCAACGGGTGCACCGTGGAGTGCGCCGGATCGGCCAGAAGCCCATCGGCGAGCGGAAGGTATTGCGGGGCGGGGGAGACGGGCACCGCGATCAGTCTGCGTCCCACGCGGCACAGCGCCACCGGGCTGCCGGCGAATGTTTCGCCCGGTCCGACCAGTTCGGCTTTGACAGTCCGGGGCGAATCGGCCGATTCCGAATCGAGCCGGAACAGCTCCTCCACCGTGACCTCGAGCGCCCGCGCCAGCCGTAATGCCACCGCGGTGTTGGGCACGTAGTCGCCCGCCTCCATGGCGTAAATCGTCTGCCGGCTCACTCCGGCTTCGCGGGCCAGCGCCGAGGCGGCGATCGCGCGCTTCCGCCGGATCTCGGCGAGCCGATTGCGGACCTTGGCCGCATGGGTTGTATGATGGTCCTTTGCAGATGACATTGTCGCCTTTAAACGACCATTCTACTCTCGGCTCGCGTCTGGTTTTGGGCGCGATAGCCGCGGCGATTGTGACCATCGCTCTGGCCGCGTGCAGGCACGAGCCTGCCGCTCCCGTGACCGTCGCCGCCGCGGCCGACCTGCAGTTTGCCATGGAGGACGTCCTGGCAGCATTCCGGCATGTCCATCCGGATGCCGAAATCCGCGTGGTCTACGGCTCGTCCGGCAACTTCTATTCGCAGATTCAGAATCGCGCGCCCTTCGACCTTTTCTTATCCGCCGATCTGGAATATCCGCGGCGCCTGGTTTCCGAAGGCCTCGCCATCCGCGATTCGTTATTCAGTTATGCCAACGGGAGGATCGTTGTCTGGGTTCCGGCCGCTTCGCCGCTGGACGTTTCGCGTCTGGGATGGGCGGCATTGGAGGATCCGTCCGTACACCATATCGCCATTGCCAATCCCGCGCATGCGCCTTACGGGCGCGCGGCTGCCGCGGCGCTGAAATCGGCGGGCATTTACGACCGCGTATCGAACAAGCTGGTCCTCGGCGAAAACATCGCGCAGACCCTTCAATTCGTGCAGAGCGGAGCCGCCGATATCGGCGTGGTGGCGCTCTCGCTCGCGCTGGCGCCGGCGGTCCGGCCGCAGGGCAAGTACTGGGAGATCCCAGCCGATTCTTACCCGGCGATCGAACAAGGGGGCGCGATTCTCACCCGCGCCCGCCACTCGCGGACCGCTCAGCAGTTGCGCGATTATATGGTCGGCGCGGCCGGCCGCGATATCCTCAAACGATACGGCTTCTATCCGCCGCACTCTTGACATGGACTGGCAGGCAATCTGGCTCAGTATACGCCTGGCTTCTCTCACTACCCTGATTTTGCTGGTGTTGGGTGTCCCGCTGGCGGCCTGGCTGGCGTTTTCGGCGCGACGCTGGCGATTCCTGGTGGACGCGCTGGTGGCCCTGCCCCTGGTGCTGCCGCCGACGGTTCTGGGTTTTTACGTCCTGTTGGCGATCGGGCCGCGCAGCCCGATCGGCTCGCTCTACGCCCGCATCACCGGCGGCAATCTGCCGTTCTCCTTTCAAGGATTGCTGATCGCCTCCATTCTGTATAGCCTGCCGTTCGCGGTGCAACCGGTTGCCGCGGCGTTCCATGGGGTCGATCGCAAGCTGATCGAGGCCGCGTGGTGTCTTGGTGTCTCGCGATTCTCCACCTTCCGGCGCGTGGTGGTGCCGCTGGCGCGGCGAGGGATTGCGACCGGCGCCGTCCTCAGTTTTGCCCATACCATGGGCGAGTTCGGAGTGGTGCTCATGGTGGGAGGCAATATCGCCGGGGTGACGAGGACTCTGTCCATTTCGATCTACGACCAGGTGCAGGCCCTGCGATACGATGCCGCGCTCCAAACCTCGCTGCTGCTGCTGGGATTTTCCTTCGCGGCTCTGGCGCTCACCTATGCTTTCGAGCGCCGCCTGTGGGCAATATGGCCGATGAACTGATCTGCCGCGTCCAAAAGCGGCTGCGCTCGGGCTTCGAAATCGATGTTGAACTGACGGTTCCGCTGGCGGAATCGGGCGTCACGGTGCTGTTCGGCCCATCCGGATCCGGGAAGACCACGCTGCTGCGGCTGCTGGCCGGGCTTGACGAGCCCGATGAAGGTCTCATCAAGTTTCGCGGAACGGCCTGGTTCGACTCCTCCCGCCATGTTTGTCTTCCTCCGCAACGGCGTCGCGCCGGCCTGTTGTTTCAGGATTACGCGCTGTTCCCGCACCTCACCGTCGGGCAGAATGTGGCCTTTGCCGCCAGTCGCGGCGCCGCCGCCGAAATGATGAAGACCTTCGCCCTGGTCGAACTGGCCGGCCGCTATCCCCGCGAGATTTCGGGCGGGCAGCAACAGCGGGTCGCGGTGGCGCGCGCTTTGGCGGCCCAGCCGGTCCTGCTGCTGTTGGATGAGCCGTTGTCGGCGCTCGACGTGGCCGGCCGCCTACGGCTCCGCGCCGAGCTTCGCCGCATGCTGGTGTCGAGCCGCCTGCCGGCGATCGTGGTGACCCACGACCGGTCCGAAGCCGTCGCCCTCGGCGATCGAATGGCCGTGCTCATCGACGGGCGCATCCGCCAGGCGGGCCCGGTGGATGACGTGCTGCGGCACCCTGCCGATACCAGTGTCGCCGCGGCTGTCGGCATCGAGAACATGCTCTCCGCCGAAATCGCGGGCCGCGAGAATGGGCTGCTGATCCTGCACGTCGGGTCGCAACAACTGCAATGCCTCGACTCCGGCGAGACGGGCCCGTTTTTCGCCTGCATTCATGCGGAAGATATCGCGCTCAGCCGCCTGGCCCCGGAGTCTTCAAGCATTCGCAACCGGCTGGCAGGCAGGGTGGTGTCGGTGGCGTTCGAGGGACCGCTCGCCCGGGTGGAACTCGATTGCGGCTTTCCACTGGTGAGCGTGATCACGGCGCAATCGGCCATCGACCTTGGGCTCGGGCCGGGCGACACGATCTGTGCGGTGGTCAAGGCGACCGCCGTGCGATCCGGCTAGGTTTGTGAGCCGAGCCGGGTCGTCATTTAGCGCAGCCAAAGCTCGGCGCCGCGCTGCAGCGCCGCCGCGCCGACGGCTCCGGCCGCAGCCGATAGAAATGCCGGCCGCGCGCCTCGCTGCCGCCACTCTTCGTGTACCGCATGCCATCCGAGAAAAACCAGCCATCCGGCGGCCAGGCCCAGCGGCACCACCGTCCACGTGCTGCCCAGGCGCGGGGCCATCCATAACCCGCAGCCGCCGCCCACGAGCGTAGTGCCTTCGGCCAGCGCGCACCAGGCCACGGCGGCGGCGCGCGATTTCACCGAGGCCCGAAGGATGCCGCCGAGCGCCATTCCCTCGGGCAGCTTGTGCAATCCGATCGCGATCGGAACCGCCAGGCGCAACCCGAGCGGAGCAGCCAATTGCGAGGCCGCGATCATCCAGCCGTCAAGGAAACTGTGCATGGCGGCGGCCGCAATGAGAGGCAGCGCGAAGCCGTGGAGCGCACTGGCGCAAGCGCCATGGTCGTGGTCGTGCGCGCAGGTGGGACAGACCGGATAGGCGTACCGGTTGATGGCCAGCAGCAAGCCGTATCCGGCCGCCGCCAGCAGAATACTGAACGCCGCGCCGGCTTCTTCGGCCAGTTCCGGCAGCAGGCCGAACAGCGCAACTCCCAGCAGCACTCCCGCGCTGAACGGCACGGCCACTCGCGACCGGCGTCCGACCGATGAAAGAGCCACTCCCAGCGCCGCGCCGGCAAAGCCGACGGCGGTGGCGAGCGCGGGAAGACTGATTCCGGAGGTTACGGCATCCGCAGGCAAGCTCTTACTGTAGCAAGCGCTGGCGGCGCGTAGTATCTTGGAATTACTCGCATGATCTCCACTGCCGAAGCGCTGGACCTGTTTCGCTCACCCGACCTGATCGGCATCGGCATGGCGGCCGACGCCGTCCGCCGCAGGCGACATCCCGAAAATGTGGTCTCCTATATCATCGACCGCAACATCAATTACACGAATTTCTGCACCGAGTATTGCAGCTTCTGCGCATTCTACCGGCCGATGGGTCATGCCGAGGGATACATTCTGCCCAAGGAGACGATCTTCCAGAAGATCCAGGAGACCCTCGATTTGGGCGGCACAGGGGTGCTGATGCAGGGCGGCCTTCATCCCGATCTGAAAATCGAATGGTACGAAGACCTATTCCGCGGCATCAAGGAGCGGTATCCGATCCATCTGCATTGCCTGTCCGCGCCGGAAGTCACCAACATCGCGGAAGTCAGCGGCCTCAATCTGCGCGACACCATCCGCCGGCTGCGCGATTCCGGCCTGGACTCCATTCCCGGCGGCGGCGCGGAAATCCTGGATGACGCTGTCCGTCACCGCATCAGCCGCTTGAAGTGCTCGGTGAAGGAATGGATCGATGTGCACCGGACGGCTCACGAACTCGGCATGCGGACTACGGCTACGATGATGTTCGGCTGCGGCGAAACCCTGGAACAGCGCATGCACCACCTGGAGCTGGTCCGCGACCTGCAAGAAGAGACCGGCGGGTTCACCGCGTTCATTCCCTGGACATTCCAGCGCGAAAATACGTCCCTTGGCCACTTTGTGAAGGAAGAGGCCACGGCGGTCGAGTATCTGCAAACCCTGGCAATCTCGCGCATCTATCTCGATAACATCGAAAACGTCCAGAGCTCCTGGGTGACGCAGGGCCTGAAGACCTGCCAGTTGGGCCTGCGCTTCGGCGGCAACGACGTGGGGAGCATCATGATCGAGGAGAACGTCGTGTCCGCCGCCGGCGCCCATCATCGCGCCAGCGAAGAGGAGTTGCGGCGCATGATCCGCGATGCCGGCTTCATTCCCAAGCAGCGGGATACGCTGTACCGGACATACTTTTTGAACTAGCGGCCCGCTGCAAGTCTGTAGAATATCCAAATGCGGCCACATTTGCTGCTTTCGGTTCTGTCCGCCACTGCTTTATTGGCGCAGTCGTCCACCACCGCGGATCCACGGACGTTCTGGGATAACCTCTTCCGAAACGGCCAGGTTTCCTTCAACAAGGAAGCCAGCAGACTGTTGCAGTACGCCGTGAGCGGCCGGAAACCGGGCTCTGCGATCGATCTCGGCATGGGTGAGGGGCGCAACGCCGTTTTCCTCGCCTCCAAAGGCTGGCAAGTGACTGGCGTCGACTTCTCGGCAGAGGCGGTCAAGCAGGCAAAATCGCGCGCCACCGCCGCGCACGTAACCATTGACGCGGTGGTGCAGAATCTGGATGCCTACGAATTGGGTCGCACGAAGTGGGATTTGATCGCGCTGTTTCACATGCATGCCTGGTTTCACGAGTCCAGGCTTAACGTTCCGCGGATCCTCGTGGAAGCACTGAAACCCGGCGGGCTGCTGGTAATCGAAGGATATGCCGGCGATAAAGGAGATTACCAGACAAATGAGCTGTTGCGCAGTTTCGCCAGCCTGAAGATCGTCCACTACGAGGATGTGCGCGACGAAGCCGACTGGGCCCCCGGCGAAAAGAGCCGGATCGTACGCTTCATAGCCGAAAAGCCGGACCTGAATAAAGCGCCATAGACCTCGTCGCGTCCCGGACTTTACGGCATACCGGAAACGCCTGGATCAGTCTTACCAGCCGTGGGCGGCCGCCGGCTCCCGTGCCAGGGCCACGATTTGAGGCGCAACCAGGCGGCGGAACTCCGCGATTTTCATATGCATCACTTCGCGGTGTGTTCCGGCGTTGAAAGCGATCATATCCTGTCCGGCGAGGCTGGCATCCAGGTACACGGGAAGACGATAGAGCGGACCGAGCGGGGGCATCGCGCCCAACTCGCAATCCGGGAACAGATCGGCGAGTTCCGCTTCGGTTGCCAGGCGCGCCTGCGAGAGCCCGAGCGCGGCGCGCACTTCGTGGAAGTCCACCAGCTTGCTGGCCGCAACAACCGCGACGTGATAGGCGCCATCGCCGAAGAGCACGACAGTTTTGGCCACCTCCCGCAAGGGCAGGTGCTCGGCCTCGGCGACCTCGCGCGCCGTAAAGGCTCTCGGATGAAGGGTGAGGGTGAATTCCGCTTGGCGGGAATCGAGGAAATTGCGCAGTCGTTCAGAGAGCGGCATAAGAACCTCCGCTGACGGCATTATACGACCAAACAGGCTTTCAGGAACTGTAAGTCTGAATCCTAAACCGAGTGCCCGATCGACGCCAGGCATTGGCAGTCGCAGCCGCGGCGTTCCGGCCAGCGCCCACAGTCCTTCACCAGTGGTTCCTGCTCGCCCAGAGTGTGCATTCGCACGGCGTGCCATGGGTCAAGCGTGATCCATGCGGAATCGCGCATTACCGGGCAGGTTACCATCCGCGTCCGCCGTGCTTTGCGCCACGTATGCCATAGAGACCAACCGATGGGCAATGCCAGCGCCAGAATGAGATAGCCAATAAACGTAAAAGCAACCCACATAAGAAAGCATCGTGGCGAAACGGCGTCGCCACGCTCCTACCAGCATTCTAGGGTGAAGTCGGGGAAATTTGGAATCTTTTATCTGGTATTGGCGTAGAATAGAATCGAACTATCAGGCCGCTGTTACCGGCTGAGGAGGTTCGAAGCATGCGTGCCCTTCAACAGCGATTCCACCGGCATGTAGAGCCCTTCCATATGAATGCCGCATCCGCATTCTGGACGGCCGCCGCCGTCCTCGCCGCGCTTGTCGCCATAGCGGTTCTGTTCTTCTGGGCATTCGCGACCCGGGCGTATTGACGGGGAAACCGCCCGAGTCCGTTGCTAGAGTGCGCCGAGGATTCGATCCCGAAGCCCCGCAGCGTCGAAGCCGGCCTCGTGATAGATTTCGGGCGGGAGCCCGGAGCGGGAGAAATCGTCCATTCCGAATGTGCGGGTCCCATGATCGGCCGGCAGCAGGAACGGATACAGGAACCCGCGCCATCCATTGTGGAGCGTCATTACGTACTGCCGCTCTTCCGCCGACAGCACCTCTTCCGCTTTGCGTGGATTTGTTTTCCGCAGTTCTTCGAAGAGCTGCGGCGATGTGACCGCGACGACTTTGACGTCTGCGCGCTCTTCCAGGGAGGGCAGGACATCGAGCAGGTTGGCCATTACCTGCCCGCCCGAAACCGCGAGCACCAGCTTGCGTCTTCCGGTGTTCCGGAAGGGCCGGAAGACATAGGCGCCATGAATCGCCTCGCGGGCCGGGGGAACCCCATCGCCGCGCCGCAACACCGGTGTGCCGGGCCGGACAGCCGAGAAAACCACCGGCTCATCCCGTTCCACGGCGTGAAAGAGCATCTCCACCGCCTCGTTTGCGTCGAGCGGCTTGTATACCTTGATGCCCGGATACGCCGAGAAGAGCGACATCCAGAAGAGGCCGTGATGTGTAGGCCCATCCTGGCCGGTCTCCGGACCGTCGTGGGCGGCCAGCATGATGAAGAAACTGCGGGCCCCTTGATTCACGGCATTATTGATGAGCGTCATGCGCACGCCATTGGCCATCATGGGGGTGAACACGCCATAGGTAGCGAACGCGCTCATCGGCCGGAAACCGCCGGGCAGGACGTCCTGCGCGATGCCGCAAGACAGCATCGCCATGTTCTGCTCGGCAATTCCGAACCGGATCCCGCGTCCCAGGGGGTTCTTCGTGCTGATCACTCCATACACGCTCTCCCCCTTGCCGGTGAGGATCGATTTCATCAGATCGCCGGCGCCCAGGTAGAAGAAAGCGGAATTGCGCATCACCCAGGTGAACCAGGCTTCCGTGGCTTTGCGCGTCGCCACGCTCTCGCCTTCCTTGAATACCAGGTCGGGAGGAAGCACTTCAGGACGTCGGAGCGTCGTGTGGTCGTTCAGGGGCCGTCCAGCGAGCGCGATCTTGATTTGTTCGACCAGGACAGGTTCGCGGGGCGTATCCAGCGCGATCGCGTGCAAACGGCCGCGCAGATATCCGGTATCGGCGGGGTTCAGCGCGCCGATGATGGCCGCGATGTCGGCGGCGGCATCGCCTTTCTTACCGGGAATCTCGAAGCCGAGTTTCCGCACCGCCGCCACATATTCATCGTGCGCCAGCGGGGTGCCGTGCGAATCCGGCGTGCCTTCGAGCTTCCCGTAGCCGATCCCCTTGGTCGTGTGGCAGATGACCACGGTAGGCCGGCCGGCGCCGAAGCCATCCGCCGCCAGCCGATAGGCGTAGGCCAACTCGCGAATATCGTGGCCGTTGACCTCAATGACGCTCCAGCCGTGCGCAAACCAATGGTTGAGGTAGGGAACGGGAAGCACTTCGCTGATGGGGCCGTCGATCCCGAAGTGGTTGTAGTCGAGAGCGACGATGAGATTTTCCACGCCCAGGTTGGCCGCCAGGTTACGAGCTTCATAGCTCATTCCCTCTTCGGTTTCGGCATCGCCGGCGATCACGAATGCCTTGGTCGCCAAGCCGCAGGAGCGGTGCAGAAGCGCAAAACCGAGAGCCGCCGACAAGCCATGCCCGGACGACCCGGTAGAAGTATCGGCCAGCGCATATTCGGACTCGACATGGCCTGCCGGACCACCCCAGCGCCGGAACTGAGCCAGTTGTTCGGGGTAAACCGCGCATTTGGCGGCCGCGCCGTCGAGCGTGAACCCGTCCTGCCGGAGGGTTTCATAGACCAATGACACGAAGGCATGGAACAGCGGCGAGCAGTGCCCCGCGGACCAGACCAGGCGGCTGCGACCCGGGTGTTTGGGATTCCAGGCGTCGAACTTGAGCGCTCCGCTCGCCAGGAGTGTCAACGCCATTTCGGCCTTCGACGAGGACCCGCCGGGATGACCGGATTCAGCCGCGTCCACGGCTGTGAAGGCCAAAGCGCGCACGATACGGCACAATTTTGCGATTTTCGGCTCGTCGATTTCGGGCAGCGGATCGAGCGGCAGACCCTGGATGTTCAGGTAGGAGCCTCCTTCGGCCCGGTATTGGCACCGTTCCGGGTCCGTGGAGGCGAGAATCGTGTGGGCATCCTTGTCCAACAGGCGGATGCCCCCGGCGATAGTTGACGACATGGGCAACTCCCTCAGCCGAGATTGTAACAGCAATAAGGATGCAGATATCTGAAATCAGGACGGCCCGGGGGCGATCGCAGAGCCTTTAGGCCGTTGGGGGGCTGAAAGGGCTGAAAGGAGCGCATTGACCCCGCGAGTGACGTACGCTACGATGTGAGTGCGGGGTGGAGCAGTCTGGTAGCTCGTTGGGCTCATAACCCAAAGGTCGGTGGTTCAAATCCACCCCCCGCAACCAAAACTCCCTCCTAATCAATAACTTCCAAGACAAGCCAAAATAGACCAAGAAGGGCCTCCTACCAGACTGCTACCAAACTGGTTAAATCGCGGCCCCTCAGGACGCATTATTTTCCGTCCACTTTCTTGTCGGACAAGACCAGTGAAGGACTGTCGATACGCGGTGCGAAGCCGCCTTCGTCGCCGACCGCCGTGCTATAGCCCTTGCCGTTCAGCACTTTCTTGAGCGTGTGGAAGGTCTCCATGCCCTTGCGGATGGCTTTGGCGAACGAAGGCGCGTTGCGCGGTGCGATCCTGAACAGGTTATCGATAACAATGTTCGCGCGACACGATTGCGTCCATTCCGTATCCGTGCCGCCGTGCAGCAGATGGAGTACCGGATACTTTCGTGCACAGGAGTAGCCGGGCGGCGTGTAGACACGCATCCTCCGCCGCCTCCCGAGCGACTTCGAGTCGTACTCTACAGGAGTCAACTCGCCGCGAGGAATCTTGTCGCACCTGAGGTTGACCCAGCGGGCGGATCGGGGAAGGCGGGCTTGTCGTCCGGTCCCAACTCGATCGGTCCGCCGAATCCGCCTCTGCCCGCGCCTCGCGCGCCAACTTGAGGAGTAGGGGCGCCGGCTGGCGTCTGCGCGGGTGCGGCTTGGACGGCGGGCTGGCCGCGAGCAAAGCGAAGATCGGTGGTCGTTTCGTAGGCTGCAATCTGACTGTATCGTCCGAACCGAAATAACCCTACTCCTTATTTCGCCGCTGTTCCCGCCGTGGCCGGCTTGGTGGATAGTTGCTTGTACAGCGCGGGATCGTATTCCTCCAGTCCCACGATTCCGTAGAGGTGATTCGCGGAAACCCACGGCAACCAGAACCGGTGGCCCCCGATTCCGCGAGACGCGCCTGGTCCCATTCGCCATCCCTCCTGCTGCCAGCCGATGCCTTTCACGTCGTATTGGCGGCCTGGGATTGCGACCATGGATTTGGTGTCGTGCAGCAAGATCCGCGCCACGTCGAGGTAATTCGGGTCCTTGGTCAGGTTGTACAGCTTGGCGTAGGAGGGCACGGCCCAATCCAGATACTCATCGACACCGCCCGAGACCGCCGCCGTTATTCCTTGAACCCCGACGGTAGGTACGCCCTTTTTATAGTGAAGCTTTGCGTCGTCCGCGTCGGGCGGCATCGGCACATTCCAGATCCAGATCCAGCTTTCGGCGAAATCCGCGGCGGCCTTGGCGCGCTCCAGCCACTTGGGCTCCCTGGTGGCGTCAAAGAGGCTCAGGTAAGCTTCCATGCTGAGCATCCCCGCTTCCTTATCGGTGATATTCGGATTGTCGATTGCGCCGCCGATAAAGACTCCGCGGGTCCCCCAATTCGACCAGACGTATTCGGCCGCGCGGATCGCTGACTGCCTGTACTTCGCATCGCCCGTCTCTTCGGCCATCAGGACGAGCAGGGGCACGGGATTGTAACTCGTGGTTCCGGATGCCTCCGCGACTTCATTGCTTCCGCGCTTCCACCGCCGCGGGAACGAGCCGTCCGCCCTCTGTTGTTCGACCAGCCAATCCACGTACTGCTTCACCCAATTGAACCATTCCGGATGTTGCCGTCCTTTGGCGCGCTCGCGCCGATAGGCACGCATGAGCACGCGCATGTCTTCGGTGGCGTTTCGCAGCCAGGGAGCCAGCCAGTCGTGCTCCGGCTCCCACGGTTTCCCGGTTTTGAGGTCGTAGCCGGTTCCTTGCAGCGGGACCGTAGGAAGGGCCTGGATCAACGATGAGATAATCGCCAGGCCCGTCTGGCGCATCTTCTGTCCGCGCTCGCCCGTATCGCGGTCGCCTTCCCGCAGCAACTCGTCCGCGCATTCGATGTTCTTGCCCACAAAGCCCATCGCGACCATCGTCCAGTTCCATTGCAGTTGGTCCGACATCGTGTTCAGAACGAACGGAATGGCAGTTCGCCCTTCGATCGTGCGGGCTTGGGCTTCCAGGTGGTCCAACAAGACACGGCGCATCTCTTCCACGTCGATGTAGTAGACCGGCGGTTTTAGAGTGTTCCACGCCCACCGCCAGGCGTTTCGAGTCACGTCCCGGAACGACTCGTTCTGCCCGAAGCGAAAACTCACCTGGTAGCTATGGGCCACGCCGGAAGCGATCGGGTGATATCGCCGAATCGATCTCACTGCCGCCGGCGCTCCGCGCCCGCCCCCGTAACCGGTCGTCGAACCGGGATACCAGAATCCGAACTCGATCGGTCCGCCTTCCGGCTGCCGGGCTCCGAGTGCGCCGAATTGAAACCGCGCATCGGTCATAACCGCCTTTGCCGGCGTCTCTTCCACGGTGGTATCGCCGCGCGGCGCCGGGTCCAACACAGCGACGGAGGCGCCGTTGTTAAACGACAAGGCAAACAGGGGCGCCGGAAGGACGTCCTCGCGCATCTCGAGACGCCGGGAATCGTAATTCAGCTTTCCTCCCGGGGCGCGATCGCCATCGTAAGTCGGATCTCCGTACAGTGTGGCCGGGGCCATGTAGTTCACGTCCGGCCAGCCTACGACGGGATCGACGGTGAGCAGGACGGACGAGCCGAAGCCGCCCGGCGCACTGCCGGCCACTTCCACCGTCCGGTGCAACGATAGAACCGATGCGCTGAAACTCCAGTGGTCGTTGACACGGAATACGACGCCTTCGCCATACGCGATTTCGGCGGAGGCATCGACCCCCGCTGTCGTCTTCCGCACCGTCTTGTATCCGGTTGCGAACTGGCGTATGTCGTCATCGGTGCGGTAGACTTCCAGCTTCGCGGGTTTTGGTTGCCGGATGCGGGGCGCCGCGCCTCCCGATATCTCGATGCCCCAGTTGCCGTCCGTCGAACGAGTGAAGGATACCGTCGCGCCGCTCTGCAGCCGGCCGAGATCCAGGCGGCCGGCGGATTGCGCAAACAAGGCCGAGGCTCCCATTAACAGCTCCAGCAGCCGCCATTTCCGGAACACGTTTTTCCTCCTTGTGCGGGCGCAGGTTCGCGCCAGCCTCTGTCGAGATCATCCTCTGGAAGCAGCTTGCCAGCTCCGAGTCCTAGACTGTATCGCGGTGCGTACTTGAGTTCAAGGAGCGCACCCAACGCTTACTCAACGACCGGAGCGAGCCCTTTGCGGGCGTCACCCCAAGCGATTACAATTGACCGCGTGGCCGATCGAATCATCGGCGTCGGCGTGTGAATGCGACAAACATGAAACCGCGAATGGAACCTCCACTGATGCGCGCGCTGGCCCTCCTCCTGATGGGCGCCACGTTGATTGTGGCCCAACGGACCGGGCCCGAACGCAATGTCGCTCCGCTCCGGCTCGAAGGCCCATGCGATATCTACGCCGCGGCGGGCACGCCCTGCGTGGCCGCGCACAGCACCACGCGCGCGTTGTACGCCTCCTACCCGGGCCCGCTCTACCAGGTGCTGCGACGATCCGACGGCAGGAACCTCGACATCGGCATCATCGCGGGCGGGTACGCCGACGCGGCCGCACAGGATGCCTTCTGCGCGAACACGATATGCGTCATCAACCTCATCTACGACCAGTCCGGCAAAGGTAACCATCTTTGCCAGGCGCCGCCCGGACCGAACTTCCGGGGTCCGGCCAAGGGCGGATTCGATTCCCAACCGATCGCGGATATGGCCCCCATCACGATCAGCGGCCACAAGGCCTACGGCGTCTACATTATGCCGGGCATGGGATTCCGTAACAACGATGCGAAGGACATCGCAATCAACGACGAGCCGGAGGGCATCTACTACGTGATCGACGGCACGCACTACGACAGTGGCTGCTGCTTCGACTACGGGAACGCCTCGACGAACGGCCGCGCCGTGGGCACAGGCACCATGGAGACCACTTACTTCGGCACGTCCACGGCGTGGGGCAGCGGTACTGGACCCGGCCCCTGGATCATGTCCGATATGGAGGCCGGCCTGTTCTCCGGGTACAACGCCAAGCAGAACCCCGCCGATCCGACGATCGATTCGTGGCGGTTCGTCACGGCCGTGGTCGATGGAGGCGGTGGGAACAAGTGGGATCTCCGCGGCGGCAATGCGCAAAAGGGCGGGCTCACCACCTTCTACAGCGGAGTGCGCCCCGGATCACAGACCAACAGTGCCTATTACCCGATGCACAAGCAGGGAGCCGTTCTTTTGGGCACTGGCGGTGACAACGGCAACGGTTCGTCCGGCACCTTCTACGAGGGTGTGATGACGTCCGGATATCCCACCGAAGCCACCACGGATGCCGTGCAGGCGAACGTCGTCGCGGCCCGGTACGATGTCGCGCGGGTGAGCCTGTCTCGGGTTACGACGTTTACGCCACGCTCGTCGCAGGAGGTCACCGAGACCTTCACGAATACCACTGGGGCTCCCGCGAACGGCGTGAAGTTGAGCCTGTCCTTGCCCGCAGGTTGGAGCGCCGCCGCGGCGAGAACATTCGCCGGGCCGGTCGCGCCGGGCGCCAGCGTGAGCGCGACCTTCAAAGTGACTTCACCGGCGACGTCCGGCGCCGGCTTCCTGGCCGGCAAGGCAGAGTGGACAAGCCCCGCTGCCAAGGGGACCCAATTCGAGACAACCACCACGCGAGTCCGCAACGTGCTGGCGGTCAAGATTAACGAGGTCCGCTTCAGCGCCGGCGGCAACGCGACGAATCAGTTTATTGAACTCTACAACGATTCCTCGGCCGCAGTGGATCTGTCCAACTGGATCTTGATTCATGCCCCGAGCCAGTGGACACGCGTGAAACTGGCAACGATCCCGGCCGGAACGAAACTCGCGAGCCACGGCTTCTACCTGCTCGGCCTTTCCAACTCGGGCCTCGCGGCAGCCGCGCGCGCAGGCGACGCCGTCATCAATCTCAGGAGCACCGCCGGTTTCGAGACCGGGCAAAAGATCGACATCGACGGTGAGACTCGCACGGTCAGGAGCACCAGCACGGCGGCTGCGCCCCCAACCACGATTTTCATACCCGTGTCCACCGGGCCGTGGCTCACCTTCCCCGCAGCGTCGACCAATCTGCCCGTCACGAACGCCGCCGGCTTCGAGGTTGGCCAGAAGATCGGCATCGATATCGGCGGCAATTACGAAGTTGCCACGGTCACCGCGGTAGGCAAGGCGGCTGCACAAACCACGCTCGCAGCGCCCGCTGCCGCGGGTGCGACCAACATCAAAGTCGCGGCCGACTCAAACCTGACCGCCGGTGACACGTTGACTGTGGGAACCGGCGCGCGCAAAGAGCTCGTCAAGGTCGCGAACAGCGGGACGATCGGCGCGAACGGCACGGGCGTCGACCTGGCATCCCCTCTCAAGTTCGATCATATGTCCGGAGTCGACGTATCCGACGTGGGCACGGGCATCAGATTCTCGCCGGCTACGCGCTTCCCGCACAGAAGCGGGGACGCCGTGCAGGCTACGGGCAGCGGCATCGCACTCGATAGCCCGCTGGCCCGGAGCCACGAGTACGGCGCGCCCGTGGTCAACACGTTGGCAACCGCGACGGGTTACCAGGGCCCTCCAGCGCCCAATCAGTGGTTCGGAGTCGCCCTTTCTCCCAGCGCCGGCTCCATCGCGTTGATGGACGCGGGCGGCGTAGCGATCGTCGATGCCATCGTCTACGGGTCCCAGCAGAGTAACTCGAGCGGCAACGGAACCATCACCAGCCCTGAGTTAGCCGTTCTCGAGGGCGACCAAGGCAAGGGCGGCTGCATCGCCGTGGCGCCGGCGGGCGGCCGTTTCGGGGGCCGCGGAGGGCCGCCCGACGCGAGCGATAGAAGTATAGGCCGCTTTCCGGACGGCGCGGACACCGACAGCAACTGCGCCGATTTCCTGCTGCAGGGGGGCACTACATTGCGGGCCGCTTCGGCCGCCGGCGCCACCATCATCAAAGTGGCCAGCGTGGCCGATTTTAGGGCCGGTCAGACGATCGTCATCGATACGGACCCGAACCGCGAAACTGCCGTCGTTGCGACGGTGGGCACGCCAGGCGCCACCACGGAGGGCACTGCCACCAACGCGGGTGCGACCGTGATCCCTGTCGCCAGCGCTGTGGGCTTCAGCGCCGGCCAGACCATCACCATCGACACTGGTGCAAACCTGGAGACCGCCGTTATCGCCTCGGTATCCGGCGGCACAGGCGGCCGCGGCGGCGGGGCGACGATCGCCGTCGCCGCCGCGCTCAAGTTCGCGCACGCCGCCGGCGCGCCAGTAGCCGGTAGCGGCATCACGCTGAAGGATGCGCTGACCAAGGCGCATGATGCCGGGGCACAGGTCGCCGACAGCGTTCCCACGCCAGGCGCGCCCAACCGATATTCCCGGAGACGTAACTGAGGAAACTCATGGGGCTGAGCTCAAGCCGCCCCGCCGAAATCCACCGTCACGCGGTTGAGCATTTCAGACTGGATTTTGCGCGCCCGCTCGAGAAGCGCAGGGTAGTCCGGAGTGAGTTCTTCCAACGCCCGCCACAGCAATTCCACCCGCTCGTCGCTGTAGGCGGCGAGGCGCTCGATGCGCGTCAGCAGCATCACCGACGCCGCATTCTCGACTACGAGCGTGTCGCCCTCCATGCAGGCCGAGCCGCCATCGCGAACCACGCGCGTCACGCCGGCGTAGCCGCTGTTGTCGATCGTGGGATCGAAGATCCCCTTGAAGATCAGCCGCTGCTCGTTGAAGTCCTGGCGGGCATTGCTTTGAGCCCCGGCGGGGGCGCCGCCTCTTCCGTCCGAGCCCGGCATTCCTCCTCCCATGCCTCCCATGCCGCGGCCCCCTGGCGCCGACCTTTGCATGGTGATCCGAATATTCAGCGGCTGTCCTTTCGGGGCGGTGAGCCACTGGACCACGACATCATCGGGCCGGGATGCGAAGGTCCGGCGAACCCACTCGCCGCGCTCGTCCGTCCAGTGGACCCGCAACTCCGTGCTTTCGAAATCCACCGTGCGGAGATGTCCCTCACCGGCCCGGACTTGGGATAATCCAGGCGCATGGAGAGTGCCGCGCCTGCGGAGAACCCCCGGGTGATGGCGGTCTTGTGCCATTCGTCGTAACCGAGTCTCGCGGCCTCGTGGTATTTTCCGTCCAACAGCATTTTGCCGCACCTGCGAGAAAATACCGGCGATGTTGGGCGCCTCGAAGGGCCTCTTGTGCGGCGTGAACAGGCTTTCGTAGCGAAAGACGATCTGCTCCGAGTAGGGATCGCACGCCGTCTCAATCGTCATCGCCCCATTCCCGGAGATGAGGAGCGCATCGCCGGCGGGCGAGACGCTGCAAAAGCCCCGCCGGGGCACGATCTTCCGTTGTACCCGCTCCGACAGCGGCATCGGTGAGATCCGGACGTCCGGGCCACTCGACGCCCGTAAGGCCGGGGGCTTCGGCAAATACTTGTCCTGCTGCGAGCGTTCGAGGTACTCTGCGGAGCGAATCTCCTCGCGTGCCGGCTTCGCCGCCGGTTCTTAAGCGGCCCCGAGCGGCTTCAGCTTTCCCAGGATCCGGCCAGCTCCGCGGCCGCCGCGCTCTTCGTAAGAAAGTCTCTACGCCTCACCGTGTCCTCCTAGGGCCCGTCTTTGATTGGTACTTCCAGCCTTCGTTTTACGGGACAGCTACAAGGTCCCTTTCACGCACGGCGTATTTCCGGCAGGCTGCCCGCCGCCGCTGATGTCCGCCGCCTCTTTCGGGACATCTTCGAGCCGGAAACAAAGGCCGATGGTAAAGCCCCCAGGTCCGCGGACGAAGGCCGGCGAAACGGCAGCAATGGCATGAGCAATGACCGGGAAACCGTTCGCCGAACTCGCGCTAATCTGGAGAGTCGTTCACGCGGATCTCAGGTCGAGGAGGCATCTTATGACGATCACGAGGCGGCAGGCGCTGGCCGCCATCGCAGCACCCGCGGTTCTCACTCGTGCATGGGCCGAAGGCCCACAACTGGATATCACTCCCGGGCCGTTCCAAGGCACGCGCGAGTCGCTCAAGGAATGGCAGGTTCCCGCCTGGTACCGCGATGCCAAGTTCGGCATCTGGGCCCATTGGGGTCCGCAGTCCGCCCCCGAATACGGCGACTGGTACGCGCGCAACATGTATATCCAGGGCAACCGGCAGTATGAATATCACGTCAAGAACTACGGCCATCCGACCAAGTTCGGATTCAAGGACGTCATTCCCACCTGGAGAGCCGACAAGTTCGATCCCGAGCGCCTGATCGCGCTCCATAAGAAAGCGGGAGCGAAGTACTTCTGCAGCATGGGCGTGCATCACGATGGGTTCGACTTGTGGAAGTCCGCGCACCAGCCGCGCTGGAATGCGGTCGCGATCGGTCCCAAGAAAGATATCGTCGGGCTTTGGAAGAGAGCCGCGCAGAAAGCGGGACTGCGCTTCGCCGTGAGCGAGCACCTGGCGCCCAGCTATCACTGGTTCTCTACTTCGCACATGAGCGATAAGACCGGCCCGCTTGCGGGCGTGCCGTACGACGGGGCCGATCCAGCCTACGCCGACCTGTATCACGATCTGCCGAAGGATTATCCCTACGGGCGGCAGGTGAACGATCGTCAGGCGCCGGACCCCTGGAAGCTGCACTACTTTAAGCGCATCAAGGATCTGGTCGACAACTACCAGCCCGATTTGCTCTATACCGATGGCGACATTTTCTTTGAGGAGTACGGTCTGGCCTTGGTAGCGAATCTCTACAACACGAGCGCCAAACTCCACGGCGGGCGCGTGGAAGCCGTGTACACCAGCAAGTTGGCGAGCGATTGCCAGACCGGAACGTGTGTGCTCGACTGGGAGCGCGGCGTGGCCGCCGGCATTCCGGCCAACCCGTGGCAGACCGATACCTGCATCGGGGACTGGCACTACAACAAGGAAGCGGTGGCGAGGTACAAATCGCCGAAGCGGGTGATCGACATGCTGGTGGATATCGTCAGCCGCAACGGCAATTTGATGTTGAATTTCCCTCTGCCTAACAGCGGCATGCTGGACGACCAGGAATTGAGAATCCTGGACGAGATTACGCGTTGGATGGCCATCAACAGCGAAGGCATCTACGCGACCCGGGCGTGGAAGATCTTCGGGGATGGCCCGGTGGCCTCCGCGCCGCCATCCGGCCGCGGCGCCCGATTCAACGAAGCGCGCCGCAGAGACTTCACGGCGGACGAAGTACGCTTTACGACCAAGGGCAGCACGCTCTACGCGTTCGTGATGGGTTGGCCGGAAAAGCAGGCCGTGATTAAACCGCTAGGGACTACCGGCAACGTAGCGCAGGTGAAAGTCAAGAACGTGGAACTCCTGGGATTCAAAGGCAAGGTGAAGTGGACCCAGGACGAAAAAGGCCTCACGGTGCAGATGCCCGAACAGAAGCCTTGCGATCACGCGATTGCCCTGAGGATTGTATAGGGGATCGGCCGGCAAGTCTAAAAGGAACGCTGGCGCGCGCCCGTAATTGAAGAGGGCGGCGCGTTGGCTTACTATATCGGTTCGCCGCCGGGGTTCACGGCAAGCGATTCGAATTGCGGAGGTTACGTTGACCATGTCTTCCCCGAGACTCCATGCCGCCACGCTGATCGCGTCCTTGCTCCTCGCGGGTGTTCCTGTTTCCGCGCAACGCCGCGTCCCCAAGGACCTCTCGGGCGTTCGCGGATTCAACTATATGGCTGCCGGAGGCAGCGGACACCTGGAGCATTGGCAGAAGTACAGCACGGCCGAGACGGAGCGCGATCTCGATTGGGCCAAGCGCCTACAGTTGAACCAACTGCGCGTGCTCATTCCTTACCAGGCGTGGGCTCAGGATAAAGAGGCGCTCCGAAAGAACCTTCAGCATCTGGTGCGCGCCGCCAATCAGCGGGGTATCGGCGTAATGCCGACACTCACGTACGCGCCCGGCCAGGCTGCGGACAAGAGCCGCTGGCCGGAGACCCGGGCATTCGCCGCCGACCTGGTGTCAGCCGTCGGTAAAGAGCCCGGGCTGGCGTTCTGGGACGCTTCGAACGAACCCGACTGCTGCGCGCTGCCTCCGAGCCCCGCCAACCGCCAGCGGATGGAGCACGCGCTCTATATGGTCAAGGCGCTACAGGAACTGGACCCGGTCACGCCCGTCACCATTGGCGCTACCTTCGCTGACAACCTGCCCGAGTACGGCGACACGGAGGACGTGTTGTCGTTCCACAACTATTTGCCCACGCGCGGAGCCATCGCCGCCGATATCGCCAAGGCCAAAGCCTATGCGGCGAAGGTTAACAAGCCGCTGATCAACACCGAGATCGGCTGCATTGCGCGCGCAAACCCATACGACGTGGCGCTCGAAGAGCACATGAAGGCCGGCGTGGGCTGGTACATCTGGGAGTTGATGATCACGCACTCGTGGGGCACCGTGCACGGCGTGTTTCACTCCGATGGAACCATCCGCGACCCAACCATAGTGGCTGCGCTCCTCGGCATGTTCCGGGACCGGCACGAAGACGTGATGCCCTCGGTTCCGGATCGCGAGGGTTTCGTGACGCGCGCGGTCGCCAACAATAAGAAGTGGCTGGCGGACGGCGACGCAACATGGGACAAGGGGCTCGACCTGGCTGAAGTTTCGGCGAACCTGTTGGAATCCGGCCAGCTCATCGCGATGTACGATCCGCCGACGCGCACGGTGGATCTATTGAGGAAGGGCGCGCCGAACATGGCTGCTTTGCGTGCGGCCGTCGAGAAGTACACCGCCATCCTGGAGCCTTTCCAGTTGCCGCCAAACGACCCGGCGCGCGGCAGGCCGCCGGCGAACTCTCATTGACCGGAGGCTTCCCATGCGCAAATGCATTTTCCTCTCGTTTCTATTCGCCGTAGCCGCTGTGGCGGAACTCTCCGCTGCCGACCCCGTGCTCTGGTACAAGCACCCGGCCCAAAGATGGGGCGACGCGCTTCCCATCGGTAACGGCAGGTTGGGAGGGATGGTTTTCGGCAACGTGGCGAAGGAGCGCATCCAACTCAACGAAGACACCATCTGGAACGGCGAGAAACGGGACCGCGTCAACCCAGGGGCGCTCAAGGCTCTGCCGGAAGTCCGCCGCTTGCTGTTCGAGGGCAAGACCCGTGAAGCGGAGGCGCTGGAAGAACAGGCGATGATGGGCATTCCAAATCGCCAGCCGCCCTATCAGCCGTTAGGGGACTTGAACGTCGAGTTTACGGGCCACGACAACGCCACCGGCTACCGCCGTGAGCTGAACCTCGCAACCGGCGTTGCGCGCGTGACATATCGAGTTGGCGATGCGACCTTCACTCGCGACGTATTTTCCTCCGCGCCGGACCAGGCGATTGTGGTGCGCATCTCCAGCGACAAGCCCGGCCGAGTGTCGCTACACGCGACGCTCACGCGATCTCGGGACAGCCAGACCATTGTAGAAGCGCCGGACCGCGTGATCCTGACGGGCGAAGCGATTGCCCACACGAATTTCTGGGTCGGTCCCAGCCAGAATCCGGACGCGCGCAAGAAAGAAATGGACCAGCTAGAGCCGGCCGGGGTGAAGTTCCGCGGCATCCTGCGCGCGATCAACGAGGGCGGCAAGGTGGAGACGAACGGTACGGATCTGGTCGTCACCGAAGCCAACGCCGTGACCCTGTTGGTGGTGGCGGCGACGGACTACCGCGGCGGTGATCCCGCTGCTCGATGCGCTCAATACCTGGCGCGCGCCGTCAAGCCATATGCCACCCTGAGGGCCGCGCACATAGCGGACCACCAGAAGCTCTTCCGCCGGGTGGAAGTGGAAATCACTCCCCCGGCCGCCGATCCATCGGTCGCGACGCTTCCCACGGATGAGCGTCTGGCTCGGCTCAAAGCCGGCAAGGAAGATCCCGGCCTCTCCGCGCTGTACTTTCAGTTTGGCCGGTACCTGCTCATGGGCAGCAGCCGTCCTGGAACGATGGCGGCCAATCTTCAGGGCATCTGGAATGAGCTCATGGCTCCGCCGTGGGACAGCAAATACACGACGAATATCAATCTCGAGATGAACTACTGGCCGGCTGAAGTGGGCAACCTTGCCGAAACCACCAGGCCTTTGTTCGACCTGATCAAGGCGAATCTTGCGAGCGGGCGTAAAACGGCGAAGGAGATGTACGGCGCCCGCGGCTTCGCGTTTCACCACAACCTGGATGCCTGGGAAGATACGGCGCCTGTCGATTACGCCTACTGCGGCATCTGGCCGATGGGCGGGGCGTGGCTGGCGCTGCATTTCTGGGAGCGCTACCAATACGGGCTCGACCGCGCTTTTCTGAAAAGCGAAGCCTATCCGATCATGAAGGAAGCCTCGCTGTTTCTTCTGGACTATCTAATCGACGACGGCAAGGGGCGCCTGGTCACCAATCCATCCTATTCTCCGGAGAACAGCTATCGCATGCCCGACGGAACGATAGGCCGGCAAACGGTCGGCGCAACCATGGACTACGAGATCATCTACACGCTCTTCCATGCCGCCATGGACGCGTCCAAGGTTCTGGGAATCGACGCCGATTACCGCGGGCAGCTTGAAGCCGCGCTCAAGCGCATCCCAGACCTGAAGATCGGCAGATACGGTCAACTACAGGAATGGAGCGAGGATTACGACGAGCCGAGTCCGGGCATGAGTCACATTTCGCATCTGTTTGCGTTGTATCCGTCCGACGAAATCACTCTGCGGGGGACCCCCGAACTGGCCAACGCTGCGCGGATTTCGCTTGAGAGAAGGGAGCAGAACGGCGGGGGCAGAGGCGGTTGGTCCTCAGCCTGGTACGCTAGCCTTTGGGCGAGGCTCGAAGAGGGAGACCGGGCCTACCAGCACATCCGCGGCCTGCTCTCCTCGGCCACGGAGACTACGCTGAACGGCGGCCGCCAGTTCCAGATCGACGCCGATTTCGGTGCCGCCGCCGCCATCGCCGAGATGCTCCTCCAAAGCCATTCGGGAGTGATCGCGATTCTGCCGGCGCTGCCTTCCGCATGGCCCGATGGCAATTATAAGGGGCTCCGGGCGCGGGGCGGCGTGGAAGTGGATGTGTCCTGGGAGGGAGGCCGGGCGGTTTCCGCGGCGTTGCGCCCGGCCGTTGCGGGCGAGTTCAAACTCCGGCCGCCCCATGCGCAGCGTATCGCCACGATTCAGTCAGGCGGCCAGGCGATCAAGACGACAGAATCCGGCGGCGTCTGGCATGTTCGCCTGGAACCCCGCAAGAAGTACACAATTACGTTTGAGTAAGGATGCCGGCGCGGTCGAGATCCCTACTCCGCTGCGTTCACCCATCTATCGACGGCACGGGGACGATACACCCGCGATTGCCGGACCCTGGGGCGTTACCGTTCCTAATCCCGTTCTGGGTGCTGAGCAGCGGCTTTCCGAGTCGCGCGTTCCGACCGAAGCCGTAGTATTGCCAAACAGAAGGACGAGTCGGCGTTTATTCGTCCAGACTGCAAGGGCGGGGCGGGCAAGGTGGTTCAACGCCTTGCGACCCAGTACGGTGGCGCGGTGCATAACTACGCAGCTTTCAAGACGGCGCGCAGGCAGGGGCGGGGATCGGGGACGCTCCGATGTTTTGCTGGAAATATATCTTGCTGGCGCCGATAAGCCTATTGTGATGCCTAAGCTGCGTGCCAAAGGCCTCGATTTCGCGACCGATGAGTTGGTCGTGGCGCGATCTTGCATCATCGCTTTCTCGCTGATTTTGCTTGGGATGGCAGCGGCAAAGGCGGCGCCCTCGGCACCGCAGGTGGTCACCAGTGCGCATCAGGCCCACAGCCTGACGGCGGAGGATGCCGGACGGGGCGTGCCGGTGCGCTTCCGAGCGGTCGTTACCTACTATGATCCGTATATCGATCCACGCCGTGGTGTACTATTGGTCTGTGATGGCACCGGCTGCGTTTTCGTTGCAATTCCCGCCCGCCCGCTGCTTCCGATCCGCCCTGGATCGGTAATCGACATCAAGGGCTTCAGCGCGCCGGGCGATCTCGCGCCCATTGTGGACCAGGGTGATATTCACGTGACCGGCTTGTTCCAGAACCTTCCGGCAGCAGTTCCAGCCGGTCCCTCCCAACTGCGCGCGACGGGCTACGACTGCGCCTGGGTCCAAGTCCAAGGGCTGGTTCGCCGCGTTCGCGAACGCGGACGAAATATTGTGCTCGATCTCGACTTCGGAAGCGATCTGGTGAGTGCAACGACCATCCGACAGCCAGGCGTCAACTATGATCGTTTCTTGGATGCGCAGGTGCTCGTCAGCGGCAACGCAGTGCCCTCGTATCTCGGGAACCGCCTGGTTGTTGGAGGGCTTCTTCTGGTTCCGGGCGTTGATAAGATCAAAGTGGTGGAGGTTGGTCCGGCGGATCCATTTGCCACGCCAGTTATTCCGGCAGCCGGGGTATTGGGATATCTTCCCGGCCGCGCCTATCCGCACAGAATTCACGCCCGCGGCAAGGTCACGCTGTACAGGCCTTGTCGAGTCCTCTGCATCGAGGATGCAACCGGCGGCTTTTGCGGACAAACCGATCAGGCCTCTCCAGAACTGACGACGGGTGATGAGGTCGATGTGGCGGGATTTCCCGTCAATTCAGATTCGGCAACTCTCGCTGACGTAAGTTTCCGCCTGATGCAACGAGGTCATGCGCCGTCGCCCAGCATCATATCGCCGCAACAAGCCCTGGAAACCGCCCGGCCTTTAAAATTGCTTGCTGTACCGAAGTACGACGGCAGGCTCGTGCGGATCGATGGGCGTCTTATCGGGCACGAACGCTCGAACGTGGATCGGGCTCTCGTATTGTCTTCGGGCAATGCGGTGTTCCAGGTCGTTCTGCCCCCGGATTTTGCGAACAGGGAAATACCTTGGCAGGCGAACTCGATTCTTCGAATCACAGGAATCTGTTCGGTCCGATTTGGAACCGAAGAGGTGACGGTTGCGACAAGTCTTCCATTCCCGAAATCGTTTCGGATTCTTCTGCGGTCGCCGCAGGATGTAGTTTTGCTGAAGGCGCCCTCCTGGTGGACCGCCGCGCATGCGTTGCTGGTGCTGGCGGCGGTGTTTGCAGCGACGCTGGGTGCGCTATGCTGGGTGGCCGTACTGCGGGCGCGCTTGAAGCGCCAGACCCAGATTATCGAGCGGCAGCTTGGTGAGACGGCCGCGCTCAAAGATGCCGCAGAAGCGGCGAACCGCGCGAAATCCGAGTTTCTCGCCAACATGAGTCACGAGATTCGCACACCCCTCCACGGCATCTTGGGAATGGCCGACCTCGCGATGGAAGCCAGACCGGAGGACGAACGGCGCGGCTATCTGGACTTAGTCAAGCAGTGCGGCTGGCAATTGCTGAGCCTCATCAACGATATCCTGGACCTTTCGAAGATCGAGGCGGGCCGGATGAAACTCGATCCGGCCCCGTTCTCGCTGCGGGAATTTCTGAACGGCTTTGCGGCCGTGATCCGGGTCAGCGCCGCCAGAAAAGACCTGGATTTCCTCGTAACCATCGATCCGCAGGTTCCTGACGGACTAGTGGGTGACAGGGGCCGGTTGAATCAAGTGCTGTTAAATCTGGCTGGAAACGCCGTTAAGTTCACGGAAACCGGAAGCGTCGCCCTTCACGTGGAGTGTCACGATCCCGCGGATGTCCTGACAAACGAGGCCGAGGCTGTCACACTCCGCTTTTCCCTTCGCGACACCGGTGTCGGCATCGACTCCGCCAAACTGGCGGTCATCTTCGAAGCGTTCGAGCAGGCGGACAACTCGGTGGCACGTAAGTATGGAGGCACGGGGCTCGGCCTAGCCATCACGCGCCGTCTAGTCACGATGATGGGTGGCCGCGTATCGGTGGAGAGCGAATGCGGAAAGGGAAGCACCTTCCACTTCACCGCAACTTTCCACCGGACGGCAACTTCCACCGCACCAATTCCAGCAGATTCCGAAGCCAGGCGACCGGCGCAGATTCGGCCGTTGCGATTGCTGCTGGCCGAAGATAATCCTGTTAACCAGCTACTGGCCACCCGCATTCTCGAAAAAAGCGGGCACTGCGTGGTAGCGGTCACCAATGGCCGGGCCGCGGTTGAAATTTCCGCCTGCGATCACTTCGATGCGGTCCTGATGGATGTACAGATGCCGGTGGTAGACGGCCTGATAGCCACGCGGCAGATTCGGGAACGCGAAAAACTGAGCGGAGACCATTTGCCGATCATCGCACTCACAGCCCGCGCGATGGATGGGGACCAGGGAATCTGCCTGGCCGCCGGAATGGATGCTTTTTTGACCAAGCCGATCCAGGCCAGCCAATTGTTGTCCCTGCTGAATTCGTTAATGGAGGGCCCGGCATTGGCCTGCTCTTCACGCGAGGAGTAGACACTGGGGGCTGGGGCATCGTACGAAGAGTTTGTAGGTTGATTTCGGGTGTGGTGCCAGTAACGCCTGGCACACTACCACCAGAGTCGGCCTTCGGCCGGTCGACCGGAAGGAAATCCGGTCCGGCTAAAAGCCGGCCCCACCAGACGTGTTGCATACGATGAAATATTTAAAGGAACTATCTGGGCGATGTACTACTCCGCTTTTTCGTGACTCGTCGATCGAGTCCAGGATGCCGCTTACAATCGAGGTTTCGGCGCACCCGGGCTGAACCGAGAGGAGAGTACTGCGAAAACATAACCCTGTACCGGTGGTAAACAGGAAGGCGCCGCCTGTCCTGGTGGAAGCACTAAAACGAAATGCCCTCGACAACGAGACGTTGCAGCCTTTACCTGACCTCGTCGGCGACTCGGAGAAAGCGCGATTTCGAGGATTACTCCCCATAAGTCGTTAGCGCCCGGCCCGCTGATGTTCACGGCAACGCCGGCCGGCCCAGTCGATTACCAGGCCACGGCTGTCGCAGTCGGGGCGGGCTTGGCCGCTGGTTTCGCGGCAACTCTCTTCGGGCCTCCCTGAGCGCGATCCTTTTCGCGGAGGCCTTCGCCTGGGCCGACTGGCGCCCGCCCGGACCGCCGCCCACTGCCTCCTTCGCTTGCCGCCCACCCTATATCCAGGCCCAAATATGAGTCTTGGAGGGATACCTTTTGAGGCTGCAACCGCTGTCAGTGAACCGAATCCCGGCCGGCGAACCGGTTCCGACGTTGCCAACCGCCTTGGGGCTCGCGCGGGTAAGTCCCAAGCGCCTCGGGCGCCGGCGCTCCCGCGCGCCCCTTGCTCTGGCGATAGTCGATCCAAGCTTCCAGCGCGTCGATCTGAGCCCCAATCAGCCGATCATATTCGTTTCCGCCATGGCCCATTCCGGGGATGTAATATACCGCAAGCACTTCCCGCGCGGCGCTGCTCCCCAGCGCTTCTTCAACCAGCTTCTGGTATCCCGCGGTTTCTCCGGGCGAGACAATCGGGTCAGCCGTGCCATGCATGATAATCAACGGCCGTTGCAGCTTGCCGGAGAGATCCATCTTGTGAAGCTCTCGCCGGACGTCCTCCGGGCTTCGGCCCGGATCCCAGTAGCCGAGTTCGTCGTCGCTCAGTTCGCCGCCATTCGGGTTGAACGTCTTGTCAAGCCGGGGCATGGAATCCCGCAAGTACCCGATCAGGCCCGAGTACTGCGCCTTCCATTGCGCCTCTGATCCTTCCCACCGGCCGGCATTGAAACGGAAGCCCCGATCCAGCTCCGCGGGGATGTCGTAAATATTCCGAAGCGCGTAGAGTTGGGCGGCCGTGAGCGGCGGGGACAACGGCGTCGTGAACGGGTCCCATCCGGGATCTGCGGCCCGCCTGGCGATGATATCGTCGATCCGCGGCGCGATCGCATCATAGTTCCGAATCAGAGTGGCCATCGAGCCCCATTGACTGGCCTGCGAGTTGAAGCCGAACCCCGCGATGCCGCCGTCGTAGAGTTCCGGAAAGTCCTCCAGCATCCATTTCGTGTGATGGCCGCCATTCGAGGAGCCCATGATCAGCGTGCGCGAGGACTCTTTTCCGTAGTGATTCCTGATGGTCTCGTTCATGTAGAGAGTGAGCCGAACAGCCGCTGACGCGACTCGTAGTACGAGTCCTCCGGGTGGTCCTTAATCGTGAGGCGGTTCCAGCCCTCATTGCTGGAGGCGAATGCGTAGCCTTTCGCGAGCGCGACCGCCTGGAACGCCCCGGCGGTGAACTCCGTTCCCGAGAACCCGCGTGTGAAGATAGCGGTCTTCCCATTCCACTTTGATGGCAGGAGGATTTGGAACGCCGCGTCGTCGAGTATGATGCCGTGAATGTAGCGGTGGGGGACCGGCACGCTCCGTGTTTCATCGGTATCGATGACCGCCCGGATAGCGCCGTGCGCGAATGAGAGAAACGCGCCTAGCGCGGCCAGGAGTGCGAATTGCGCTGCAAGCCCGTGGGTCAACCTGCTTCTTCTGATGGCCGGTTCCATTAGGGGTGACACTTCTTGCAGGAAGTGAAGTCCTTTTCATGATGGCAGGCGTCGTAACACCACTGCACCCCTACCTTGGAGAGGTCGATTGACCCCTTTCCCGGAAGAGGATCGACCGAATGCGCCGTGTGGCAATGGCTGCACTCCGGAATATCCTCGTCTTTTTTCGAATCGTGCGGCACATGCCGATGGGGACTGGTCTTTTCCCCGCTGGGCGCCACATAGTTGTTCGACGCTTCAACGATCTTGTCGAAAGGACCATGGCATTGAAGGCACTCTGAAGCCTTCGTGACCGGTCCATCCGCGTTCAGAATCCAAACGCAGCCTGAAGAGACAACGCCGAGTAAGAAGAAAAACTGAATCCGCATACTTCACCAGAGAAACGCGCTAATATCAGACCTTACCATCTGTTAACCCCAGCTGTACGGAGCTGCGGCGGCGCTCGCGCGGGTTCAGAGAAGGAGCGAACATGTCCATCAAGAACCAGGTCGTAAATCGTCGCGCATTTCTCAAAGGGTCGACGGCCGCCGGCGCGACCGCCGCTGCCGGTGGATTGATGCCGCGGCAGGCGAAGGCCGAAGGGCTCCCGGCCAGGTGGGACAAGGAAGTCGATGTCGTAATCGTGGGAACCGGGAATGCGGGACTCGCTGCAGCCATCACCGCGGCGGATGCGGGCGCGAACGTCGTGATCCTGGAAAAGATGAAGAGAGAACTGGAGGGAGGCAACAGCAGGGTTTCCGGGAATATGTGGTGGACCCCAACGGACCTTCCGCAGGCTCTCCAGTACATCGAGGCTCTCAGCTACGGTCTTACCGGCAGGGATTGCATCCAGGCGCTGGCCGAGGAGATGTTGAAGCTGAACGATTGGCTCGGCAAACTGGGCATCAAGCAGACGCCGCTCGGCATTTTTCAACCCGAGCATCCCGAGCTCCCTGGAGCCGCCTGCGTGCGCACGTGGAGCAATGCCGGGAGCTCGGACGGCCGCCTCTGGAGTCCGCTCCGCGCGCAGGTGGAGCAGCGAAAGGTGGAGGTGATATACGAGGCTCCGGCCAGGTCGCTGGTCCAAACGCCTTCCAGGGAGATTGCAGGCGTCCGGGCCGAAGTCGCGGGCAAGCCCTACTACATCAAGGCGAAAAGAGCGGTGATTTTGTGCTGCGGCGGCTTCGAGTTCGACTTTGAAATGCAGAAGCAGTTTCTTCCGGGCTGGCCGATCTACGGCCAGGGTTCGCCCGGCAACACCGGGGACGGCATCCGCATGGCGCAACAGGCAGGAGCGGCTCTTTGGCACATGAATAATCCGCTCGCCGGGTTGGGCGGGATTGTCGTGCCTGAGTTTGCGCCGGTAGTCATACCGATCAACATTCCAGGCTCCGGATACATCCGCGTAGATAAATTCGGCAAGCGCTTCATGTCCGAAAACCGGCCAAGCCGCCATGGGTTCGGCCAGAAGGAATTCCTTCTCTATTTCGATGGCGTGATCGGCGACTTCACGCGCCTTCCCTGCTTCACGATCTTCGATGAAACTACGCGCTTGAGAGGCCCGCTTGCCTCGTCCAACCGGAAGTTTGGGTGGTTCGCCTGGTTTTCGGGTTATGAATGGAGCAAGGATAACAGCAAAGAAATCGAGAAAGGATGGATCGTTAAGGGCGCGACGGCAGCCGAACTCGGCGGCAAGCTCGGAATGAAGCCGGAGGACCTCGAGGCAACGTTATCCAGGTACAACGAGGACTGTAAGAAGCAGGTCGATTCGATTTTCGATCGCCCGAAACAAAGCCTGGTTCCGATCGATAAACCTCCTTTCTACGCCGTAAAGCTCTTTCCGACGATGGTGAACACCCAGGGAGGCCCGAAACGAAACGCCAAGTGCCAGGTCGTAGACCCGTTTGACCAGCCGATTCCGCGCCTGTACTCCGCCGGTGAACTGGGCTCTTTTTGGGGTTGGATGTACAACGGCGGTGGGAACAACGCGGAATGCCTCTGCACGGGGCAAATCGCGGCGCGCAACGCTGTAGGCATGAATCCGCTCGCGTAGAGTCAGGCCCCCGCACCTAGGCGATGCTATCCTGGCCGGCGCTGGCGATCCACCCTTGAGATCAAGGCTCGATTTATAGGATGCAATCTCCCTGACAGTCTCATTTGGCATCTTTCGGCGTCCCGCGCCTGCCTCCGCGAAGCGCGCGCGGTGCCAACTTGGAAGCCAGCTTCGCAGCCATCGGCGGAGGCGGAGCCCGGATCGCCCCATGAACCCCCGCATGGCGGGCGAGCCAGACGAGGAAGGTCAACATGCGCCTGAGGGAGAATTACCGGATGAGACGTAACGCCGCCGTTCGGAGGTGCGCGTTGCTCTGCGCATCGCTCGTTCCGCTCGCAGCCGCGTGCGCCGCGTCGGATAGCCGGCTGCCGGACGGAACCGACGACACGAGTTCGAAACCCACAATGATCTTCGACGTCAAGAGCGGCGTCAAGAACGATCCGGACCGCAATCTTCTCGCCCTGCTTTCGCCGGGCGGAGGGGGTGCGGGCGAGGGATGTAGACAAGCCCCGGCGGCGAGAGCAACTGCGATGCAGGGCGGCGGCGCCATTTGCCCCAAGGACGCCTCCCTTACCGGAACAGCCGGGGCGCGAAATCGTTGAGGTCTCTGCGCCATGTGAGCCACTCGTGAGCGGTTCCCTCCGACGAGAAATACACGTACTTGACGCCTGCCTCTTCCAGCATCTTCCGGAACTCGCCGATGGCGGCGGGGAACGGGTTCGGCTCGAGCGTGCCCATGCCGAGCCACAACAGCTTCACCTGTTTGTTGAACCCGGCGCCATCTTTGAATCGGCCACCGAAGGCCGTGGCCGGATCGAGCGGGTCCGTGCTCAGGCCGTTCATCGTGCCGCTGAAACCGCCGATGAAGGCGAACTTGTCAAGATTGTGCGTACCGATCGACGCCGCCTGGTTGGCGCCCATCGAAAGGCCGGCAATGGCCCTGTGCTCCCGATCGGCGATGGTGCGGTAAGTGGCGTCGACCATCGGGATGATCTCCTTGATCACGACGTCCTCGAAGGCGGAACTGCCGCCTGCGCCTCTCCCGCCGGCGGCGCCCCTGCCGGCTGCCCCGATCGGCGGCGCCGTAGGCGGCGCCTGCGGCAGAGGCTGACCCGCCGGCGTGGCGTAACCGTTATCCATCACGATGATCATCGGCACGGCCTTCTTCGCCGCGATCAGGTTGTCGAGGATCAGGTTTGCGTGGCCCTGGAATGTCCATCCAGTTTCATCTTCACCCGATCCGTGCTGCAAATACAGAACCGGGTAGCGCGCGCGGATGTTTGTGTCGTAGTCCGGCGGCGTATATACAAAGCAGCGCCGCAACCGGCCGGTGATCCTGGAGAAGTAGGAGTGGATGCGTACGTCGCCATGCGGCACGTCTTTTTGGGAGTAGTAGTCGACGCCCTTCTCGGGCACTTCGACTCCGCTCGAATCCTTGCTGGTTCCGTAGAACGCGTGGCTTCCGTAGTCGTTCATCGCAACGCCGTCCACGATAAAGGTGTAGTAGTGGAAACCCGGGACCAGCGGCGTAGTCGTTACGCTCCACACCCCGTCCGCACCCTTAGCCATCTCAAACGGGCCGCCGGGAATCTGAACCCGGACTTGCTGCGCGTTGGGCGCTCGCAGCTCAAACGTCACGCGGTTATCGGGCAACACCCTGGGATACTGAGCTCCGAGGATGTTGGTGGGAGCGGGTTGCGCATCGCTGGCCGCCTGGGCCCAGCACTGACCGCAGATCGCTAAACAGAGGATTGCGATCGGTATCGATTTCGTCATAGGCTGCATCTCTGACCTGCTTGTTGGGGCAGCGCGCCCAGAACGTCGGTAGAAGAGGGCTTGGGGCCTTCCGGCGTTTGCGCCATCGCCAACCCGTGATCCGCGATCAAAACTCCCAAGAGAATTCTCATGGTGTATTTTAAGCTAACCTCCTTCTTCGAGCGCATTATGAAACGGCCCTGTTTATTGTCCCTCGCGTGCGCCGCCGCGGTCTTCGCGCAGCAGGGGAACCGGCTGCACAGGCTGGAGTGGTTTCGGGACCAGGGCTTCGGCTTGTTCATTCATTGGAGCGTGGACAGCCAGATCGGATCAGTGATCAGATACTCGTTGGTTGGCGCGGCCGACGATTATGTGCGCCGCTTCTTTACCGAATTGCCGAAGACGTTCAATCCGCGGAACTCTCACCCCGAAGGCTGGGCGGCCCTGGCGAAACGGGCAGGCGTGCGGTACATAGTGTTCACGGCCAAGCACCACTGGGTTCGCAATGTGGGACACCGGGACCACCGCTTTGTCAACCATACCCCCTTCCACGAGGACATTTTCAGCGCGACGGTGAAGGCGTCAAGGAGCAGGGAATCGCGCCGGGCGTCAATTTTTCGCCGGAAGACTTCCATTGGCTGTACGCGCGCGCCGGTATACGTCCATACGCCATCGGCGCTCTTGACCATGTCGTACGGAAGAGGGTTGGCCGAACCCTGATCGGAGGTGACAAGAGCCACAAAGGTGGCCGCTGAGAGGACAATGATCAATGCTCGATTCATAGGATGCAGTCTCCCTATTTCGCATCTCTCGGCCTCCCCCGCTCGCCCCTGTGCAAGGCAGCGGAACGTCCCGATACTTCATTTCGTTGGGAGGGATTCCCAGGACTTTTGCTCTACGCGAGTCTCACGGTCGACTTTTCGGCGGGAGTTTGGTGTCCTGCAACGGCCTCGCCGCCCGCATCGGGGGCGCGGCGGCCAGGGCCTTCAGGCAGAGTACCGCGCGAAACGCTTTCATGGGCTATTTCTTCTCTTTGAACAGCAACGGCGCGAAGTCCGTCAGATTCCGCCGCCACAGGGGCCAAACGTGGGCGTAGCCAGGGGACTCGGTGTACGTCATCTTGATGCCCTTTGAATCCAGGAACGCCTTCAACTGCCGGTTCGCGGAGAGCAGTGAATCGTCCGTGCCGCAACCGATCCAAAGAAGTTTGATCTGCGCGTTGGCCTTGGCGTCCAAAGCCGGAAAGACTCGCGCGATTGTCTCCGGATCCAGGCCCATCCCCGCTCCACGACCACCGCGTCCCGCCGCAGTTCCTGGTGATGGGGCGGCGCCGCTCGGAGCCGCGGCGGTTGGAGCGGCCACGGGTCCGCGCGGGAACATCACCACAGCCCCACTGAACGAGCCGATCCAGGCAAACTTGTCGAGGTGGTTCAGCCCAACGAAGGTGGACTCCGCTCCGCCCATGGACAGCCCCGCGATGGCGCGCTGGGTCCGAGCCTTGGTCACGTTATACGCCTTCTCCACCTGGGGCATGATCTCTTCCAGCAGCGTGCGCGTGTAAGTCGCCATCATGTCCCCCTGCATCGCTCCGCCTGCGCCGCCCTTACCACATACCCCAGCGGGAATACTGCCAGCATCGGCTTGGCTTTGCGTTGGGCAATCAGGTTATCCAGGATGACGTTGGCGCCGCTTCCGATCCAACAGTAGGCCTCGTCGTTCATCCCGTGTAGAAGGTAAAGCACGGGGTACGGCTCTTTGCGTTTCGGATCGTAACCGGTCGGAGTGTAGACCCAGTAATCGCGGTCGTCTTCAGCTGCGGCCGAATGATAAAAATGACGGGTGATGGCCCCTCTTGGCAAATCGGGCGCAGGCGTCCAGGTGTTCGGTCCGGGGATCAGGAGGAGGCTTTGTCCAGTGCCTCGGTAGGTAGGTTTCGTTCTCGGATTGCCAGGGTCGGTGACCGTTACGCCGTCGATTTGAAAGTGATAGTCGTAAATATCGGACTCCAGAATGCCGGTCGTGACGGACCAGATGCCCCGGTCGTCTATTTGCATCGGTAGCGGCTGCTGGCCGACGCCGGTGACGAGAACCTCCTTGGCATCGGGCGCCCGTAGCCGAAACGTGACCCTTCCATCCGCCGCGACTTCGGGTGATTGGAGAACGGGCATCCCGCGGCCAGCGCCGCGGCCCGGTGCTCCCGCTGGGCCAGGAGCCGGGGGATTCTGCGCCCAGCAGTCGCCCAAGGAAAGGCAGATAAGAACGGCAGTTCCGATCCTCACGAAATTCTCTCCTTCAGGTGATATGTCGAACCTGGCGCGGCCCCCGCCGCCCCATTGAGGGCGCCAGGCCGACGCGTGATGGGAAGACGATAGCACCGGCGCTTCCGATGTGCAGAGCCTGTCCCAATTGCGGTTGCCGGGAACGGTACGCATTCTTCCAGTCGAAGGCGGCCTTCCTGTTCCCGCTGGACTACTCCCGTGCCGGTGCTAATCCAGTGACTTCGTTCAAGCCGTCGGCGCCACTGATCAGCCTGGGTGTGTACTTTCGGCCCGGCGCAAAATGGCGAGAACGTCCTCGTCCTTATGGAGTCCCTCGAAAGCGCGTGTTCTCCCTCAGGCGAGGCACCGTACCTTCAATTGGACGTTCACTGATGGGAACAAATGAGAAGTCAGCTCCCTAGGAGTGGCGTTACAGCTATCCCGCCCATTGCTGCATCGGCGACGCTCATAGCCTTGTGGTTCCGCGATGCGGGGTTAGGTACTGCTACACAGTCCTAAGCACAGGCTGTGCTCGGCGCGATTGATATCCGGATCGAGTCTGCGTCGGCCTGAAAGCGGATTTTCAAGCGGGCCTGGGCGGAGCTTCCTTCTTGGCCCGCTCAAAACGATCGATCATGTCCTGAGGCATGGGATATTGCGTCTTGATGTCTTCCAAGATGCGTTCCTGATCTTTCAGATAGGCTTCCACTGCATCCGGGTGTTCCAGAATGAACGTAATGGCGCCGTAGACCTTTGCCAAGGATCCTAGAGACGGGTACGCTTCGAAAATCGCCTCGGCGGACCGTCCACGTCGGAAGTCGTAAACCACCACGTCAAGGCCGATCCGAGTGCCCGCAACGTAGTAGCCGCCGTTGCGAACTTCAACGTAATCGTTTGTTGGCATCATCCGATTCGGCCCACTTTCACTTTACTCATTTCGAGGCCGGCAGGTTCTCAATCCGGCAGTTGACCGCGCCTTGGCGCTGTGGCAGTGCTGGAATTCCAGTCGCGTGAAAACCGTGCGACCAAACCTGCTACCACTTCCTGCAAAGACCAGCCCAAAACGGTTTGAACCAGTGAGCATCAGCATGGATTATGTCGTTGAAATGCCAGATTCGCGGCAGACTAGCGAATCAGATCGGGTTCGATGCGGCCTGCCATGTAATTCGTCGCCTGTTGGTCGGCGGCACGGCTGTTTCTATTCGCGCTTGATGCATTTCTGTGACTACGACCCTCGATCTGCGTACGCGCGTAATTGCTGCCCGCTTCCGGGGCAGAACGGAGCAGACGTTGGGTCCAAAACCCAACGAGTTCGGTCCGGCTCTTCCGACGAGAAGGGGCTGGACGTCAGCCGGTATCATCTCGACGGCGGAGAGACAATCTTTTGCCCTCAGTTCGGCATGCCCTCGGCGTCTATCGTCACGAAGTTCTCCGCGTCCAGCGTTCGTTCGCGAGGCTCCAGGTTTGATCGGGTCGTCCAATTCCGTCGACTCGCGCGCTCGACGCCACCGAGCGCTAACGACAATAAGGCTGGTAACAGGCCGATTCCGCGGCTCGCAAGTTCGATATGAAGTCGCCGCATCCACCAGCGTGGTTGATCCGGTACCGGGGAACCTGGTTTGCACATTCAGGCCGCAAGAGCAGCCATCGGTGACATTATTCGCCGGCCTCGCCCCGGCCTGACGGGCATTTATCAGGTCTTGCTCCAGATGCCCGCGGACGCCGGGGCCGGTCCAGTGACGGGCCTCAGTTGCTCGCCGCAAGGACCATACGGCTTATCCGATTTCGGTTTCTGAAAGCCTCGGGGCCAAGCGCCCTCGACCCGTTTGACTCCTTAGCCGCGGCGGCTTCGCTGACATTTTGGATACGAGGTAATTAGTGACTGATGCCTCGGCTTTAGAACGAACGGCGTCGCTGTCTCCGAGCCGGCTACCCGCCGAATGAACAGACCAGACACCCGAATCAGACGGCCGGCAGCCCGCATTCCATCTCCTTCACGATGCTCTCGACACGCCGTGGCAAGGGCTCGGGAGGCCTTCGCAAAGAAGGCGGCTGCCGGCCGTCAATCCTGACGGGTCGGTCAAAATTCGGTAGCCAGGATGGCCTCTCCCCATCCTCCCGGATCCAATATGACGCCCGTAGCAGTGCCGGAAGGGGCCGCCTGCGCATATAACTGAGCAGTGTAAGTTCCAATCGCGAGCGCGGTATATATACTCTTGGTGTAAATGGAGTCGTAGAGGTGACCCGCTTTTAGTGAGCCCTGGACTTTGAAGTTGGGGTTCAGGCCGTTCACTCTTATCTCCAGGCTGATTCCATTTGCGCCGGCGAGAGACGTTGCGGAAACCGTTCCCGCCAGTTCCAACTCCAATGCCGTGCCGGATCTCACCTTCGACACCTGGAAAGAAGGCCCGATTGGCTGCATGGTCGCGCCGAGATTGTAGCTCTTATCGTTCAGACTGCCACTTTCCGTGTAAAGCGGCGCCGTCGCGGCTTGCGTCACTGTCGTCGGTTGCCTGAGCCACGCCTCACATGTGATCGCCAGAAGCGAAGGCGCGTCGATGATTCCGATCGAGTCCCAGGTGAAGAGCGCATATCCCGTCTTAGTCCCATCGATACCCGCTGGAACCTGGAGGTGAAGCTGCTGGGCCAGCCAATTGATGGTTCCATATCCGCATAGGCTGACGCAATGATCGTAGCCGGTGTCGGCGCGGAATCCGACTGCGAACCAGCCCGATTGACCGTTGGTGGTGCGCCAGGCGGTTTCCAGTTGGTCGGCGGCGACGCCGATTTTCACCGGGCCTTTCGAAATGGCGCTCTGCAGTATTGCCGGGTTGGTCCAGTTCACCGACGAGAACGGACCGTCGTCGAACATTGAGCCGCCTTCCTGGAAGCCGTCCTTTTGCATCAGTTGCAACACCTGGACGGGAGCGGCGCTCTCCAGCACACCGTGTTCCGTCGCCCAGGAGACCACGTCCCCGTCGGGAATGAATATCTCGGGGCTGTTGCATGCCTTTGCGAATGCCTCTTCGGCGGTGACGCAGTCACCGTGATCGCTATTACCCCACATGGAGATTTGGGCAGGCACCGTGATGTAATTCGGGGGCGCTTCAAGGACCGCGAGATGAGGGGTTGCGGCGGCCAGTGCGCTTCTTGGCGATGGCATGGCGCCGCGCTTCGGGGTTTGAAGTAACATTGATTTTACCTCCTAAGGATCAACGTTCTCTTGCGAAACAGGTTCCCTATCTGGTTGATCAACTGCTCGGTCCGTTTCGGGAACATACCGCCTTGCCTTTTCGATTTCGGCCTTAGGCGTCGGAATTGCGCCTCGCTTCGGAGACAGCAACTTCTTCGGCTTCGGCTGGTCGTCCGCGTTCTTGTCGGATTCAGGTATCTGCGCCAATGTTGGATCTTACTCCTCCCGTTTTTGGAAATTAGAGAAGGAACGCGGGAAAGCTCGCTGGCTGGCGCCCGGGTCTAGTCTACACCTATTCAGGTTTTAGAGTCCGTAAATCTCCGTTGGTGACGTGTCTGCCGTGCGAAGGCGCACATTCTGGTCGACCACGTCGCCGTTAGTTCTCTTTAGGCTGCGATCCTCGACTGGGAGCATGTCTGTAAGGCCAGTCGCTCCGAGGCCAAGCTGGGCTCAACCCTGGCGACGGGTTGTAGTAATTATGGACAGTCATGCTGACACCTGCATCGTGGACGATAGGTGGCCTCTAACTGCCTGCTCACGCCCCACCAATCCAAAGGGGGTGAATACCTGAGCACGATCTGTTGCCGTAGGGTTATCTCACATAGTACCGATTTCAGAGAAACCTGCACGAATCAGGATATTCAGGTCTATAATCGGACCGGTCGGGGATTGACAAAGCACCTATCCCGGGCGTGTACTTTGCCGCCCCTGAAGAAATCCACTCGCAACCAGAGGTGATTATATGAAACTAGGAAAAGAGCCTCCCCGTTTCGATAGCCGGACCTTACAGTTCGGTTCGTATCTAACCAAGCAGCTCCCGTCGCCGCCGCAGAGCGTCGATTATTACCAAGCCGTGAAAACCTGGCCGATGATGGGCAATGATAGCTACGGCGACTGCACCTGCGCCGCCGCTGGGCACATGATCGAAGATTGGACCGCCAATGCCGGACAGGAAAAGACATTGAGCGATTCGCAGATTCTGGTCGCTTACAACCACTTCGCCCACGGCAATGCGGACGCCGGCGCCAATATGCTGGATGTGCTGAACTACTGGCGCAAGACCGGGATCGGCGGCGATCGCATCGAGTCATACGCGCAACTGGAGCCGCAAAGCGTCATTCAATGCAAGGATGCGATAAGTCTGTTCGGCGCGTGCTATATCGGGCTGGCGCTGCCGGACTTCGCTGTTCAGGGCGACGATTTCCTCAAGATCCCCTGGGTAGTGCCGCCCAAGGGGCCGAAAGGCGATGCGGCTCCGAACCCCAGGAACGGCCATTGCGTCCCCGCGGTCGGATACGACGACCGCAATCTCTACGTGGTCACCTGGGGCGCGCTGAAAAGCATGAGCTGGCAGTTCTACCAGACCTATACCGATGAGGCCTTCGCGGTTCTCAGCCTGGACTGGATCAGCAAGAAGCTGAACGGCAAGTGCCCCGCGGGATTTGACGAGGCAACTCTGGAACACGACCTGGCATCCATCGCGGTCCAGGCGGCAAGGGCCTGAATCCATGCCGGCATCTGCTGCAAAACCGCAACCGGTGCGGCTTTCGCTCGGCGCCGTGAGCGACCGGGATCTCGCCAGGCACCTGCTGACGTTCGATGCAGACGTGCCGTCCACTTATTCAGCGCACACCCTGCCCATGGCCGAAGCCGCTCACGCGGCCGCGCGGAGCCCCATTCCGTGGCCGGAGGGCAGGGCCCCAAAAGCGGCTCCACTGCCCGCTCCCCCCTCGGCCGCCGCGCCCCTTTCGCAACACGACTATCTCATCGTCACCTGGACGGTGGAAGAAGCCAAGTGCCTGGCGGACGTGCTGACGCCGGGATATCCGAGTAAGACGGCCTGGTACCCGTACACGCACAATTTCGAAGCCGGGTTCGTCCCAAACATCAGAAAAGGCGCCCCGGCTCTGGCGAGCGAGCGCCTGGGGAGCTGGTTCCCTACCGTCATCGCCGGCAAAAGCGTGATGTGTTTCAAGTCCGAGCTGCACTTCAGCCAGGATGGGCCAAAGTTGCCAGTGGCGAACCTGTGGAAGCAACTCATCCAGGAGGTCCGGCCCAAAATCGTGATCACCACGGGCACGGCGGGAGGTGTCGGACCAGCGGTGGAACTGGGCGATGTGGTAGTGGCCCGGATGGTCCGGTTCGATTGCACCAAGGAATTCGCGGACGCCGGGTTCCGCTCCGCCTCGTACGCCTGTTCGAAACTGGCGCTGCCTTCGCAGGCCGAAGCCGAGAAACTGTTCCACGCCAACCTGCAGCATCTGCCTGCCGGGAAGCGGCCGCCGCAGATCTTCACAGGACCATTGAAGGACATGGTCAAGCTGGACAGCGTTGTGACCACGGACTTCTTTGCCTATGACGACACCGACGACACCTTCGGCTTACAGAGCCTCGGCGCCGCGGTGGAAATGGGCGACGCGGTGCTGGGAATGGCGATTCAGGAACTGGGTGGCGCCGCGCCGCAGTGGATCGCGGTGCGCAATGCATCCGATCCCGAAATGAACACCCAGGGACTCACGCCGAAAGAGGTCCGCGCCAAAGCCGCGCAGATTTACGAGCGGTTCGGCTATTGGACCACCATTTGTAGCGCCATCGCCTGCTGGGCGCTGGTGCTGGACAACTGATCCGGCGGGCGGTGTCACGCGCGAGCGTGGAACCGCCCCGCCTTCTTTCCGCGATTCTGTTGCAGACGCTGAAACAGGTCCGGCGCAGTCATCTCGCGCCCACCAGCGCTGCCACTCGCCATTCACGAAGCCCGTTCCACTCGTAGGCACCGTGTATTTATGGGCCGGCTGGCCGGCGCATGCCTTACTGGTTTTTGCGCCGGCCGCCCCGGCAGAAATCAAAAATCTCGCGCCAGACTTCCTTTAACATTTCGTCCCCAAATCCCGAGTCCGACTTCAGCAGATCATACGCTTGAAATTGGCGTGCTTCACCGCTCGTGGCGACGATCGGTTTGTACTGGCCCACAATGTCCATGTGGTCGGCAGGGACCAGCACGTTCTCGCCTTGGGGCCAGAGCATCGACGCAGTGTTGACGATACCGTCGTTGTCCCACAACTCTAACGTGTGATCCGAACAGCCGGGCATCCGGCGAGTTACTTTTCCGCTGTGCATCGGCCATGTGAACGGACCGCCCGCACACGCCCGATAACAAGCGCGATAAACGATGTCTGTGTTAGGATTCAGGTCCTTTGCGAGCTCAGGGCAGGTCCATGGCATCGCAAGCTCCCATGTCGGCGCCGGGCGGCCCGGTTCAAAGTGGAAGGGCCGGCTTCCCAGCGTGGCATACGACCGGACGTTGATTCCCAGGTCCCGCCAGAGCTTGAGCTCTTTCTCACGTTGGTTGGTGAAGTGCGCCGGGCTCTGCGGGGCTCCTGGGGGGACCCGCGACCTAAGGTCGTCGATGGCGCGGAAATCGGAGGCCATCAGGCGAAGATAGAGTCCAAGTTGGGACGCGGCCTCGTGCGCTTCCGCGGTTCGCATCGGCCCGGGCGTGCCGTTGTGTCCATTGGCTTCGCTTAAGGCGTCCCGCACGGCGAAAAGTAAACCGGCGCCCGTAAGCCAGGCGGCGGCCCCGGTGATGCAGTCTTCAATTCTATCGGCGACCAGACATTGTGAACTCGCCACCGCGGCGCGCAACTCCGCGACCACCGCCTCGCGGCAGATTGGATGGGCGTGGACCCAGTCCGCGATGTTGGTTCCCCAATGAGGAACCGAAAGGAAAACGACGCGGCGGATACGTTCGAGAATGTCTCTGGGTTTTACCTCGGCGCCGCCGTCGACGACGATCGGTTCCTTCCGGCCGCGCAGGTCCCAGATGAGCTGCCGGATGTCAAGCCCCCCGGTCGAGTGTCCCACCAGGATTACATCATCCCTGGGTGTAATCTCACCGCGCGCCATCCGCTTTCCAAGGTAGGTTTGCAGTCGCCCCGCGCGCGTGACCACCGCGGCGGTCGGAAGGGTATCGAAGTAGTGCAGCACTTCATTTCCGACACAGTGCGTCTGAAACAAAGGCGTGATGCAGGCGTAGTACCTGAGCTGCCCAAGCGCATCGAAGCCGGCAAATCCCGGTATCAGCACGATGTGAAGGCGATGATTGGGTCGAGGAGTCGGGTCTTGGTTCGCCATATTCGGGCCTCGGAAGTTGTTTCTGCGAAGTCTATTTTAATACCTCAAACTCCCTGATTCCGCTCTTAGGGACGCCGCAACAATAACTGTGCAGCCGTGGCGCGGGCACTCGTGCCTGCAGCGCCGAGACTCCGAACTCCTGATCTCAGGGAAATTGGGATGAACCCAAAGTGTAGACGAGGCGTAGATCGGAACCCGGAAACAACGTCTCGGTGGCATTGAGTTCGTCGCACAGAAAACGGACGGCTGTGTCATG
>Ga0335078_10000781_pt1 | contig 48586 bp, 38 predicted proteins | sample Lox_Sample_32_FD_206711 | JGI IMG/M metagenome (GOLD analysis project Ga0335078, IMG submission 206711) | Soil microbial communities from Loxahatchee National Wildlife Refuge, Florida, United States - Lox_Sample_3.2 | ecosystem: Environmental > Terrestrial > Soil > Wetlands | place: USA... | reverse complement strand
CGTCGACGGATCGCGCGTGAACGCGACGCCCGTCGCGCTCGTGTCGCCGAGGTTTCCGAAGACCATCGCTTGCACGTTGCACGCAGTGCCCCAGTCGTCGGGGATGTCGTGCAAGCGGCGGTAGTATGCCGCGCGCGCGTTGTTCCACGACGCGAACACCGCTTCGATCGCGCCCCACAGCTGCGCCCGTGGATCGCTCGGAAAATCTTTTCCGGTTTTGTCGCGGACGATCGTCTTGAACGTCGCGACGAGCGCCTCGAGCTCTTTCTCCGGAAGGTCGCTGTCCGGCACGGCGCGCTTGAGCTCCTCCGCGTTCAGCCGCGACGCGTCGACGCCTTTGTCCTTGGCGACGCGTCCTCGCGCTTCGTCGAGCGCATGATCAAACGGTTCCTTGTCGAGCCCGAGCGCGATCGACGCGTACATCGCGACGAAGCGTCGGTACGCGTCCATCGCGAAGCGTCGGTTCTTCGTGTTCCTCGCGATCGCCTCGGCCGTCTCGTCGTTCAATCCGAGATTGAGGATCGTGTCCATCATGCCCGGCATCGACGCGCGCGCGCCGGATCGCACGCTGACGAGCAGCGGATGCTCGCGATCACCGAGCTTCGCGCCGACGCTCTTCTCGACGCGCGCGAGCGCGTTCGCGACTTCGGCTTCGAGACCGTCGGCGTGTCGATGCGTCTTCGCGAACGCGTTGCACGCCGCGGTCGAGAGAGTTAATCCCGGTGGGACAGGAAGCCCGAGCGAAGTCATCTCCGCGAGCCCCGCGCCTTTTCCGCCGAGCAAGTCGCGGCGCTTCGGATCGCCCTCGGCCTTCCCGTCGCCAAAAAAGAAGACGTTCATCGGCGCGCGAGGATAGCTGAATACACTCATTGTCAGCGCGTCCAAAAGACGGGGGTATGCTTCACGAGCGCGTGGTGGGAGACCAAGTGCAACAGGATCACGTTCGAATCGGCGACGTCGTCGGCGGCAAGTACCGCGTGGATCGCGTGATCGGAATGGGAGGCATGGGGCTCGTCGTGTCCGCCGTGCACGAGCAGCTCGAACAACGCGTCGCGCTGAAATTTCTCCTGCCGTCGATCGTCGACAACCAAGAGATCGTCGATCGTTTTCTTCGCGAGGCGCGCTCGGCGGTGAAGATTCACAGCGAGCACGTCGCGCGCGTGTTCGACGTCGGAACGCACCAAGGCGTGCCGTACATGGTGATGGAGTACCTCGAGGGGCGCGACGTGGCGGAGGTGATCGCGGGCAGCGGCGCGATGACCACGCGCGACGCTGCGGGCTACGTGCTCGAGGCGTGCGACGCGATCGCGGAGGCGCACGCGCTCGGCATCGTGCATCGCGATCTCAAGCCCGCGAATTTGTTCCTCGCGAATCGCCCAAGCGGAAAACCGATCATCAAGGTGCTCGATTTCGGCATCTCGAAGCTTCCCGCGTCCGAAAAGGATCGCGTCGTCACCAACGCGACCACGATCATGGGCTCGCCGAGCTACATGTCACCCGAGCAGCTCGTCGCGTCGGCGTCCGTCGACGCGCGCTCCGACATTTGGTCGCTCGGCGTCGTGCTCTACGAGATGGTGAGCGCGTCGCTTCCGTTTCACGCGGAGTCGATGCCGGAGCTCGTCGGCGTGATCCTCCAGCAGCCGCCGCGATCGTTCGGCAACGTTCCGCCGGAAATGCGCGTGATCATCGAGCGATGTCTCCAAAAAAATCGCGAGCAGCGTTACGCGTCGATCGCGGAGCTCGCGCGCGCGCTGCTCCCGCTCGCGTCGCCGCGTCACGCGCCGATCCTCGAGCGCATCGAAGGCGTGCTCGGAATCTCTCAGCCCGCGAGCGTCGCGCCCGCGCGCTCGGCGTCCGCGAGCGTCTCTCCCGCGCAACAGACCTTCGCACCGACGACGACCGCGACCGCGCAGAAATCGGGCGCGGCGACCGCGGTGCTCGTCGCGCTCGCGGTGGTGATCGTCGGCGTCGGCGGCGCGTTCGCGTGGATTCGCGTGCAACGCGCGCGGGACGACTCCCCCGTCGTCACGACGAACGCACCCGCGGCGACGAGCGCGCCACCGACGGCACAACCGATCATCGCGCCCGATCCGACGTTCACCACGGTCGCGTCCGCGTCTGCGCCCGTCGCGCCCGTCGCGAGCGCGCCGACGGCGATCGTCATGCACGCGCCGCATGCACACGCGTCGGCGGCGTCCTCCGCGGCGCCCGCTTCGTCCGCGTGCAAGACGGTGAGCTTCTTCGATTCGCTCGGACGAAAACATTTTCGACTCGAGTGTCCGCCTTGAAATCGACGGCCATCCTCGTCGCGCTTTCGGTGGTGTGCGGCGCGCGTCTCGCGTCGGCGGACGACGCGAGCTGCATCGCGGCGAGCGAGCAGTCGCTCGTCCTCCGTCAACAAGAGAAGCTGCACGACGAGCTCAAGCAGCTCGCGACGTGCGCGGACGCGGCGTGCCCCGCGGAGGTTCGCGAAGAGTGCGCGCGGCGCATCGCGGACGTGAACGCCGCGATGCCGACGCTCATCTTCGGCGCGAAGGACGGCGCGGGAAACGATCGCGATCAAGTCGTCGTGTCGATGGACGGCGTCCTGCTCATGACGTCGCTCGACGGTCGCGCGATCGCGGTCGATCCCGGCGAGCACACGCTCCGCTTCGTCGCGCCCCACGAGACGCCCGTCGAGAAACAAATCATCGTGCGCGAGGGTGAGAAGGATCGTCGCGAGATCGTCGTGATCGGCGCGCCCGCCGCGCCCGCGGTCGCGCACGGCGCGAGCTTTTGGAACACGCAGCGCGCGCTCGCGCTCGGCGCGCTCGGGCTCGGCGTCGTCGGTCTCGGCCTCGGCGGATGGTTCGGCGGCTTCGCGCTTTCGGCGCACGACCAAGAGTCGAGCGATTGTCCCGCCGCGGGCTGCCTCCACTACCTCCAGGCGAAAGCGGATTACGACACCGCACAAACCGACGCGACCGCGTCGACGGTCGCGTTCATCGCGGGCGGCGTGCTCGCCGCGACCGGCATCGTCTTGTGGATCGCGTCGCCGCGCGTGCGCGTCGCGCCGACGACGACCGCGCACGGCGCGGGGCTCGTCATCGGAGGCGAGTTCTGATGCGCGTGGGGCGCGTGATCATCGGCGCGTTCGTCGCGCTCTCAGCGGCCGTCGCGGCGTGCTCGCAGATCCTCGGGCTCGAGCCCCCTCCGTCGAGCGACGCGAGCGTCGCGTACGACGTCGTCACGGTCGACGGAGGTCCCGCGACGTGCGCGCCGCTCGATCAAGGAGACGTCGCGTATCGCCCGTTCACGAACCACGCGCTCGACGACGCCGGCGAGGCCACCGACGGAGCCGGCGCGTCGTACGTGTGGGAGTGGTTCGATCTCGACACGGTCGTCTCCGGCGTCGGCGGATACATCGGAGGCGTCTTCGACAGCCGCTTCGTGTATTTCGCGCCGAACGGCTCGAACGCCGACGCCGTCGTGATGCGATACGACACGTCGCAAACGTTCGCGTCGAAGGGCTCGTGGACGTCTTTCGACACGTTCACGAGCCTCGGCGTCGGCAAAGAAGGCTTCGTCGGCGCGGTCTACGACGGCCGCTACGTCTACTTCGTCCCGCAGCGATACACCGCGGCGGACGGCGGCACCGTCTACGACGGCATCGTCGTTCGCTACGACACGAGCGCTCCGTTCACGTCGGTCACGTCGTGGTCGACGTTCGACACGCAGACGATCCCGATCGACGGCGGCGCGCTCGGCTTCGCGAGCGGCGCGTTCGACGGGCGCAACGTCTACTTTGCTCCGCTCAACGACGGCACGAAGTACTCGGGACGCGCCGCGCGCTACGACACGCGCTACGACGCCGGCGTTGACGCGTCCTCCGATGCCGCTTCCGACGCCGCGCCCGGGTTCGCGCCGCTCGGCGCGTGGTCCGCGTACGACATGGGCGCGCAGCAAGGAACTGCGCTCGGCTTCGAAGGCGCGGCGTTCGACGGCCGCTACGTCTACTTCGTGCCGTACGAAAACGGGAACGCGAACAACGGATACAGCAGCACCGTCGCGCGTTACGACACGACGCTCTCGTTCACGTCGGCGAGCGCCTGGTCCTACAACCAAATCGGCGCGTTCCTGAACAACGCGTCGGGCTTCATCGGCGCGGTGTTCGACGGCACGTACCTCTATCTCGTCCCGCACCACGGCACCGTCACCGTGCGCTACGACACCACCGCGCCGTTCGGATCGAACAGCTCTTGGTCGACGTTCGACATCGGCCCGATCGTCTCGGTCGATTCGGGCGCGCCGGAGTTCTGGGGCGGCGCGTTCGACGGACGCTTCGTCTACTTCACGCCGACGAACGACGGCGTGGCCGTGCGCTACGACACGCTCAGCCCGTTCTCGTCGCTTTGCGCGTGGTCGACTTTCGACACGACCACGGTCAACAACAGCGTCGTCGGTTTCTTCGGCGGCATCTACGACGGACGCTTCCTCTATCTTCCGCCGCGCGGCTCGATCGTCTTGCGCTTCGACACGAAGCCGAAGTCGCTGATGCCGCCGCTCCCGGCGTTTTACGGATCGTTTTATTGATGCGCGTGCTGTCTTCCGTCTCGGCGCTCGTCGTCGTCGTGCTCGCGTGCAGTCCGCCGAACGTGAGCCAATCCGATCCGAACGCCGCGTGCGCGGACTTCGCGTACGCGCGCTGCACCCACCTCGCGAACGACTGTTCGATCACGTACGCGCACTTCCGGTACGGCAACGCCGATCCCGTCGGCGTTTGTCGCGACGTCATCACGGCGACCTGCGTCGCTTCGATCGTCGCGCCCGGCAGCGGGAGCACGCCCACCGCGATCGAATCGTGCGCGCAGGTCACGCCGAAGTGGGCGTGCTCCGATTTCATCAACTACATCAACCCGCCTCCCGAGTGCGCGCCCGCGCGCGGAGCGCTCGCGACGGGCGCCGCGTGCGCGCGGGATTCGCAGTGTCAGTCCGGCTATTGCCAATTCGCGCTGGGCGCCGCGTGTGGAACGTGCGCGCCGACTCCGCAAGCGGGCGCGCCGTGCGCCGACAGCTCGAACTGCGGCACCGAGCTGAACCTCGCGTGCGAGACGTCGACGAACGTGTGCGTCCCGATCGTCACCGAGGGCGCGCAGTGCAGCTCGACGACCGGGACGTGCAACTCGGGCGCGGGTCTCGTGTGCTCCGCGGGAACGTGCGACGTCGCCGTGTCCACGCCGAGCGCGCCGTGCGTGCCGAACGGCGCAGGCTGCGCGTTCGTCGACGGCCTCGTGTGCAACTCGGCCCTCAAGATTTGTCAGAACGTGCAGATCGCGTCGGCCGGTCAGCCGTGCGGAACGGTGAACGATCAAACAACGAGCTGCGAGGGCGACGCGCTGTGTTTGGGCGAGGAAGGCAGCTCGACACCCGGAACGTGCGCTGCGTTCGCTCCAGCCGGAGCTCCGTGCGATTTGATGGCAGGCCCCACGTGCATTTCGGGGCTGCGTTGCGTCGTGTCGACCGATGGCGGCACGTCGGGCACGTGCCAAATCCCTGCCGGCGCGGCCTGCCAATGATACGTTGAAAAGAGTGGGCATCGCTCGACGCGCTCTCCCCGCGCTGATCGTCGTCGCGTGCGGCAACACGCCGATCGTGAGCGACTCCGGAACGGACGCGCTCGTCCCTCCGCCGCAAGACGCGAGCAAGCCCGACGTCGTCGACGCGAGCGAAGCGTGCACGCCGGGTCAGACGCGCTGCTCGGACTCGAATCTCGGCGTCGAGACGTGCAGCGACGCGGGGACGTGGGGCGCGGCGATCGGGTGCGGCGCGCAGACGTGCCTCGAGGGTCAATGCGCGCCGTGCACGGAGGGTCAATCGCAGTGCAACGGCGACGACGTGCAAGTGTGCAGCGAAGGCATGTGGGTCACGAGCACGACGTGCAGCTCCACGGGCCAAACATGCGCGATCGAGTACGACGCGTTCGACGGATCGCAGCCGCAAGATTGGACGATGAACGGAAGCGCGACGTACGACGCGAACGACTCCGCAGCGCAGCTCACCGACACGAACGAAGGCGAAGCCGGGAGCTGGGTCTTCAACCGTCCGATCACCGTCGACGACGTCACGTTCCAATTCGATTTCTACTCGGGCGGAGGGACGGGCGCGGACGGCATCGCGTTCATGCTGCAATCGGACGGCGCGACCGCGCTCGGCGCGTACGGCGGCGGGCTCGGCGTCGCGGGGCTCGACGGGTTCGGCGTCGAGATGGACGAGTACGACAACGACGAGTGCCTCGACGCGAGCAACGACCACATCGCGATCGACTCGCTCGCGACGTGCGGCGACGGCGTGCCCACGTCGCTCGTCGAGAACGACTCGCCGGGCATCACCATCGCCGACGGCAACTGGCACACGGTCGTCGTTCAAGTCACGAACGAATCGTTTTCCGTGAGCGCCGACGGCACCGATCAATTCGGAAGCTACGCGGTGACGGGATGGTCCAACGGCCCGTGGTATTTCGGCTTCGGCGGCGGAACGGGCGGCTTGGCGAACGTGCACCTCGTCCGCAACGTGAAGGTCACGTTCACGGCGCCTCGTTGCCTTTGATCATCGGCCGACGCGGCGTTCGAGCTCGCTGAACGGAATGCGGAGGAGCACGGGGCGTCCGTGCGGGCAGTGACCGGAGAAGTCGACGCCGTCGAGCGCGCCGACGAGCGCCGTCGCTTGCTCCGCGCTGATCGCGTCGCCCGCGCGGATCGATCCGTGGCACGCCATCGTCGCGAGCACGAGATCCACCGCGCCGGAGAACGGCCTGCCCGCGACGCGCCCGAGCTCCGCGAGCAAATCGCGCAGCAAGCGCTCCGGGCGCGCGCGCGCGAGCAGCGCGGGCACGCCGTGCACCGCGACGGACGTGGGACCTGCCGCGCGAACTTCGACGCCGAGCCGCTGCGCGACGTCTTCGTGCTCGGCGAGCGTCGTCGCTTCCTGCGCGGAGATTTCGACGATCTCGGGCACGAGGAGCTTTTGCACGGCCACGCCGCGCGCCTCGAACGCGCGACGCAGCTTGTCGAAATTGCGTCGCTCGTCGGCGGCGTGTTGATCGATCACGTAGAGCGCGTCGTCGCCCTCGTACACGAGGAACGTCGCGCGCACTTGCGCGACGAAACGGAGCTTCGAGTAGAAGCCGCTCGTCGAGAAGAGGACGGGCTCTTCGCGCTGCGCGGGAGCCATCATCGCGGCGATGTCGGTCGAGGCGACGGAGCGCGTCGTGTCGCGCTCGGCGATCTCGAACGACGGCGACTGCGACGACGGCGCGATGACGTACGGCTGCGCGCTCTTCGGCGGCGGGAGCCACGGTCGCGACGTGGGACCGAGCGCGGGGATGGCGAAGACCTTCGCGAGCGAATCGAAGAGCTCGCGCGTCACCGCGTCGAAGAGAGCGCGCGCGTCCTCGAAGCGCACCTCCGTTTTTTGCGGGTGCACGTTCACGTCGACGAGCGACGCGGGAAGATCGACGTAGACGACGCCGATCGGATGACGACCGTGCTCGAGCACCGAGCCGTACGACTGCGCGACGGCGCGCGCGAGCGCACGATCGCGCACGGGCCGTCCGTTGACGAGCAAGTGGAGCCCGCCGGCTCCCGCGCGCGCGCGCTCGGGAGGACCCAGGTGCGCTTCGATCTTCAGCGGGCCGCGCTCGCCTCTGCATTCCGCGAGTCGCGCCTCGCCGAGCGCGGAGACCGCGCGCTCGCGCCTGCTCGTCGCGCGCAAGTACTCGCGCGCCACGCGCTCGTCGCGCGACAACACGAACGTCACGTCGGGTCGCGCGAGCGCGGCGTGAAGCACCGCTTCGCCCACGTGGGCGGCCTCGGTCGGCGCGGCCTTCAAGAATTTTCGCCGCGCGGGCACGTTCGCGAACAAGTCGCGCACTTCGATCGTGGTGCCCGGGGCGCGCGCCGCGAGCTTCGCTCGTCCGTCTTGGATCTCGGTCGCTTCGGGAGCGTTCGCGAGGCGTGTGACGAGCGTGAGCTTCGACACCGAGGCGATGCTCGGGAGCGCCTCGCCGCGAAAACCGAACGTCGCGAGGCGCGAGAGATCCTCGAACGCCGCGATCTTGCTCGTCGCGTGCCGCTCGAGCGCGAGGAGCGCGTCTTCGCGCGACATGCCCTCGCCGTCGTCGCTCACGCGCACGAGCGCGAGCCCGCCTTCTTCGACGTCGACGCGCACGCGCGACGCGCCGGCGTCGAGCGCGTTCTCGACGAGCTCCTTCACGATGCTCGCGGGACGCTCGACGACCTCGCCCGCGGCGATTTGATTCACGAGGTCCGAATCGAGCCGGCGAATTTTCGTCACGTCTCGTTCGCCTGCGCTTCGTAGAACTCGCGCGCGCGACGGCGCGTCAGCGCGACGACGACGAGCGCCGCGACGACCGAGCGCACGACGAGAAACGCGATCGCGATCGCGCCGTACAAAACGCGAATGGCGGGGATCGCGCGGTCGACTTGGTCTTGTGTTTGACCCGACTCGACGAGCTTCGCCGCTTCTTGGGCAACCGCCCAATCGACTTGCGTGTGACGCGAGAGCGGCGTGAGCACGAAGGTCGCCACGACGAGCGCGGTCTGCGCGAGCATGATCTGCACGAGGGCGCGGCGCGCGCCGCCGCGACCCGTCATCGCGGCGGCCGCGAGCACGAACATCGCGATGCCGAGCACGAGATCCCCCGCGGCGAGCGGAAACGCCTTCGGTCGCTCCTCCTCCATCGCCGCGAGCATGCGATCACCCGCTGCGGCCACCGCTTTGCTGTCGTCTTCGCGCGTGAAATCGCGCGCGCGGTTGTCGAACGGCGCGCCGCGGAAAATCTCGATGGTGCCCCACCCGCTCGTCGAGCCGCACGCCCCGAGCCCCGAGCAAATCAGGAGCGCGAGGACGAGATACCACGGGCGTCGCGCGCTTGGCTTCGTCGGCTCGCGCGCATCCGTCATGCGGGCGAAATAGCACGTCGGCCCTTCCCGAGCCGCGGGAAAAATGGCAATCCCGCGCCATGACCTCCGTTGCGAAAGGTATGGCTTCGGCCGCCGTGGTCCTCGCGCTCGTCGCGCCGGGCGCGTTCGCCGCAAACACGAACGCGCCGCAGGTGAAGGTCTCGCCGACCGTCGCCGCGGATTTGAGATCGAGCGACCAAGCGAAGATTCGCTCGGCGCTCGACGAGGTGCGCCTCGCGGGCAAGGCGAGCGGCGCGCCGTTCGTCGCGCCGATCGTCGACCTCTTGAAGAAAGGCGTCACGCCCGAGCTCGCGCAAGCCGCGCTCGACACGCTCGCCGACGTCGAAGCGGAGTCCGCGAGCCAGACGATTGCAGATTACACGCAACACCGGAACGTGCGCGTTCGCCAAGCCGCGACGAAGGCGCTCGTGAAGACCAAGGGACCTGCCGCGATTCGCGCGCTCCAGCGAGCGCTGTCGGATCCCGACGCGATGGTGCGCGGCGTCGCCGCCAACGGGCTCGGTCAGCTCAAGGCGAAAGCGGCGGTGCCCGATTTGTTCGTCGCGCTCGATCACCGCATCAACGAAGCAGCGGTCTCGATCGGCATGCTCTGCTCGGCGCAAGAGTGCGAGCAGCTCTCGACGCGCATCGGAAAAATTCCGTTCGACGTCGTCTCCGCCGGAATCGAGCAAGCGCTCTTCCGCGCCGACGTCCCCGACGACACGAAGATCAAGCTCCTCGGCCGCATCCGCGAGCTCGGCACGCAGGAGGCGAACAAATTCTTGAAGGAGCAGCTCAAGAAGTGGCCGAAGAACGGATCGGCGCGCGTGAAGCAAGCGCTCGATCAAGCGGTGCAAGCGACGGGAGGTGGGTCGTGAAGCTCCGATCGATCGCCATGGTCGCGACGCTCGCGCTCGTCGCGTGCGGCGGCGGGCAGACGCATCCGAATTTGTTCGCGACGGATTGGGAAGACGACGGCGGCAAATCGATCTCGGCCGTGCTCGCGAAGATGGGACCGGCGATGCCCGAGCCGGGCGCGGACGTCGCGGTCGGCGTCGCGGGCAACAGCGACAAGCTCGTCGGCGTTCCGCTCGCGGGCGGAAGCGCGTGGACGTTCGCGCACGCGATCGACGTGCGCCCGACGATCGCAGGAAAGATCGTCGTCGCGGAAGGCGGAGGCGAGCTCTTCGCGCTCGACGCGCTGAGCGGAAGAAAATTGTGGGCGCGCCAAGTCGGGCCGATGACGATGCGCGGCGCGGGCGACGACGGCAAGACGACGGTCGTCACGCTCGGCGCCGCGTCCGGATCGGTGCTCCTCGCGATCGACCGCGAAGGCAACGTCGCGCGCCAAGTCGAGACGGACAAATCGCTCGGCGTGCCGGCGATCCTCGCGGGCTACGCGTTCGTGCCTTGGTCGAATCAATACGTCTCGGTGCTCGATCTCCAGAGCGGCGAGGAAGCGGGTCGCGTGCTCGTGCGCGGAAAAGTCAGTCACGCGTTCACGGAGAACCGCGCGCTCTTCTTCGGCGAGCAAGATCTGTTTCGTTGGGACGCGAAGATCCGGGACGCGTCGCGCAATCAGGCGACGCACATCGCGCTTCCGCAGCGCGAGCTGCCGGGGACGCCGTCGCTCATGGCGCCCGGCGACGACAAGCTCGGGCCCGTCGCGCTCGCGCTCGACAAAACGCGCATGTACGCGCGCGCGACGAACGGCGATCCGATCGCGTTCGACTCGAACCGTTTCTACGGGACGTACTTCCGCCTCGCGATGGCGTTCGACGCGCAGTCCACGAAGCTCGCGTGGGTCTACTCGAACAAAGTCGATCTCGTCGGTGGCACGGCAGGTCCCGGCAGTTTCGTGCTCTGCGACGAAGAAGGAAAAGTCGTCGTGCTCGACGCGGCGACCGGGGGCGTCGAGCGCGAGCTCTCGCTCGGCGGTCCCATCAAGAGCTGCGTCGCGCAAGCGGACGCTCTCGCGCCATCGCCGCCGCAACCGCCGCCGCCGCTCGCGCAACAAATCACCGATGCGCTCACGAACCGCGACTCCGAGATGGTCTCCGGTCAGCGATTGCTCCTGCGCGAGATCGCGACGCTGCAAGACGAGCCCGTCACGAAGACGCTGATCGATCTCGCGTCGAACCCTCTCACCGCGCCGATTTTGATCAGCGACGCGCGCGTCGCGCTCGCCGCGCGCAGAAGCGGCGGAAAATACATGCTCGACGCGCTCGCGAAGCACTACGACTTCTTGCACGACGTGCTCCTCACGCCGCCCGTCGGGCCCATCGCGCAGGCGCTCGCCGCGATGAAGGACAAGAGCGCGGCTCCGCTGCTCGCCGCGCACTTGCTCGATCCCGCAGACACCGACGACGACGTGAAGCAAGCCGCGGCCGCGCTCGTCGATCTCGGCGACGCGACCGAGGTCCCCGCGCTCAAACAATTCGTCACGCTCTACCGCGCGTCGGCGGATTCGGAGCAAGTCGCGTCCGCGGTCGTCAGCGCGGGACAAGCGCTCCTCGCGTACGGAGGGCCCGAAGGTCGCAAAATCGTCGACGCGACGCTCGCCGATCCGATGACCATCGAGATGGTGAAGACGCGACTCGACGCCGTGAGGCAACAGTTCGACGCGCAACACCCGAAGAAGTGAGTCTCAGTACGGCGCGCCGTCGATGATGCCGAGCTCCTCTTCGCGGGCGAAGAGGCAGCACTCGCTCGCCGCGGGAAAGTATCGGCACGCGTCGGGGCGCGCGTCGTAGATCGCGCACTTGTTGTCGCGCTCGAGGTTCGTGCATTTGCCGTTGCCGAGGACGCGCAGCATCAAGCGCCCGTCGCGCGCGCGGCGCGCGTACGGCGGCTTCATCATCTTCTCGAGCCCCGCTTTGCGAAATCGCCGCGCGTCTTGCTTCTCGAGCACCACTTCGTTGTCGCGGCAGCACGCGCCGCACGCGAGGCAATCGAGCGCGATCTTCTTCGTCGGCTTCGGATGGATCGAGTCGCGCGTCGCCCACTCGCGCACGATGAACAGCGTGTCCTCGGGCACGGGGCTCGTGACGAGACCGCGCAGCGGGCCCGTCTTCGCGAAGCCGAACGTCGATTTTCCGAGATCCAAAATCGCCCATCGTCCGAGCGCCATCGTGTCCTTCGGGCCGAACTTCGGGAGCACGAGACGCGCGCGCTTCGGCGAGTCCCACAGAATGCCGTGTCCGCCCGCGCGAACCCACGCGGCGCACTCGCGGGCGAAATCCTTCTTGAACGATCGAACGACAGGACGCGTGTAGGTCGTCACGCGGCGCGCTTTAGCATAACGTCGCGTCGAGATGCGCATCGTCACACCGAGGGACGCTGGCAAAATCCAAATCGTGAGCGCCACGGACACGCGCGCGCGCCTCGAGATCCTTCCGGACGACGCGAACGCGGACTTCAAGCAGTACTTCTCGTTCGTCGCGCGCGGGCTCTCCGGAGGCGCGACGTTCGAGATCGAAAACGCGGGGACCTGCACGTATGGCGACGCGTTCGAGGATTATCGCGTGTGCGCGAGCGACGAATCCGGACCCGAGGACGCGTGGTTCCGCGTGCCGACCGAGTTCGACGGGACGACGCTGCGCTTCTCGTACGAAGGCGATCTCGCCGCGCTCCGCTTCGCGTACTACCCGCCATACCCGCGCGCGCGCCGCGTCACTCTCGTCGATCGCTTGCGAAAATCGAAGCGCGCGCGAGTCGAGACGCTCGGCGAGAGCGTGCGCGGCGAGCCCATGCACGCCGTCCACTTCGGTCGCGTCCCGGCGGACGGCCAACGCGACGACGACGACGCGCGCAAAATCTGGATCGTCGCGCAGCAACACCCCGGCGAGACGATGGCCGGTTGGTTCATGGAAGGGCTCGCGAGCCGGCTCGCGTTCGACGACGACGAAGTCGTCACGATCCTCCGAGAAAACAGCCGGATTATGCTTGTACTCTGCATGAATCCGGACGGCGCGCTCGCCGGCAACCACCGCACGAACGCGCGCGGAAGAGATCTCAACCGGTGCTGGTGGGACGCAGACGACGAGGAGAGCCCCGAGGTCTTGTGCGTGCGCAAGGCGCTCTACGATCACGGCGTGGATTTTTTTCTCGACGTGCACGGCGACGAGCACGTCCCATACGTCTTCGTCGCGGGCGCGGAGGGCAATCCGCACTACACCGATCGCATCGAAGCGCTCGAAGAAGAGTTCTCGAACGCGATGCTCGACTCGACGAGCGAGTTCCAGACCGAGCACGGTTACCCGAAGGACGCTCCGGGCAAAGGGGACCTGCGCTGCGCGGGCAACTACGTCGGCGAGGCGTTCGATTGTCTCTCGCTCACGCTCGAGATGCCGTTCAAGGACAACGCGAACAATCCGGACGAAGGCGCGGGGTGGTCGATCGATCGGTGCCGCGGGCTCGGCGCGAGCACGCTCGAAGCGCTCGTGCACGTCATCGACGTGCTCCGTTAGCGCGTCAGAAAAAGAGCTTGAAGCCCTCGTGCGACGCGACGAAGCCGAGGCGCTCGTAGAATCGGTGCGCGTCTTTGCGCTTCTTGTTGCTCGTGAGCTGAACGCGGTTGCAGCCGCGCTTCTTCGCTTCGTCGATCGCGTAGCGCATCAGAGCGCCGCCGATGCCGCGGTTGCGATCGCGCGCGTCGACGTGAACGGCTTCGACGAGCATCGCGCGCGCGCCGCCGAACGAGAGGTGACGAAGAACTGTGAGGTGCATCGTGCCGACGACGCGCCCGTCGATCTCCGCGACGCAGAGCAGTTGCTTCGGGTCGGCGTCGATTTCCGCGAACGCGTCCGAGCGATCGGCGCTCTGCGGCTCGTCGCCGTGCATCGACGCCGCCGCGTAGAGCGCGACGATCGCGTCGACGTCACCGCGCGCCGCGCGCCGAATCACCATCGCTAATTCACGGTGCGAAGATCTTCGTGCGTGCGCGCCGCGCTCGGGACGCGCGTCTCGCGGTACTCGAGCGCCGCGGCGACGAAGCGCGAGAAGAGCGGGTGCGGCGCGGTCGGCCGGCTCTTGAACTCGGGATGGAACTGACACGCGACGAAGTACGGATGGTTCTGAAGCTCGATCATCTCGACGAGCCGTTTGTCCGGCGACGTTCCGCTGAGGATCAACCCGGCGCCCTCGAGGCGCTCGCGAAAATCGTTGTTGAACTCGTAGCGGTGGCGATGGCGCTCGCTGATTTCGAGCGTTCCGTACGCTTCGGCGGCCTTCGTGCTCGGTTGCAGAATGCACGCGAACGCGCCGAGCCGCATCGTCGCGCCCTTGTTCTTCAAGTTGCGCTGCTCGGGCAAGAGATCGATGACGGGCTCTTTCGTGTCGGGATCGAACTCGGTGGAGTTCGCGTTCGCGAGGCCCGCGAGGTGCCGCGCGAACTCGACGACCGCCATCTGCATGCCGAGACAAATTCCGAAGAAGGGAACTTTGTTCTCGCGCGCCCATTGGATCGCGGCGATTTTTCCTTCGGCGCCGCGATCGCCGAACCCGCCGGGCACGAGGATCGCGTCGAGGTGACCGAGCTTCTGGCCGAGCGCGTCGCCGCCGCTCGCCATCGTCTTCTCGATTTGCTCCGAGTCGATGTACTCGAAGTCGACCATCGCCTCGTTTTGCAACGCGCCGTGCACGAGCGCTTCGTGCAGCGATTTGTACGCGTCCTTCAGGTGCACGTACTTGCCGACGATGCCGATCCTCACGGTGCCGCGCGCCGGCTTCTTGAATCGATCGACGATGCGCTGCCACGCGGAGAGATCGGGCTGGCGGCTCCAAATGTTCAAGCGATCGGCGAGGAGATCGTCGATGCCTTCCTTGTGGAAATAGAGCGGCACCTCGTAGATGCACGACACGTCGATCGCCGAGATGACCGCCTCGACCGGCACGTTCGAGAAGAGCGCGATCTTTTCTTTCGTCCCTTGCGAGAGCGGCTGCTGCGTGCGGCAGATGAGGATGTCCGGTTGGATTCCGATGCCGAGCATCTCCTTCACGCTGTGCTGCGTCGGCTTCGTCTTCAGTTCGCCCGCGGTCGCGATGTACGGAACGAGCGTGACGTGGAGCGAGAGCGCGTTCTGCGGTCCCGCTTCGACCTTCATCTGACGAATCGCTTCGAGGAACGGCAGCGACTCGATGTCGCCGACGGTGCCGCCGATCTCGATGATCGCGACGTCGGCCCCTTCGGTTGCATTCTGCACGCGTTGCTTGATCTCGTCGGTGATGTGCGGAATCACCTGCACCGTGGCGCCGAGGTACTCGCCGCGCCGCTCCTTCGAGATCACCGCTTCGTAGATGCGGCCCGTCGTGAAGTTGTTGTTGCGCGTCATGCGCGCCGAGGTGAAGCGCTCGTAGTGGCCGAGATCGAGATCGGTCTCGGCGCCGTCGTCGGTCACGAAGACTTCGCCGTGCTGATACGGGCTCATCGTGCCGGGATCGACGTTGATGTACGGGTCGAGCTTGAGGTGCGTGACGCGAAGGCCGCGCGCCTCGAGCAGCGCGCCGACCGACGCGCTGGCGAGACCTTTGCCGATCGAGGAAACGACCCCTCCCGTCACGAACACGTACTTCGTCGGCTTACGACTCATGTTCGGGCGTGCAGCATACCGTAACCGCGCGCGCGTTGCAGCATGTACCATCGCCCGCGTGGGCGAACCGGTTCGGATCGCAGATCGCTACGAGCTCGGCGCGGTGCTCGGATCCGGCGGGTTCGCGACGGTGTACCGCGCGCGCGACATCGAGCGCGCGAATCTTCCGCGCGCGAACGCGCCGCGCGACGTGGCGGTGAAGGTGATGCCGTCCGCCGAGCCGGAGGTCGTCGAACGGTTTCGGCTCGAGGCGCTCGCGCTCTCGCAATTGCGCTCGGCGAACGTCGCGCGCGTGTTCGATTTCGGGAGAGACGAAGCGCGCGGGCTCTACCTCGTGATGGAGCTCATCGAAGGCGTCGCGCTGGATCCGAAGTCGCTCGGCCGCGCGCTCCTTCCGCACGAGGTGCTCCGCGCCGCGCGCGCTCTCCTCGCCGGGCTCGCCGAAGCACACGCCGCGCGCATCGTGCACCGCGACATCAAACCCGCGAACGTGCTCGTGCCGAAAGGCATCGCGGGGCTCGCGAATTTGAAGATCTTGGATTTCGGAATCGCGCAGACCGAGCACCGCGCGATGCTCGACGCCGCGGCGAAGAAATCGCGGACGCTCGGAACGCCCGCGTACATGGCGCCGGAGCGGCTCGTCGGCGAAGCGAGCTCGCCGGCGTCCGACGTGTACGCGGTGGGTCTGATTTTGTTCGAGCTCCTCGGCAACGAGCTCCTCTTTCCGGACCATGCCGCGCGCGATCAGCTGAAGCTGCGCACCGAGATCGATCCGTCGCTTCGGAATCGCGTGCCCGCGCCGCTCGAAGCGATGATCGCGCGCATGCTCGCGCGCGATCCGAAGGATCGATTCACCGACGCGGGCGAAGCGCTCGCGGATCTCGTGAACATGGAGACGGCGCCGGTCGACATCTCGGATTTTCTTCCGCCGCCGCCGGCGATCCCGAGCGCGCCCGTCTCCCAGCCGCCGGCGCGGCGGAGTCGATCGCTTCCGCCGCCGCCGTACTCGCGGCCGCCGCTCGGCACGATGCGCATGTCGCGGCTCGCGGACGACGCCGTGCGCGCGCTCACGACGACGCTCCACGCGCTCGACGTGCCGATGCTCGAAGCGCTCGCGCGGCGTGAGCGCGGCAGCGAAATCGGACGCGTGGCGCGCGCTCTCTCGCTCGGTCTTCGCTTGGAGATCGATGCGGCGACGCTCGTCCTCGAGCCGTTCTCGGAGCGCAGCGATCTCGCGTGCGCGGTGGCTTCGTGTCTGCTCGCGCCGCGCGCACGCGTCGCGACGAAGGCTCGCATCGCGCGCGGCGTGTCCGCGCGCGACTGGATCGAGACGGTCGACGTCGAGCTCGGCGAGGTGCTCGTCGCGACCGAAACGGCGATTTGTGGACCGGAGGAGATCCCCCGGTGCATCACGCGGTGCGACCGGCTCCTCGCGCGCGACGGAAAATCCACGAACGCACGCGCGACGCTGTCGCTCGCGCACCTCGCGCTCTCCGCGCGCGCGCGGAACGCGACGCGCGACGGCGTCGACGCGTGGAACGATTTCGTCGCTGCGGATTCGACTTCGGCGTCGCCGATGGCTTCGCTGCTCCGCGCGCTCATGCTCGGCGCGCTCGCGTTCCGCATCGACGATCACGTCGCGCGCGCGAGCTTCGAGCGCGCGGCGCAAATCGCGAGCGACGCGGGGGCGACGCTGCTCGAGGTGCGGTCGCTCGTCTCGTGGGGCGGCATGCTCGTCGAGGTTCCGGGGCGCCTCACGCAAGGGATCAACGTGCTCGAGCGCGTCGCGACGCTCTTGCTCCACGCCGATTGTCCGTCGCTCGAGCACATCGCGGCGCACAATCTGGGCGCGGCGTTCGTGGTCGAAGGCGAGTTCGAACGCGCCGCGCGTGAGTTTCACCGCGCGCGCGAGGTCGCGTCGGGAGAAGCGCCGATCGAGTTCGAAATCCTGAGCGGCGCGCAAGAGCTCACCGCGCGCCTCGCCGCGGGCGACACGGACGGTGGGCTCTCCGTCGCGCGATTGCTCCGCGTCTCGCGCAACGTGCCCGTCGCGCCGCGCGAAGCGATGCTCGTCGCGATCGCGCTCTCGCTCGCGCGTTTCTCCGAGGACGATCTCGAAGGCGCGCGGAGCGAGCTCGCGCACGCGCGCACGGACGCCGACACCACGGGCGACGCGCAGCTCTTCGCGGGCGCGCTCGACGTGATCTACGCGGCCGCCGCGGGCGAGACGATCGATTACCTCGCCGTCGCCGCGGAGCTCCACAAAGCCGCCGAAGCGAGCGGGTTCGCCGCGTTCTATTGGTTCGACGCGATCCGCGCGATCGCGAAGCGACTCTCGAACGAGCGCGTGCGCGTCGCGTCGCTCCACGCGATCGATCGTCTCGTCGTCCTTCTGGCGCCCGCGAGCCCGACGCAATGACCATGATCGCGTCGCCCGCGTCGCGCGCGCGCCGCGCGCGCAAATCCGCGCGCTTCGCGATCGGCACGCGCGTTGCTCAGTGCGGCGCGTGATGACGACGAAACGATTCGCGCTCCTTCTCGGCGTCGCGTGCGCGGCGTGCGGCGCGCGCACCGAGATCGCGCAGGGTGACACGAACGCGACGTGCCCGTCGTTTCCGCCGACATGCGTGCAATCTGCAAGCAATCCGTGCGACGCGCCGAGCGTGGTCGACGCGCAGTGCGACGACGCCGCGCACGAGTGGGTCTGCCCGACGGGCGCGCGGGTCTACGCGCGCGCGCCGGACTCGAACGCGATCTGCAAACCGTTTCACGGCGCGAGCGGCATCGACTCGGTGGGCCCCTGGGGTCTCAGCGCGATGACGCAAATCCCGACCGACGACGGGCGCTGTTTGTGGATCGCGGACAGCGCGCAGCTCGGCGACGGAACGATGGCGCGCAACGTCGCGTTCGAGCCCGACGTCACCGCGCCGTTCGGGACGTGCCCCACGAACAGCGTCTCGCCGCCGACGCCCATCGTGACGGTGGAGGGTCCGGAGGACCCGACCATCCTCGTTCAAATCAACGGCGGCTACCGGCTCGGCGGCGTGACGCACGTGCTCTATCGAATCTTCAAGGTCGACTCGACCGCGACGTACGGCGCGATCGAAGTCGGCGGCGGCGTCGCGCACTGGGATCCGCAAACGCAGCGCATCGTCGTCCCGTCGCCGCAAGATCCATTTCCTTGGGGGCTCGATCTCGATCTCGGCGACGCGCAGATCCTCGCCGGCGACGGCGTGCACGCGTTCGTATGGGGATGCTCGTCGCCGACCGAGAACCTCACGCAGGGCTGCCACCTCGCGCGACTCGACGCGAACGACGACGTCGAGATCTTCACGAACAGCGCGACGTGGCTCGCGTCGACGGACGCGTCGCAAGCGGCGATCCTCTTCCGCTCCGGGACGTGGAGCTCGTCGGTGGTGAACGTCGGTGACGAGCTGCGTCACGTGTACGCCGTGGACTTCGGGAGCACGATTCAAACGGACGTCGCGAGCGACGCGACAGGCCCGTGGAGCGCCGGCCCGAACCTCGCGCAGTGCGATCTCGCGAGCGACGATCCGCAGTCTTTTTGCGCAGGTCCAACCGTCCACCTCTCGATTTCGGATCCGACGCGCCCCGGCGAGCTCGCGATCACGTACGGCGTCGGATCGGCGAATCTGGCGGGTCCTCCCGCGAACACGACGCCGGACGATTATTGGCCGCGGCTCGTCTGGGCGAAGTAACCGCACTTGTGGCAAGCTCCCCCGCATGACGGAACGCATCGGCCTGCTCGGTTACGACTCGTATCACTTCGTCGTCGAGAACATCGAGCGCTCGAGGAAATTCTACGAGAACGTGCTCGACTTCAAGGAGGTCGCGCGCGCGAGCGACGATCTCGTGCAGCGGAGCGGGCAGCAGTCGATCGTGTTCGGCGCGGGCGACGCGCGCGTGTGCATCTCGACGCCGCTCACGCAAGCGAGCAAGGCCGCGCGCTATTTGAAGCGACACCCCGCCGGCGTGATGAGCCTCTCGTTTCGCGTGAAGAACCTCGACCACACGATCGCGTTCCTCGAGAAGCGCGGCGGCACGCTCCTCGCCGATCCGTTCGAGGACGTGGACTCGAGAGGAGGAAAATATCGCAGCGTCGAAATCGCGACGCCGCTCGGTGACGTCGCGTTCCGCTTCATCGAGCGCGGCGACTACCGCGCGTTCGCGCCGGGCTTCCAAGACAGCGGAGTCGGCAACGCGGCGAAGCCCGAGAACCGCTACGGCGTCGCCGCGGTCGATCACGTCACGTCGAACGGCCTCACGATGCAGCCGATCATTGCATTCTACAAAGAAGTGCTCGGCTTCGAGCCCTTTTGGGAGATCGCCTTCCACACGCAAGACGTCGTCGGTCCGCCGAAGGCGGCCGGCGCGAACGGCCACAAATCACTCGGCGGCTCCGGCCTCAAATCGATCGTCATGTGGGACCCGGAGAGCGAGGTGAAGTTCGCGACGAACGAGCCGCTGCGCCCGGCGTTCCGCGAGTCGCAGATTTGGAAATTCGTCGAGGACAACCACGGACCCGGCGTGCAGCACATCGCGTTCGGCGTGAAGGACATCATCGCGACCGTGATCGAGATGAAAAAGCGCGGCGTCGATTTCATGGACACGCCGAAGTCGTATTACCTCGCGCTCCCCGAGCGACTCGCGAAGCTCGGCATCACGAACGTCAAAGAGCACCTCGAGGAGCTCGAGAAGCACCAAATCCTGCTCGACGGACAAGACGACAAATACATGCTCCAAATCTTCATGCGCGAAGCGAAGACGATGTACTCCGACGAGCGCGCAGGTCCCTTCTTCTACGAGATCATCCAGCGCGCCGGCGACAAGGGCTTCGGATACGGAAACTTCCGCGCGCTCTTCGAGAGCATCGAGCGATTCCAAAAGAAGTCATGATCGCGCATCGCACCGCGGGGATTCTTCCGCCGAAACCGCACACGGCGTTTCGCGACGCGGAAGGTCGTCTCCATTACGAAGAGATGTTCACGCGCGGCGGGTTCTCCGGCGCGTTCACGTACTTCTACCACCGCAACCCGATCACGCCGTCGCGCGGCGTCGCGCTCTCGGCGCGCGGGTTCGAGCAACCGACGCCCGCGGAAGGCAAAGAGCCGCTCAAGCGCCGCTTGTACGACTCGAACAAAATTTTGCCCGGTGGTGCGCCGATCGATCGTCGCGTGCCGGTGCTCTTCAATCGCGACGTGACGGTGTCGCTCGTGCGCGCCGCGCAGAGCGACGACGTGTACTTCGCGAACGGCGACGGCGACGAATTGTGGTTCGTGCACGAAGGCGCCGCGCGGCTCGAGTCGCCGTGCGGGTGGCTCGACGTGACGGCGGGCGACTACGTGTGGGTCCCGCACGCGATGATTCACCGCTGGCACGTGGAGCGCGAGCTGCGCGCGATGGTCTTCGAGGCGCCCGACGGAATCACGATCCCCCAGGATTTCCGCAATCCCGTGGGTCAGCTCAAAATGGATGCGCCTTACACGTATCGCGATTTCGTGTTTCCGGAGGGCCCGCTCGCGCAAGACGGTCCGCGCAAGCTGATCGGAAAGAAGAAAAATATTTTCTCCGAGTACACGCTCGCGCACGCGCCGATGGACGTCGTCGGGTGGGACGGCTTCGTGTACCCGTGGGCGTTCTCGATCGAGAAGTACCAACCGAAGACGGGGCTCGTTCATTTGCCGCCGACGATTCACTCCACGTTCGCATCGCGCGGATTTTTGATCTGCTCGTTCGTGCCGCGCGTCGTCGATTATCACCCGCAGGCGATCCCGTGTCCGTATCCGCACTCGAGCGTCGACTGCGACGAGATCATTTTGTACCTGCGCGGGAACTTCACGTCGCGCAAGGGCGTGGGGCCCGGTTGCATTTCGCTTCACCCGTCGGGCATCTCGCACGGGCCGCATCCCGGCGCGTACGAAAAGTCGATCGGCACGACGCGCACCGACGAGCTCGCCGTGATGTGCGACACGTACGAGCCGCTCGTCGCGACCGAGCAGGGCCGCGCGATCGAAGTCGCGGGCTACCACGAGACGTGGAGCGACTAGGCGCATCGGCCGCTCGAGCCGGCGCGCCCGAGCGCGTCCCTCTTCAGCGCGTGCAGAAGCGCGAGTGCAGATAACGGGTGAGCGGGTGGCCGAGCGGCGTCGCCGCGTCGCGCAGTGAAGTGACCGTCGCGCGCACGCGGAGCTCGTCGAGCACTTGCGTGCCCGCCGCGTCCGACACGACGACGTCGAGCTCGGCCTCTCCGCCAGGCATGTAGCTCACGAGTGACGGGCGCATGAGAAACTGATTCTCGCCGCTCGCGGCGCCGTCGAGGATGAGCGATTGCCGCCACGCGACGAGCTCCTGCTTGAGCGCGAACGAGAAAGCCTTCTTCTCGTCTTGAAAGCGAGCTTGTTGATCGGGCGGCATGTTCGCGAGCTGCTCGGCTTCGGGCTTGCCCGCGTAGATCAATTTGTCGAACGCGACCGCGTCGACGGCGAGCTTGCAACCGGACGCCTTGAACGGGTTCGGGTTCGCTTGCTGCTCCATCGTGTACGACTTGTTTCCGCCACCGCACGCGACGAGCGTGCAGATCCCCAGCGCGATCAGCGTTCGCATGAACGAAGCTTACTAGAAGGCGACGTCGAGGATCGGAATGCCGATCATCGGCGGCGTGCCGTACGCCGTGCGCTCCTTCTCTGGGCGACGCGCGTAACCGACGTAGTTCGAGACGCTCGCGTTCACCTTCGTGCGCGTCGAGATCGTGATCGCCGTCCCCGCGGCGATCGTCGCGATGCCCAAGCCTAGCATCGTCCACGCGACGTTCGCCAGCGTCGTGTCCGCGAGACCACCGATGCAATCCGGGCAGTCGTATCGAATCCACGCGACGAGCAGGAGGGTCGGCGCGACGGCCACGCTGATCGCGCCGCCCGTGATCAGCACGAGACCGAGGGCGTGCACCGACGAAGACGCCGGCTGAACTTGGACGAGCGACGTGCGTCCGTCCGTCGACGAGAGAAAAAATTTCGACGAGCGGTGCACGCCTTCACCGTTGATGCGGTACACGCGGTTCACGGGGAGCTCGACGTCGCACGCGCCGCGGCACGCCTCGACCCACGTCGAATCGTCGAGCGTCTCGAGCACGACGGGCGACGGGCTGTCGACGTGGACGCGGAGGTTCTGGGCGTACGCCGGTGCGCTCAGCGCGAGGAGGCCGAGAACGATGGATCGCTTCATTGGAGTTTCCCTCGCCAAACGGATGGTCCTTGGTTTTGTCCGCGCGTCGTCCACACGGCCCACGTGCCGTCGACCGCGACGTCGACGACGTGCTCGAGCGTCGAGAACAGCACGCTCGCGAACAATCCCGATTGGACGACGTAGATGGTGCCGTCGCTGGCGACGATCGCGGGCGCGCCCGAGCTCGTCGCGACGATCGGATCGACCGCCGCGAACGACGTCACGCCGCCCGCGTCGCTCATGACGAGCGCGAGATCGTCGGCGACGCCGCTCACGTGGCGCGCGAGGATCGCGTCGCCGGACGACGCGAAGACCGCCGTCGGCAGCCCGGCGTCGTCGATCCACGACTCCGCCGATGCGTCCGCGTCGGACGACGATCGTCGATACAGCGTCGCGCCCGCGAGCGACCACGAGTCGCCTTGCGTGAGCGCGAACGGCTTGTACACGCCGGTCGGCGAGGCGGGCATCCAATCCGTTGCCGCGTCGCCTTGCGCGAGCACGACGCCCGACCCGGTCATCGCCAGCACGCCAGCGTCCGCCACGTCGATGCCGCTACGAAAATCGAAATCGCTCACGACGACCTCGGGCGTTCCACTCTGAATCGCGACTCGGTAGAGGACGCCGTTCGGCGACGCGTCTGCGTCCGCGTCCGACGGCGTCACCCAATACGCGTACGTTCCGTCGCACGCGATGCCGTCTGCGGGAGGCGACGGCGACGTCGCGACGTTGACCAACGCGAGCGATTGGCTGTCGATCGCGCGCAGCGTGGGTCCGTCGAAGAAGAGCTCGCGTCCCGCGCACACCGCGAGACCGAGTGGTTGCGCAGCGAGCGTCGCGATCACGTGCGGCGACGCGGGCTCGCCGGAGTCGGGTTGGGACGAGCACGTGCTCGACGCCGTCTCGCATCCGTTCGATTCGATCTCGTCGCAATTGGAGAAGCCGGGATCACACACGATCGTGCACGTGCCGGTGTCCGCCGAGAATTGCGCGTGCGGCGGCGGCGACGTGATCGGCGTCTCGCATCCGTTGCTCTCGTCGTTGTCGCAGTTGAGAAAGCCCGGGTCGCACTGCATCGCGCAGTAGTAACCGACGCAACCTTGCTGCACGTCGAACGTCGCGTTGGGCGCTGTGTGGTTGCTGCACGGCGGCGCGGTGCTGCACCGCGGGGCGCACAGAAACAGCACGATCACCGACGATCTCCACCACCACCGCATTCGTCACCCTTGGTCACGCATCAGCAAGTTGCACGCCATCGCGCGAGATCACGAATTTCGCGTGGTGCGCGCACGCCCATCTGATCAGCGTGTCATGGCACGCGGTGAATCACGTAGCCGACGAAGAAGGGTCCCATCTGCACGATGTACTCGGACGTCTGTCTCGTCTTTCGCATCGATTGAACGAGGTGCGAGAGCGGATGGAGCTTGTCGCTCACGAGACCGATGACGAACTCGTTGTCTTTGGCGTCGAGCCCGTGACACGCGAGGCGGATGTCGTGCGCGAGCTCTTGTTGTCCGTACGCGTGACCGATCATCGCGTGCTCGCGCATGAGCTCCGCGACTTGCGGCGAGTCGAGACGCGCGAACGCGCCGCTGCGCCGAAGCGGGTACCACACGTGCCACGGCGATTTCGGATCGAGCGCGTTGCGAACGGGGCGCGCGAGGAGCGAGTCGAGGAGGTCGGGCTCGTGACCGGTCGAGTACGTACGACCGAGCATCGCGAAGTCGTTGCGCATCGTCGCGTGCGCGAGGAGCGTCGAGAACACCGGTCGCACGTTCGTGACGAAGTGCGCGGGGTCTTCGCTCCACGTGAGCAACCCGACGCCGCGCGGATCGTTGCAGTCTGCATAGATTACGGCAGGGATTTGCCGCTCTTTCAGCGTGTCCGCGAGGGCGCGCGGCTTCTCTTCGATTTCCGCGCCGGGCAAATCGAACACGACGAGCTGCATGAACAGGCGTCGATTCGCGCTCTGCCTCTCGCTGTCTTTCTTCCCGCCGTACTCGTTCACGTCGATCGTTGGGAGCCCCGGCGACTTCGTCTCTTCGGCCATGCGCATGAATGATAATCCATGAACGCCGTGAAGCTCATCACCTGGAACGTGAACGGGATCCGCGCGCGCGAATCCGAGCTGCTCAAGCTGCTCGAAGACGAGAAGCCCGACGTCGCGATGGTCCAAGAGACGAAGGCGACGCGCGAGCAGCTCCCCGACACGCTCCACGGACTGATGGCCCTGCCTGCGTACCACGGCGTGTGGCACGGCTCGGCGGGTTACTCCGGCGTCGGCGTGCTCTTGCGCAAAGACGTCTTCGAGCGACCGCGCGACGCGCACCCTCCGTTCGATCTCGAGACGCGCGTCGTCGAAGCGCACACGAAGCGCGCGGGCGAACCGATCACGCTCGTCACGATGTACGTCCCGAACGGCGGAAAAGATTTCGACGCGAAGATGAAATTCCTCCGCGCGCTCGCCGAGTATCCGAAGTCGCTCGTGTCTTCCGGCGGCGAGCGCGCGATCATCGCCGGCGATCTCAACGTCGCGCGCGCCGACGTCGACGTGCACCGCTCGCAGCGAAAACCCGGGCTCATCGGGCAGCGAGCGGAAGAGCGCGAGCTCTTCGAAAAATGTTTGTCGAACGGGCTCGTCGACGTGTGTCGCGCGCTCGCGCCCGACGACAAAGGGCTCTTCACGTGGTGGCCGTATTGGCGCGACTCGCGCAACCGCAACGTCGGCTGGCGCATCGACTACGTCCTCGCGACGCCCCCGCTCGCCGAGCGCGCCAAAGAGATGCGCGTGATGCGCGACTTCGGAACCAGCGATCACGCGCCGGTCGTCGTCGTGTTCGATTGGTGATTAGCGCAACGTCGCGAGCGAGAGCCATCGACCCTCCGCGCTCGGCGTGAAATCCTTCGCGGCGCTCGTCGCGCTCGTCACGGCGATCGCGTCTTCGTGCCAGAGCGGGATCCAATAGGCTTGATCGAGCACGCGATCTTCGAGCTTCGTATACGCGGCGCGGCGCGCGGAGAGATCGAGCGTCGCGTCGCCGTCGGAGAGCGCGGCGTCCACGATCGCGTCGCGCACGCGCGCGCGGTTCGCGCCGAGCGGCGGCAACGACGCCGAGTGGAGAAACACGCGGAGCGTGTTCGGCTCGACGAGCTCGGGGATTTGCAAGATGGCCGCGTCGAAGTCGCCCGCGTTGAGGCGCGCGAGGAGCGTCCCGAGCTCGAGCGGCACGATCTCCGCGTCGATGCCCACGTCGGCGAGATCCTGCGCGACGACGCGCGCGATCGCGACGCGCAGTCGATCCGTCGATCCCAAGAGTGTGCATTTTACATGCATTCCGTGCAGGAATTCCCGGGCTTTTTGCGCGTCGCGCGCACCCTCACGAGAGACGACATCGCGCTTCGTGTACGCCCAGTGTCCCTCGGGGAGGAGACCCGTCGCGAGGCGCGCGCGGTCGTCCAACATGAACTTCACGATGCGCGCGCGATCGATCGCGAGGCCGAACGCGCGTCGCGCGTCGCGATCGGCGAACGGACCGCGATCGGTGCGAAACAAGACGTAGACGAGGTTCGCGCCCGCGCGCGACGCGACGCGCAGTCCGCGCGACTCGAGCGACGGAAGGAGCGACGGCGCGATGTCCTGCGGCGCGACGTCCGTCTCGCCGCCGATGAGTCGCAGCGCGCGCGCGTTCTCGTCGTGCACGGTGCGCACGACGATCGCGTGCGCCGGTCTCGGCAGCGCGCCCGACTCGGCTGGCTCGAGATCGATCTCACCGGCCGCGACGCGCGTCGCGCGAAACGGACCGAGCCCGTCGAGCGCGATCGGATCGATCGACGCGTCGCGCGCTTGATCGGCCCGGAGGATCGGAACCTCGAGATCGGTGAGGAGCGTCGCGTGCGCGTGCGCGAGGTGGAACGTGACCGCACGATCCCCGCGCGCATCGACGCTCGCGATCGCGCTGACGACGTGCGCCGCGCGCGCATGGAGCGTCTCGTCGCGGAGCGCGTCGATCGTCGCGACCACGTCGCGCGCAGAAAACGGCGCGCCGGAATGAAACCGCACGTCCGCGCGGAGCTCCACGTCGAGCGTCAGCGGGTCGACGAAGCGATACGACGCCGCGAGGTACGGAATCGGCGCGAGCGTGTCCGAATCGAGACGAAAGAGGCCCGCGTGCACGAGGCGCGAAACGCGCATGCCCACCGCGTCCGTCACGAAGCGCGGATCGATCGACTCCGCGTCTTGCGAGACGATCACTTCGAGCGCGCGGTGCTCGCTCGGCGGGCGCCGCGAGCACGCCGCGAGCACGAGAAGGACGACCGCGACGCGCGCTTTCACGAAGGCATGATGAACCGCCGCCGCGCGTTCCATCAATCGAGATGCGATCGATCGAGCGCGTAAATCGTCGCGCCGTTCACGGGCGAGCGAAACACCGGCACGAGCTCGGCTGGATGCCGCTCGGCATATCGGTACATCACGTTCGTCCGATGGACCGCGACGAGCCGCACGCCGCGATCCCAGAATCGACGAAGGATCGCCGTCGTTTCGGGCGACGTGTCCGCATGATCGTGCAGCGTCCAGACGTCGTGAAACAAACTCGCATACGGGTAGATGAAATAGCGGCTGAGCGCTTGAACGCAGACGACGCGATCCCATTGCCAGAGGAGCATGCAGTAGTCGGCCTCGGCGATGTTCAAGATGGGGTGATCGCCGTTCGCTTCGAGCAGCGGGCGCGCGCCGTCGTATTGGTGCGTCGGCAGGTGCGTCATGATGAGCGGCACGGTTCCACGACCGTGCACGACCATGGTGAGCGCGGTGAGCGCGGCGACGACCGCGTTCGCGATCGGCGCGGCAGCTCCCCGCGGCGCGAGCACCGCGAAGAGCGCGATCGCCATCGGCACGGAGTATTCGCGCGTTCGCATCGCTTGCGCGGTGAGCGCGATGCCCATCGCGGTCATCGCGGCGAGGATGATCGCGTCACGCTCGGCGTTCTTCTTGAACGCGCGCCACGCGACGAACGCGATCGCCGCGAGCGCGCCGACGAGCAGCACGAGCCACTCGGGATTCTCGAGCGTGACGCGAAACGGAAACCCGTGGAACTCGGCGACGTCCTGATCGTCGTAGAGGTGCGCCGTGTCGCGTCCCATGTCGCCGACGTGGAGCGCGAAGAATCGCCACGTCGACGCGCGCGCGTCCATGTACGGATTGAGCGTCAAACCGAGCGCGAGACCGAGCGCGACGAAGATCGGATCGACGAGCCTCGCGCGATCTTCGCGACGCGCGATCGCGAGCGCGACGACACCCGCCGCGTGAAACGGGAGCAAAACGACCGCGCCGTGGTAGCTCAGCATCGCGACGTACGCGATCGCGACGAGCGCGACGCGCCGCGTTCGCGCGCGCATCTCGGCGAAGAACGCGACGTGCACGAGCAAAAAGAGGATGGGCACCATCCACTGGCCTCCGCGAAGCTGGAGGTATCGCCAGTCTTGCGTCGAGAAGCACGCGCACGCGAGCGACCAGGCCCAAGAGAAGCGCACGCCGCGCGCGCGCAAGAACGCGTCGATCGCGACGAACACGAGCGCGAACAGCGCGACGGTCGCGACCTTCATCCCGATCTCTTGCGTCGTCAGCGCGCCGATCCACGCGAACGGCGCGAGCAGCACGTGGTAGCCCCAGTAATGATCGACGGGCATGTCGTGGAGCACCGTGAGCGGAAGCGCGCGCGCGACGTCCGGGACGATTTCGCCGCGGCTGATCGCGCGGCCCATCATGTAGTGGTAGTGACTGTCGGCGCCCGGTTGATGACCCTTCGCGAGCACGAGCAGCACGGACGCGTAGAGCGCCGCGACGATCCCCACGAGAACGCTCGATGTGGACCGCGGAGCTCGCACGGCTCGGAGCTTACGCGAACCTGCGATACAAGGAGGGCGTCATGAAGAAGCTCGCGGTGCTCTCGGCGTGCGCGGTCGTGCTCGCGCTCTCGCGCGACGTGCGCAGCGACGGCGATGCGCCGCCGAGCTCGCTCGACGCCGCGGTGCGCGCGCTCACGAACGATCGCGCGTGGAAGGACGCGGACGTCGGCGTCGCGATCCTCGACGTGGCGTCCGGAAAAATGCTTGCATCTTACAACGAGCACAAGCCGCTGAACCCCGCGTCGAACGCGAAGATCTTCACCGCGGCCGCTGCGCTCGTGCTCTTGCACGGCGATCACAAATACGAGACGAGCGTCTCGGGCGTGGTCAAGGGATCGAGCGCGCAGTCGATCACGTTGCGCGGGTTCGGAGATCCGTCGCTCACGTCGCAGGATCTCGCGGCGCTCGCCGGCGAGCTCAAAGCGCACGGCGTGCACCGCGTCGACGGGGACATCTTCGTCGATCAGAAGTTCTACGACGATCAGACGACGCCGCCCGCGTTCGATCAAAAACCCGACGAGTGGGCGGCGTTCCGCGCGCCGGTGAGCGCGCTCGCGGTCGACGAGAACACCGTCACGCTCGACATTCGCCCGAGCGAGGCCGGACAAACCGCGCACGCGTTCTTCGAGCCTCCCGGATTCGTCGACGTCGACGGCGCGATCGCCACGGGCTCGGGCAGCGGCGCGGACACCGTCGGCCTCGTGCTCTCGAAGAACGGCGCTCGGCTCGCGGCGAAAATCAGCGGCACCGTCGGCGAGGACGCGAAGCTCGTGCGATTCACGCGCCGCGTGGAGGACCCCACGCTCCTCGCGGGCTACGTCTTCAAGAACGCGCTCGACCAACTGCAGATCAAAGTGGGCGGCGAAGTGAAGAGCGGCGCGGGCAAAGGTCCGGTGATCGCGAAGCACGTCTCGCAGCCGCTCTCGACGCTGCTCTACGCGCTCGGAAAACAGAGCGACAATTTCTACGCCGAAATGATCTTCAAATCGCTCGCGGCGGAGCAGAAGGGGAGGCCCGCGCACGCGGCGGACTCCGCGGCGCTCGTCGCGAAGGCGATCGCGGACATGAACGCGAACGACCAAGGCGTCGTGATCAAGAACGGATCCGGTTTGTACGACGCGAACCGCGTGACGGCGTCGAGCGTCGTGAACGTGCTGCGCAGCGCGTGGCTCGATCCCGCGATCGCGCCCGAGTTCGTCGCGCAGCTCGCGATCGGCGGCGTCGACGGGACGCTCCACGGACGCTTCACCGCGGAGCACGCGCGGCGCGCGGTGCGCGCGAAGACGGGCACGCTCGACGACGCGATCGCGCTCTCCGGTTACGTGATGGGTCCTGCCGGCAAACAACCGATCGTGTTCTCGATCCTCTTCAACAAGATTCCCGGGCACGCGGCGCACGCGCGGGGCGACGCGGACAAGCTCGTGCGCGCGATCGTGCGCGCGCAGTGGGGATCGTCTTCGGAGTGAGTCAGAAGCGGAAGCCGCCGGGCGCGACGTGCGGGAGGATCTTCGCGGCGTGTTCCTTCGCGTGTCCGCCGGTCACCGCGGAGACGATGAGCCATGTCGCGCCGACGATGAGGCCCGCCGCGGCGACGCCGAGGAACACGCCCGACACGCCGAACTCCGTTCCGAGCGAGCTGACTTTGTCGCTCGGGCAGTTCGGTGCGCACGTGTTCTTGTAGTTGCTGTACGTCGATTGCGCGTCCGCTTGCAGTCCGATGAACACGCCGAGCGCGACGACGCCGACGCCGCCGATGATCCACGGCACCGGTCCCGGACCGTGGCTCGCCGTCGTCTCCGCGCCGCCCGTTCCGCCGCCCGCAGGCGCCGTGTCGTTCTTCACTTCGACGCGCAGAACGCGATCCTTCTCGCCTTCGGCGATGAGCACGTTCTCTTCGATGACTTTGCCGTTGGGAAATTCGTACCGAACGTGGTGCTGTCCGGGATCGACCGCGACGGCCGTTCCTTGGAGCTTCGGCAAGAGGAGCTGATCGTCGACGTAGACCTTCACGTCGATGACGTCGTGTCCGTCGGCGTCGCGCGCGCGGACGACGACCGTCGACATGCCCGTGTCGACCTCGTTCAGCCACTTCACGCAGTCGGTGCGAACTTGCTGCGGGCACACGTCGCGCGAGCACGTGAGAAGCGCGGGGCGCGCCTCGGTGAGCTTCTTGTCGTCCTTGAGCTTCTGCGCTTTTTCGGCGGCGTCGAAGCAGTCGCCCTTGTCGTCTGCGATCGCGAATGTCGGAAGGAGCGACATCGCGAGGGACAGCGAAACGACGAGCCGTGAGCGCATGGCACCAGGCTATTGAAAGCAGTGCCGCTTGTATATCTTTTCGCCGTTCGCGCTGACGGTGTACGGGATTTTGCAGTCGTCGTTCGCGGGCGCGACGTGCGTGACGACGGGCGCGTGCGTCTGTGGTTTCGTCGTCGTTGTCGTCGTCGTCGTCGTGAGGGTCGCGTTGGGCGCGCTCGACGGAACCGGCGCGTTCGCGGCGGCGACCGCGCTCGCGACCTCGGACGTGCCTTGCGGCGTGGTGGGCGGCGGCGAAGCAGTCGTCACGATGGTGACCGTCTCGGGCGGCGCGCTCGTCGCCGTGGCCGCGCTCGGCGCTTCACGTCGCGTCACGCCGATCACGATCGCCATGATCAAGATCGAGACCGCGAGCGCGCCGAGCCCGATGAAGAGCGGGAGCTGCCTTCGCCGATCGAGCTGAAACGGATTTTCGCTCGCGGCCACCGAGATGCTCGAGACCTGCGACGAGATCCCCGCGACGTTGCCCGACGTGGGCGGCGCCGGAACGGCGGAGCTCGCCGCGTCGAGCCCGGACATCACCTCGGTGAGACCCGCGCTCGGGACGCTGTCGGTGACGCTTTCGATTTCCGCGATGCGCTCGGCGCGCTCGTTGAGCACGGTGCCCGCGACTTGCTCGACCCAATCGCCGATGTCGGACGCGAGCGCGGGGGGAAGCGTTCGCTCGAGCGCGAGCGCGAACTCACGCGCAGTTTGGAAGCGCTTGGTCTTGTCGCGTTCGAGTCCCTTCATCACGAGCGCGTCGAGCGCCGGCGGAACCATCGCGGCCCACCGGCTCGGCGGATCGATCGCGCCGAACAAAACTTGCTCGAGCACGCTCCCCTCGTTGTCGCCTTTGAAGAGCTTTCGCCCGGCGAGCGTCTCCCAGAGACACACCGCGGCCGCGTACACGTCCGTTTGACGATCGATCGGCTGCCCGCGGAGTTGCTCGGGCGACATGTACGGGAGCTTTCCCTTCACGTTGCCTTCGCGCGTCGTGTGGAAGCGACCCGCGGCCTTCGCGACGCCGAAGTCGAGCACCTTCGAGATGCCGTCGCGCCCGACCAAGATGTTTTGCGGAGAGATGTCGCGGTGGACGATGTTCAGCACCTCACCGCGCTCGCTCTTCGCCTCGTGCGCCGCGTGCAATCCGTGGAGGGTCTGCGCGATGATCGACACCGCGACGCGCGGCTCGATCATCTCTCCGCGATTTCGCATCGCGCGGATCATGCGCGAGAGCGTCTCGCCTTGGAGATACTCCATGACGAGGAAGAGCTCGCCTTGCGTCGCGACGACGTCGAGCGTCGCGCACACGTTCGGGTGCTGAATGCGCGCCGCGAGTCGCGCCTCGTCGAGGAACATCGAGACGAACTCGGGGTCCTTCGCGTACTGCGGATGAAGGCGCTTGATGGCGATCGTCCGAGCAAATCCCACGGGACCGAGCAACCGTCCGATGTGGACGGTCGCCATCCCTCCCGAAGCTAGCTCGCCGTATAGTGCGTAGCGACCAACGACGCGCACCGGATTCTGAACGGCCGCAGTCAATCTCAGCTAGCGTAACACGCGGAGCTACCGATGAACGACTTACTCGGTGGTCGTTACAAACTCGTCGACGCGCTCGGCAAAGGTGGGATGGGGATCGTCTACGCCGCGGTGCAAGAGGGGCTTGGTCGGCGCGTCGCCGTGAAAGTCCTCGATCCACGTCTGGCCGAGGATCGCGAGCAGCTCGAACGTTTTCGTCGCGAGGCCGAAGTGGTCGCGGCGCTCGGTCACCCCAACATCGTCCAGGTGACGGATTTTCAGTATCCCGCAAAGGAGGGTGACCAACCGTTTCTCGTGATGGAGCTCCTTCGCGGCGAGTCGCTCGGCGCGCTCCTCGCGCGCGAGCAGGTGATCACGGCGCAGCGCGCGGCGTTCATCGGCGCGCAGGTTCTCTCCGCGCTCACGGCCGCGCACCGCGCGGGCGTCGTGCACCGCGACGTCAAACCCGACAACATTTTTCTCCTCGCGGACGCCGCGGTGCCCGACACGGTGAAGGTGCTCGACTTCGGCATCGCGAAGCTCGTCGGTTTCGGTGCAGGCGAGGGGCGAGCGCAGCTCACGGGGACCGGCGCGATGCTCGGCACGCCCGCGTTCATGGCGCCCGAGCAAGCGCGCGGCGCGACCGACGTCGACGCGCGCGCGGACGTGTACGCGGTCGGCGCGACGCTCTACCAAGCGCTGAGCGGGCGCCTTCCGCACGAAGCGCCGAGCATTCCCGCGCTGCTCTTCGCGATCGTCGAGAAGTCGCCGCCGCCGCTCCGCGAGCTTCGTCCCGATCTCCCGAGCGAGCTCTCGAGCGTCGTCGAACGCGCGATGGCGAAGGATCGCGACGCGCGCTTTCCGGACGCGGACGCGATGCGTCGCGCGCTCGCGCCGTGGTCGGGTTTGCCCGCGAGCATCCCTCCGCCGACGTCGGGCACCGCGGCGACCATCGCGGTGTCGTCGAACGTCGCGAGCGTGCGCGATCAAGCGACGCCGATCGTCGTGCACCACACGCCCGCGAGCGCCAAAGCGGACAAGCTCGAGCCGCCGGCGAACCAACGCGCGAGCGCCGCGACGCGCGTGATGATCTTCGTCGCTGTGATGTTCGCGATCGCCGGTTGCGTCACGCTCGGCATTCTCTACTTGGTGACGCGCGCACACGCGCGACCCGTCGCCGCGGCGACGACCGCGAGCGCGTCGCCAATCGCCGTCGCGAGCGCTTCGCCGCCACTCGTCGCAACCCCCCCGCCGATTCCTTCGCAGGTCGCCGCGCCGATCGCCGTGCAGAGCGCCGTCGTGCGTATGCCCGCGCCACCGCCGGTCGTGAAGCGCTACAGCGGAAAAACGGGTTACGTCTCGAGCACCGATTTCAGCGACTGTGCGGCGTGCGATTGGCAAGGCTACCGAAACGACATCGCGTTTCGACAAGGCGAGATCAACCGATGCTTCGCGGCGAGCGAGCACGAAGCGCCCATCCACGAAAATCCGTTCTACGAATTTTCGGTGAGCGACGCCGGCGTGGTCGCCTTGAAGCGCGCCGTCGGTGACGGAACGCCGAATCTCGATCGTTGCCTCGCGCGCATCGTCACGAGCACGCACATGAAAACGACCGCGCCGGGCTCGTTCAAGCTGGGCTTCCGCAGCGAGTGCACGCCGGGATGGAACAACCACTGCGATTGATCTTCGCGATGGTCACTCGCGCATGTGCTTGCGGATCTTGCCGAGCGCTTGTTCCTGAAGCTGACGAATGCGCTCGCGCGAGAGGTTGTACTTGTCGCCGATCTCTTTGAGCGTGAGCTCGTCCTCGTCGTCGAGGCCGAAGCGCCAGCGGATGATGCGCGACTCGATCGGGGTGAGCGTCCCGAGCAGGCGCCGCACCTCGTCGCTCCACTTTTGCGAGATGAGGTTCTCGTACGGCGAGGTCATGTTCTCGTCTTGCAGGAAGTCGATGAACTTGCGCCCGTCTTCGTCGCCGACGGGGCGATCGAGCGAGAACGGCGTCTCCGTCCACGCGCCCTTCACCTTGTCGAGCTTCTCTTGCGGGATGCCCGTCTCGTGTTCGAGCTCTTCGAGCGACGGCTCGCGACCCGTGCGCGCCATCACGCTCGCGGTCGCGCGCGCGACGCGGTTGTGCGTGTCGAGCATGTGCACCGGAATGCGGACCGCGCGACCTTTGTCGGCGAGCGCGCGCGAGATCGCGTGACGAATCCACCACGACGCGTACGTCGAGAAGCGGTAGCCGCGCGTGTGATCGAAGCGCTCGACGGCCTTCATCAACCCGATGTTGCCCTCTTGGATCAAATCGATGAGCGGCAAACGTCCGCGGTTGTAACGGCGCGCGATCGACACGACGAGGCGCAGGTTCGCCTTCACGAATTTGTTCTTCACGATGCGCGAGCGCTCGGCGGTGCTCGCGATGCGCCCGAGGTACTTCTGATATTCACGCGTCATCGCGAGCGTGGGACCTGCCGGCTGGTGCGCGAGCTGGACGTCCGACTCGGGCGCGGTCGGATGCTCTCCGCTCTCGTCGTTGATTTCTTCTTCCTCGGGTTCGCCGTCGTGTTGCGGCTCGTCCGCGTCGGGATCGGGCATTTCGGTCAGCGTGCGCGCGAGGTGCTCCGCGTCCGCGACCCAGAGTCGATCGCTGTCGGCGAGGCGAATCGCGCGCGCGAGCGATTCGCACGTGCGCGTCCATTTCTTTTCCGATTCGCGCGACAGCTTCATGCGCGTGCGTTTCGCGAGCTTGAGCAACCGATGAAGCTCGGCGACTTGCGGGAGATTGAGCGCCTCTTCGCCCGTCGGCAGGTTCTTCTCGAGCGACTCGAGGATGTACGGCGCCGCCGGCACGTGACTGAACAGCGCGACCCACTGGGCGACTTCGGCGCGCTCGACCTCGATGGCGGTCGCGAGCTCTTCTTCTTGCCCCATCACCGAGTGAGTCGCCATCTCGCGGAAGTAGCGCGCGAGCATCGAGTCGCCGCCGCTCGCTTCGATCTCGCGATCTTTGATCGGCGCGTCTTTCGGCGGAGGGACGCTCGCCGGAGGAATCGCCGCGAGATCGTGCGGCACCGCGTCGGGCGAATCCGCGTCGAACTCTTCGTCGATCGACGTGAGATCGTTCTCGGGGGCGGCCGAGGATTTCGGCGACTCCTCCGCGGTCGTCCACGTTTGGGGCGCTTTCGCGACGGCTGCTTGTTGGCGATTCTTCATGGTGCCTTGGTTCGAACGACGGTTAAGCGAAGCGGCTTTGACAACGAGTGCAGGTGAGGTAGAAACACCTCGGCGAGAAACCGACGCGCGAGACGCGCGGGAGCGGACGGGAACCGCAGAGGCACGAGACGCGCTCATCCGTGATTGAGAAGCAATTTTCATTCCGGTTTCACACTTCCTGCGCCCTGCGCGAGCTATCCCTTAGATGATGGATGGCCGCCGATTCGTTCGATTGGACATCGATAAGGCTGAAACCGTTCGTTCGCAGCTCGTGAGAACGACGGGTTCGAGTTTGTACGGATATGGGGCCCACGAGGTTTCCGAGAGGGCCCTTTCTTCAACCATCTTCGTCGCCTTCTCATGCCTGCAATCTTTGGGGCATGCGGGTTTGGCGCTCGCGGGAGCGGCCTGCGCTCAGGCGCTTCTTGGCGGGACGCCGAGAATTCCGGCTGGGCTCGTTTGGGTGACGCACGGAGACTTCGTGGTGCGTCTTGCCTTCGTGGGGCTCGCGGCTGCGTTGGTGAAGACGGTGGGAAGCGTTGGCGCGGCGTTCTTTCACGCGCGACTTTCCGGTGCGTTCGGCGACGCGCTGCGGCTCGACGTGCTGCGTGATCGTGCAAACGCGTTGGCTCACCCGCGACACGACGATCACGGTGCGCAAGAAGGGGCAAGTCTCACCTTCGCGGCCGTGGATGATTTGACCACCGGAGTGCGCGAGGCTCAGGCAGGTTTTGCCGCGGCGCTCGCCGCGGTGCGTGCCGTGTTGCAGCTCGTGCCGCTCGTCGCGCTCGCGGTGTGGTCGGGGTCGCGACTCGTGCTCGTGGCGGTCGTGGTCATGCTGCCGTTCGCGATCGCGCTCTCGCGCGCGAAGCGCCGCGTGAAGCGCGCGCAGAAGGAGACGCTCGACCAAAGCGCGTCGTTGCTCGAAGCGACGGACGAAGCGATTCGCCACGTGGAGCTCTGGCACTCGTACGGCGCGTCGGCGCGCGTCGCGGATCGCGTGGCGCGCGCGGGTCGCGCGCTCAGCGCGCGGATGACGAGCGCGGCGACGCTCTCCGCCGCGCTGAGCGGCGCGACCGAAGCGCTCGGCGCGCTCGCGCTTCTCCTCGCCGTGATCACCGCGGGTCGCGACGACGGTGCGCGCCTTCTCGTGTTCGCGGTCGCGTTTTTCATGGCGTACAAGCCGGTGCGCGAGCTCGCCGAAGCGCGCATCGCGTGGACGCGCGCGACCGCCGCGATGGAGCGCATCACGAAATCGCAGTCGTCGGAGTCGAGCGAGCCGGTGGCAGCGGATTTGGTCGACGAAGGCGGAGCGCTCGTCTTCGACAAGCTCGAGCTCGCGCGCGGAACGGCAGGCGCGATCGACGCGCGCATCGAGCCTGGGACGATCGTGGTGATCCGCGGCGCGACCGGGATCGGAAAGACGACGCTCCTCCGCACGCTGCTCGGGTTCGCGAAGGCCGCGGGCGGCGCGATGCGATGGAGCGGAAAGCGTCCGTTCGCGTGGGTTCCGCAAGACGCGCCGATCGTGCGTGGGACGCTCGCGGAGAACGTCGCGCTCGGTCATCGCGGTGGGGGCGAAGCGGACGTGCGCGCCGTGATGGAAGCGATCGGCGCGGGCGCGCTCTACGAAAAATTGGGCGACGCGCAGCTCGGCGTCGGCGGGCGCGCGGTGTCCGGCGGCGAGCAAAAACAAATCGCGATCGCGCGCGCGCTCGCGACGAACAAACCGATCGTGCTCCTCGACGAGCCGACGAGCGGACTCGACGATCGCGCGCAAGCCTCGGTGCTCGCCGCGATCGAGAAGCTCCGCGGGAAACGCACGGTCATCCTCGTCACGCACCGGCCCGAGCCGTGCGCGATCGCCGATCGCGTGATCAGCTTCGCGGAGTCAGGAGCACGATCCGCGGACCTGCGCGCACCGTGACCTCGCGCGCCGCGTGGATGTCGCCGTCGAGCACGTACGCGTCGTTGTCGGTGAATCGCACGCGGGCTTCGCGCGCGAGCGCGTCGACGTGATCGCGTCCGTGGAGTTTTTTTCCGAGGAGCACGAGCGGCATCTGCGGACCCAGGCGCGGCGCGCCGAGCGGGCTCGCGACGAAGTGGACGCGCTCGGGATCCTCGCCGGCGCGATGGAGCACGTGCATGTGGAGCCCGAGATCGCGCACGACGCTCGACGCCATCAAGCTGTACCCGCGCGCGTGCTGCAGGTCCCCGTCGATTCGCAATTCGCACGGCACGGGCGTGAGCACGCGACGCGCGAGCTCGCCGCGCGTGAAGGACCCGACGAAGATGCGCGCGACGATGCGCGCGGCGCCCGCGTAACCCGCGTGGGGTGACGCGTAGTACGCGTCGAAGAATCGCGCGACGAGACCCGCGCCCCAAATGAAGCCGACGCGATCGCCGCCCGCGTCGTCCGTGACGCGAAGCGAAGGGCGCTCGTCTTCGCGCGCGCGATCGTTCGCGACGGACTCGACGAGCGTCTTCGCGTAACGCGCGAGCGGGCCGTGGAGGCCCCAGTTGCGCGCGGTCGTGCTCACGGTGCCGCCAGGCGCGAACGCGAATCGCGGAAGAGGCGCGCTCGCGCGCTTCGACGCGTGAACGAACGCGGTGACGCCCGCGGTGTACGCGCCGTCGCCGCCCGCGAGCACGACCGCGTCCGGCGCGCGCGCGACGATGCGTTCGGCGAGGTCGGCGAGCTCCGACGGATCGAACGTCTCGTGTACCTCGGCGCGCGCGGCGCGCGACGCGTCGAGGAGCGCAGCGAGGATCGGCGACGACGCATCGTGAAGCCGCCGCGCGCGACGGTTGACGATGACGGAGACGCGCTTCATCGTGAGCCTCGCATGCTCCGGCACTCTACAGCAGTCGCGCTCGCGTTCGTCGTCTCGTGCGGCGGCGGCGCGGCGGTGGACGCCGCGCGTCGCGGCGACAACGCCGCGCTCGCGCGCGCGATCGATCCCGAGCTCCGCGCCGGCAAGCTCACGAACGGCGACGCGGCGCGCATCGCGCGCGCGGTGGCCGAGAACGCGATCGAATCGAAGGACGACGCGACGTCGCGCGTACGCGAGCTTCGATCGTGCGCGAGCGCGCTCTCCTCCGCGCTCGAGGAGCGCGCGAAGATTCACGACGACGCGGGCGCGGAAGCCGCGATGGCGCTCCTCGACATCGGCGCTCTCAGCGCGTCCGCTGCGCGTGAATGGTTGCACGATGCAAACGATTCGTGGCGCGCGGTCGGCGCTCGGGGCCTCGTGCGCGACTCGGACGAAGCAGCGCGCCAAAAAGCGCTCGTCGATCCCGCGGCGATCGTGCGGCGCGCGTCGATGCGCGCGAGCGCGGAGGGGAAGGCCGCACGCGACGTGCCCGGTCTTCTCGAAGCCGCGCGCGTCGATCCCGATCTCATGGCGCGCAACGAGGCGGTGCGCGCGGTGGCGCGCATCGATCCGCTCCGCGCGGACGTGGACGCGAGCAACGCGTACGACGTCGTGTCGCGTTTGCACGATCTGTGGATCGGCGCGGACGACGCGCTCCGCGAAGACATCGCGCGCGCGTACGCGGCGCCGAACATCGCGGCCGCCGGCGGAAGCGAGGAGCTCCGCTTGCTCCTCGCGCAGGGTCACGGTCCGGGGGTCGTGACCGCGGCTTCGCTGGTTGCCCAAAGAACGGAGATGGCCGCGCGCAACGCGTCGAGCGGCAAGCCCGCGTGGACCGACGAGACGCGCGCGCTCGCCATCGCGATCTTGGTGCGCGCGATCGATCAGGCGCCGCGCCGCGATCGCCTCCTCGCGATCGCGATGGCGCCGCTGTCGATCCCCGACGTCCGCGCCGCGCTCGATCGCGCCGCCGATCCCACGACGGATCTCGAGACGCGCGAGTCTGCTCTCTCGAAGCTCCTCGAGTGGCCCGCGCGGCACGACGCGGCGAAGAAGGCGCTCCTCGAGTTCGCGTCGCCGAAATCCCCCGAGCACCTCCGTCGGCGCGCGCGCCTGGCGCTCGCTGGAGACGGCGATCTCGACGTGCAGTCGTGGATCGAAGAGGACCTCAAGAGCTCCGATTCGTCCACGAAGCTCCTCGCGGCCACCGCGCTCGCCTCGCTTCATCGCGCCGCGCGCGCCGCGCCGCTCCTCGCCGATCCCGACGCGCACGTCCGAACATCCGCGGCGTGCACCCTCCTTTCGCAACGGTGATCGCGGCCATCATTGACAGGCGCGCCGCGCGGCTTCTACATCGCCACATGCGCACGCGTACCCTCCTCGCCGCCGCCGTCCTTCTCCTGTCGCAATCGTCGTGCATCAAGGCGATGCTCACGAACGGACAAATCTCCGCGACGCGCCAAGCGTCGAGCGCGATGGACACCGTCGGCGATTTCGAGATGGCGCGATCGTCGGTCGCCGCGGGCCTCTCGCAGTTCGAAGGCATGCACCGCCTCGCGCCGGACAACACCGACGCGCTCTTCCTCCTCACGAAAGGTTGGGCGGGCTACGGCTTCGCGATCGCCGAGGACGACATGGACACGGCGCAAGACAAAGGCGACGACGATCTCGCCTCGTACCACAAACGCCGCGCGCGCATGGCGTACGAGCGCGCCGTCTTCTACGGCCTCGAGCTCCTGCGCCACACCGCCGACGGCTTCGATGCAGCGAAGAAGAACGAGGACACGTTCAAGAAGTGGCTCGACGAAAACTTCTCGTCGAAGGACGACGCCGAGAACTTGTTCTGGGTCGGTTACGCGTGGCTCAGTCGCGTGAACGTCGGCAAGGAGGACCCCGCGCTCGTCGGCGAGCTCTTCGTCGCCGTCGCGATGCTCGAGAAGAGCAACCAGATCGAGCCCGAGTACAACCACTTCGCCGCCGAGACGGCGCTCGCCGCGTACCACGCGCGCACCGCGATGAGCGAAATGGATCAATCGCAGAAGCTCTTCGAGGACGCGCTCCAGAAGACGCAGCGCAAGACGCTCGTCGTGCAGCTCAATTACGCGACGCGCTACGCGTGCAACAAAGGCGACCGCGCGCTCTACGAGAAATTGATCAACGAAGTGCTCACCGCCGACGACCCCGACCCGCAACAACGGTTCACGAACATGCTCGCGAAGCGCCGCGCGCGCCGCGCGCTGCTCAAGTCGCGCATGGAGGACTGCGGCTTTTAGTGGTAATTGAAGGGCCATGAAGTTCGCTCGTCTCGCCGCGCTCGCATCCCTCGTCGCCGCCGCCTTCGGTCTCGCGGGCGACGCCAACGCCGATCCGACCACGCTCAAAGTCGGCACGCTCGCGCCGGGCGATTCGCCGTGGGGCCAAGTCTTCAAGGTGTGGAAGCACGCGGTCGAGGAGCGCAGCAGCAACAACGTCCAGCTCCAGTTCTTCTGGAACGGCACGCAGGGCGACGAGATCGCGATGGTCGGAAAAATCCGAACCGGCCAACTCGACGGCGCGGCGATCACCGCGATCGGTCTCGGCCAAGTCTACAAACAAGTCTTGGTGCTGCAGCTCCCCGGCCTCTACACCGATTGGGGAAAGCTCGACAACGCGCGCAACCAGATGAAGGCGAGCTTCGACTCGAACTTCGATCAACAGGGCTTCAAGGTTTTGGGTTGGGGCGACGTCGGCAAAGGTCACGTGATGACGAAGGGCTTCGCCGTCCACACGCCGGACGACTTGAAGCACAAGAACACGTACTACTACTCGGGCGATCCGATCGGCCCGGTGCTCTATTCGCTCATCGGCGACGTGACGCCGAAGCAGATGGGCGTGCCGGAGATTTTGCCGGGGCTCACGAGCGGATCGATCAACGTCGTGATCGCGCCGGCGCTCGCGGCCGAGCAGCTCCAGTGGGCGTCGCGTCTCGACAACATCAACACGGCGGTCGCGGGAGTCGGAATCGGCGCGCTCGTGTTCTCGTCGGCGAAGATTCGCGCGCTCCCCGCCGACGCGCAGCAGCTCCTCATCTCCACCGGCGCGCTCGCGGGTCAGGCGCTCACGACGCGCATCCGCAACGAAGACGACGCCGCGTTCAATCGCCTGAAGGCGCGCATGACCGCCTACGCGCCGAACGCCGCGGAGACCGCGCAGTGGATGAAGCTGTTCTCGGACACGCGCGCGCGCTTGCGCGGCACGGTGTTCAACCCGCAGGTCTTCGACGACGCCGTCCGTTACGCGCAGTGACGTTCGTCACTTCGGTGGCGGCGCGAAGATCGGACCGCGGGGCATCGCGGACGAGAGGTTCAAGTCCTCCGCGACCGAGAAGAGGGACGTCGCGGGAAGGTTGAGCGAGTCGAAGTCGAGCGACCAACTGCCGTCTTTGGTCGACGAACGAATCGCGAGCGCGGTCGTGACGCGATCGTTTCCCGTGAGCCGAACGGCGTCGATGGGGAGCGACGATCCGACCGCGTGACGCGAGACGTGTGACGCGCCGTCCATCATCAGGCTCGTGATGCGTCCCGTGTCGAGCCACATGTAAAAGTTCGCGTCTTTCGGCATCGACGAGAGCGCGAGCTCGTGCGCCGAGTTCGACTCGAGCGTGTCCTTGCCGGCCGTGATCGCGTTCACCGCGCGCGCCGTCTCCGTGGGCGAACCGAGGACGACGACGATGCGCTTGCCGTCGTACTTCACGGTCAAGTTCGGCACGGGGAACGTGGCGACGGTTTGCGGATCGATCTCGAATCCGTCGGGGGTGGTCGACAATTTCGCGACCTTCGCCGTGTCGGGCGTGTCGATGAGCGCGTGGATCTTCGCGAGGATCGCCTTCGCCTTCGCGTCGTCTTTCACGCCGAGCACGTAGATGACGCCGAACTTTCCGAGCTCGTCGGCGAGCCCGTCGCTCGTGTCGAGCTTGAACGCGGGATCGAGCGTGAACGCGAGCGCGGTCTCGTCGCCGACCATGTCGAGGAAGTCGTCGAGCTTGATGCCGAGCGACGTCTCCATCGTCGTGATCCCGTCGCCGACTTCTTTCGCGGTCGACGGATCGCTCGCCGCGACGTTCTTCAGGAACAGCGCGTGGAGCTGCGCGCCCGTCATCTTCGTCTTCGTCGACACCGCCATGTACGCGACGGTGTCGCTCGGGAGCTTGTGGTGGATCGTCATCGACGGCTTCGCGGCGATGTCGTCCGGCGGGACGCTCGTCCCGTTGAACGTCGCGTGGAAGTCCATCATGATGCCGGCCTTCACGAGCTTGATCGCGCCGGTCATCGGATCGCGCTTCTGCAAGTAGCCGTCGAGGAGCTTCTTCGACGAAGGGTCCTTCGTGTCGTCGAAGTCGTGCGTGTCGAAGAAGAACGCGACGTCCGAGCCGCTCTCGAACGTCTTCTTCGCCGCGACGTACGCGTCGTTCTTCTCGAGCGAGTCCGCGGCGCCGTCGATCGTGGACGCGATGTCGGTGACCATCGCGTCGTCGCCGAAGACGAGCATCTTCTTCTTCGGGAACCAGACGAGATCGTCGCCTGCGCCGTGGTGGCTGCGCGTCGTCATGTCCGAGAGGCTCTTCTCGACGATGCTCGCGTTCGGCGAGACCTCGGTGAACGGGCGTTTGTCGAGCGTGTACTTCGTTCCGCCGCCGACGAACGGCGATGCGTCGCTGAACCGCGGCGTCTTCAAGAGCGCCTCGACGGGAGCCGTCTTGGAGAACGTCACGATGAACGCGCCTTGCGCGTCGTGGTTCGTGTCGCGCACCGCGACCGCGCTCGCGTCGAAGCTCGATGCGAGCGCGTGCGCGTCGTCGTTCGACAAAGTGAACGCGCGCTGGAACGCGACGGAGATCTCCTGCGTCATGAGCTTGTCGTCGACGCGCGACGCGTCGAGCGGCTTCATCGACGCCGCGGACACGAGCGAGTGCTGGAAGCTCGGGATCTCGACGTAGACGGACGTGTTCTTCGGCACGTAGCGCGCGAGGTGCGGCGCGGGCTTCGCGAAGATCAAAAAGTACGCGAGCGCGCCGCCGACCAATCCGATCAACACGAGCGCGCCGCAGCCGAGCGCGAGCCATTTCCCCGCGCCGCCGCTCTTCTGCGGCGTCGGCATCTGTTGATGCATCTGCGGCTGCGCCGGGTACATCGGCTGCTGCTGCTGCGGATACATCGGTTGTTGTTGAGGGGGACCACCGTAACCACCGGGAGGTCCCCATCCCCCCGGCGGCGCTCCATAACCACCGCCACCTTGCATGGGCGCTACCGTATCAGATTCGCCTGGCGTACCCTCGCCTCGCGATGACCGAGGAAAAAAAATCGGAGCCGGAAAAAAAACCGGACGCCGTCGACGAGAAGTCCGAGCCGACGGTGCAGGAAGATCCGAACGTCGCAGATCCCCGCGCGCATGCGGGCGCGAAGTGGGTGCAGCCGCTCGTCCGATTCGACGCGTGGTGGACGAAGTGGGAAGCGCGCTTGACGGCGGCGGTGCTCGGCGCGGAGATCGTCGCGCTCGTCGCGTGGGTCGGTTTGAAGGGAATGTCCGCCGAGTATCAACCCGGCGGCGCCGCCGATCCCGAAGCGCCCGTCGACGTGTCGGGCATCATCTTTCGCGCGCTCATCGGCGCGCTCGTCCTCGGGCTCGGCGCGCACTTCGCGCTGCGACCCGCCGACGAATCGAAGCGCAAGACCGACGTGCGTTACCAAGTGGGCGTCTCGGCGGCCGTCGTGCTCGGCCTCGTGTCCGGAAGATTTTGGGCGAACGTGGGCGTCGAATATTTTTCGAACGCGCTCAACTGGCTGCAAGGCGCGTCGACGTTGACGCTCCTCGGCGGTCTCCGCGGGCTCGCGACGCGCCTCACGCTCTGGCTCGCGCTCCTCGGCGGATCGCTCGCGACCGCGCAAGGCAAGCACATCAACGTCGACGTCGTGATGCGCTTTCTCACGCCGAAGATGCGATTGCCCGTCGCGCTCGTCGGCTGGCTCGCGGCCGCGCTCGTCTGCCTGAGCGGCGCGTGGGGCTTCGTCGATCACCTCTCGATCGCAGAATACAAGCTTTCGATGGACGCCAGCACGGGCGAGCGCGTCGCGAAGGTCGAGCACGAGTTCGGCCGCGACATGTTCCTCCTCCGCCAGCAAATGAAGCTGGATCTGCACTCGCTCCCGAAGGTTCTGACGGGTGCAAAGTACAAAGATTATCTGAAGGCCGGCGAGTGGAACGACTGGATGAGCGGCGGCGCGTGGAGCGATTGGTTCCCCGCGGACGACGTGAAGGCGCAGATGATGGACGTGACGGATCAGACGCAGACGCGTCTCCCGCTCATCAACATCCCCGGCACCGGCGAGAACACGAACGGGCTTCTCATTCGCGACATCGACTTCGTGTTCCCGTTCGGCCTCGTGATGATCGCGCTGCGCTTTCTCTTGCGGTGCTTGCTCGCGATCGGCGGCGCGGTGCGCGTCGATCCCGACGCAGCGCACGGTGACGTCGAAGTGGAGAAGGCCGCCGCGCGCGAGAAGGTGATCTCGTGAGCGCGCAAGCGCCGCAATCGGTCCGCACGTCGCGCTCGACGTACACGGGGCTCGGCCTCGTCTCGGGGCTCGTCGTGCTCGTCGGAATTTTGGGAGGAGGGCTCGCGGCGATCGTCGTCGCGCTCGCGCTCCTCGGCACGCCGCTCTTCGCGATCATGGGCGGAGGGTCGGAGCTCTTGTGGCTCACGCACCGCGACGCGAGCTACCACCACTTGCGTTACATCGCCGCGAACATCCTCACGGAGCACTTCGCGGGGTCGCCGATTCTGGTGACCATCCCGCTCTTCACGTTCGTCGGGTACGTGCTCGCGGAGTCGAGGACGGCGGAGCGTTTGGTGCGCGCGTCGAGCGCGCTCGTCGGGTGGCTGCCCGGCGGCCTCGCGATCGTGTGCGTGCTCGCGAGCGCGATCTTCACGCTGTTCACCGGCGGAAGCGGCGTCACGATCATCGCGATCGGCGGCCTCCTCTATCCCGCGCTGCGCAAAGAGGGCTACTCGGAGAAATTCTCGCTCGGCGTCGTGACGAGCGGCGGGTCGATCGGATTGCTCCTTCCGTACTCGCTGCCGCTGATGATCTATTCGCTCGTCGCGCACGTCGACTTCGAGATCGCGTTCAAGGCGGTCGTCGCGCCGGGCATTCTCGTCATCTTGCTCTTCGCGGCGTACTGCGTCTTCGTCGGCATCAAAGAGAAGATCCCGCGCAAGCCCTTCGACGTGAAGGAGGTCATCGCGTCGGGCTGGGAGCTGAAATGGGAGCTCGGCATCCCGGTGATTCTCGTCGTCGGGTTGAAGAAAGCAGGCTTGGCGATCGACGAGTGCGCGGGCGCGGTCGCGCTCTATGCGGTGCTCATCGAGTGCTTCGTCTACAAAGATCTCTCCTTCAAGAAGGACATCCCGCGCGTCGCGAAGAGCGCGATGGCGCTCGGCGGCGCGATCATCTTGATCCTCTCGATGGCGAACGCGCTCATCAACTACGTCGTGCAGGAGAAGATCCCGGATCAAATCCTGAACTACATGATCCATCTCGGGATCGACACGCCGTACGAGTTCTTGATCGCGATGAACGTCTTCCTTCTCGTGATCGGAATGCTCATGGAAGGGTTCAGCGCGATCTTGGTCGCGGTGCCGCTCATCTTGCCGTTCGCGGCGCGCTTTCACCTCGGGCCGTTCCACACGGCGATGATTTTTTTGGTGAACCTCGAGCTCGCGTATTGCTGCCCGCCGCTCGGGCTCAACTTGTTCATCTCGAGCTTCCGGTTCAATCGGCCGGCGGTGAGCTTGTACAGGCCGATCTTGCCGTTCCTCGGCGTGCTGCTCGCGTCGCTCTTGATCATCAGCTACGTGCCGGGGATCTCGACGCTCATGATTCGCAAGGAGATCGCGGCTGCGCGCGCGAAGGCGGCGAAGCTCAACGCGCCGCCCGCGGACGCGTGGAAGCTCGAGTGCGTGCAAGACGATCCGAACAACCCGATGCCGTGCACGGAAGAAGAGCGGAAGAAATATCCGCAAGGTCAGTCGACGGTGATGGAAAATCCCGTCGAAGCGACGGACGCGGGCGCGGCGACGGCGGGCGACGGCAGCGCGGACGATCTGCTCAATCAGATGCTCGGCGCGGGGACTGAAGCGGGCGCGGAGTCGGCCAACGCGGACGCGGGATCGACGGACGATCTGTTCAACCAAATGATGAACGCGGGGACCGACGCGGGCGCGGCGGACGCATCGGCGGACGCTGCGAAGGAAGCCGCCGCGGCGAGAAAAGGATCGGACGACGATCTCTTCAACCAAATGATGAACGCGCATTGAAGACGCGCGCCGCGGTCGTGCTCGCGTGCGCGATGGCGTGCGCGAAGGAGACGGACTCGGGCCGCGACGCGCAACCCGACGCGTCCGATGCGATGACCGCGCTCGCGAGCGCGTTCGACGCGTGCGACAAGGGCGCGGAGGGTGCGGCGCGCGAAGTCACGACCGCCGCGCGCGCGGGCAAGGCCGTCGACGATCGAACGTCGACCGCGCTCTTTCGGTGCTTCTCGACGTACAAAGCGTCGAGCGGCTCGATCGTCGTCGCGAGCGCGCTTCACGACGCGGTCCTCGCGAACAAGGATCCGTCGTACGCGGCGAAGGCCGCCGCCATGCTGGAGGCCCCCGTGAATCCGGCGGACTCGCTCGACGCGCGCGGCGTGCACCGCATCAACGATCAGCTCGACGTGTGGCAGAAGACGGCGCTCGAGATTTTGATCGCGACGCCCGACAAGGCCGCGACGCACACGCTGGTCGGCGTGCTCATGACGCGCGAGAAAAAGACGCTTTGGCCGCTCGCGCGCGCGGCGCTCGCGATGAACGCGCACGATGGCGCGAAGGCGATCGCGTCCGCGCTCGACGGGAGCGACGCCGCGCTCGCCGCGATGCGCGCGCCGTGGGGCGACGGCAACGGGTACGTGCCGAATCTCGTCGAGGCGCTCGCCGAGTGCGCGATCGATCCCGCGCGCGACGCGGTGATCGCGGCGGTTCCGTCGTTGACGAACGACGCGAACCGCGCGGCGCTCGCGGAGTCGCTCGTGTGGTTTGCGCGCACCGACGTGACGATGACGACGTTTCGATCCATCGAGTCGAAGCTGCCGCCGTCGAGCCTCGAGCGCGCGACGCTCTTGCGCGTCGCCGCCGATGCGCTCGACGCGCGCGCGCTCTCGTGGGTGCTCGACGAAGGCGCGAGGAGCGGGAGCGGGGAGCAGGCGGTCGCGGCGAAGGCGGGCGCGGTGGAGTCGGCGATTCGTCTGATGCAACCCGGCGACGAACCGCGCGTGCTCGCCGCGATCGACGTGCTCGTCAACAAGAGCGGCCTCTCGCCGATGGAGCGCCACGAGATCGAGCACAACATCCGCGGCGTGTACGCGGCGGCCGCGAGCGCGCTCACGCAGTGCAAGGCGGACGTCGCGTGTCATCTCGGCGTGCTCCGCGAAGCGATCCCGCCGGACTCGCACGCGAATTGGAAACAAATCAAATCGGCCGAGACGTGCGCGCTCTTCGGAGACGACGCGACGCGCAAGGCGCTCGTCGAAATCGCGACGACGACGAAGAACGCAGGCGCGCGTCTCGCGATCGCGCGCGCGATCGATCAGCTCGCGCCGCGCGGGGATCTCGCCGCGGCGAAGACGCTCGAAGCGATCGCGACGAGCGAGCAGCTCGCGGTGGACGATCCCATCGCGCGCGTCGCGCGGATGGTCCGCGCGCGCGCCGCGCCGTGAGCTACGCTCACCGAGTGCGATGGCTCGTCGCAGCTGCGTTGATCGCGTGCTCGTCCGGTCCCGACGACAGCGTGTGCTCGCCCGACTCGGACGGGATCAACGGCGGGAATTACACGTTCGATCTCACCGTCGACGACACCGGCTTTTCGCCGATCATCTTGAAGGCGCAAAACGACGCGAACGTCACGCTCACGATCAC
>Ga0335078_10000780_pt1 | contig 48601 bp, 36 predicted proteins | sample Lox_Sample_32_FD_206711 | JGI IMG/M metagenome (GOLD analysis project Ga0335078, IMG submission 206711) | Soil microbial communities from Loxahatchee National Wildlife Refuge, Florida, United States - Lox_Sample_3.2 | ecosystem: Environmental > Terrestrial > Soil > Wetlands | place: USA... | reverse complement strand
GCGCGGCCCCTGGCTCCCGGGGAACGGCTGCTAGCTCGGACGGCCGGGGACGAGCACGGTCCAGCCGGCGGCCCGCCAGCCGACGGCGTCCAGCGTGCACCGGCCGTCGATGAGGACCGGGCCCGCCACGATCGCGCGCAGCGCCGTCGGGTCGATCGCACGGTAGTCCGCCCACTCGGTCAGGTGGAGCACGAGGTCTGCGCCCTCGGCCGCCTCGTGGACCGAGTCGGCGTACCTGAGGTCCGGGCGGACGCGTGCCGCGTTGGTCATGGCGACCGGGTCGTGCACCGTGACGATCGCGCCCTCGTCGGCCAGGCGCCCGCAGATGGCGAGGCTGGGTGAATCGCGGATGTCGTCGCTGTTGGGCTTGAAGGCGGCGCCGAGAACGGCGATGCGCTTGCCGGACAGGTCGCCGCCGACGGCACCGCGCGCCAGGATAAGCACCCGCTCGCGACGGCCAAGGTTGATGCCGTCCACCGTGGTCAGCAGGTCCACAAGCGCGGTGACGCCCCTTTCTTCCGCGGTGGCACGGAAGGCGCGGATATCCTTCGGCAGGCAGCCGCCGCCGAAGCCGAGGCCGGGCGAGAGGAACTTACGGCCGATCCGCTCGTCGATGCCGATCGCGTCTGCGAGCTTAATCACGTCAGCGCCTGAGGCCTCGCACATCTCCGCCATAACGTTGATAAAGGAGATCTTGGTCGCGAGGAAAGAGTTAGCCGCGACCTTCACAAGTTCGGCGGTTTCAATGTCCATGGTCAGTCCGGGAATGCCGGATTCAAGCGGGGTGGCGTACACCTGCCGGATGAGTTCGTCGGCGGCGGCGGAGGTGACGCCGAACACGATCCGGTCCGGGGTCAGGCTGTCCTGCACCGCGTACCCCTCACGGAGGAACTCGGGGTTGAACGCGAAGTCAACAAGGTCGCCGGCCGGGGCCGCCGCGCGGAGCCGGCCGATCACCTGCCTGGACGTGCCGACCGGCACGGTCGACTTGCCCACCACCAAGGTGGCCCGCGTCAGGTGCGGTGCCAGCGCGTCCGCCGCGCCGAAGACGTAGCTAAGGTCCGCGTTCCCGCTGCCGTCCTTCATCTGCGGCGTTCCGACGCAGATGAAGTGGACGTCGCCGAACTCGCCGATCTCGGCGAAGGAGCGGGTGAACCGGAGCCGGCCGGCGTCTAGGTTCTTCCGCAGTAGCGGCTCAAGCCCTGGCTCGAAGAACGGCGCCTCACCTCGCGCGGACTTGGCGATCTTCGCGGCATCGACATCAATGGCGAGCACCTCGTGTCCCAGGTCCGCCATGCAGACCGCGTGAGTGAGGCCGAGGTAGCCCGTCCCGATGACGCTGACGCGCAGGGATTGTCCGTTGCGACCCATTGTGAGTCCTCAGCTTCTACTTGTGGTGAATACTTCCCTTTGCGGGGATCACCGAGTTTAGGAGAAGTAGCCCAGCCAGGCCTGGCGGCTTGCGCTAATCATTACGTGACCTTTATTTCATGGCTGTTCGTCCGCTCACTTTACCCGACCTTGTCACAAGGGATTGTTACCCACCACCATTCGTGAACAAAGGTGTACGCGGTGATGTGCGGCGTAGTCGCGCAGGCGCGGGTGGCGCTGGCCACCACGTTGGTCCACGGCGGGCTGGTCGTCCGGCCGTTGGTCACGCGGAAGTTGAGCGTCACCGCGACCGCGAGCAGCACGGCGAACCCGGCGACGGGAAGCCAGCGGACCGCCGTGCTCACGCGCGCCCTGCTCGCGCCGGCCGCGGCCGGCACCTGCCTCGGCCGCAAGAGGGCGACAAGAGCCGTATAGAGCAGCAGCGCCGGGGCGACCACGTAGCGGGACTGGACGACGGGCATGTTGATGAGCATCTCCTCGATGAAGACGCACACGCTGAACACGGCCGCGACACCGGCGAGGGTCCAGTTCGGGTCGGTGAACCGGGCGGCCGCGATGGCGATGACGATAAGCACGATCAGCCATGCGCCGGCGATCAGGGCATCGTGGGCGTTGTGGTTGATGACATGCAGCGGGGCGCTGTACCCCCGGTAGTCCACCCCGGCCCCGCCGAGCGACCGCTCGCCGAACAGCGTCCGCGGGATGACGCGGGTCATGTAGTGCCGCAGGACCCAGAACAGCCCGTTGTCGCCGTACTCGTTATGGTGGCCCTGGCCGAGGATGGTCTCGCTGAACTGCAGCCACACGCCGGTAACCCACAAGATGGTCAGGCACCAGGCGTTCTTGGACCGGTCAACGATGAGCCTGGCGATGATCAGCGGCGCGAGCACGACGCTCAGCACCGCCGCCCAGGACACGGTGGCCATGACGATCGGGGACAGGACCCGGCCCGCCCGGGTGCCGGGAATCCAGAGCACCGTCCAGAACGCGCCGTAGAGCCCGAAGAACTGGACGGTCACCAGGTCGTTGTTCACCTGGGTATACGCGAGCGGTATCGCGCACACCGGGGCCGCGATGAGCAGCCGGAGCCACGGGCTGCGCAGGTGCGGGCCGCTCGCGATGTAGGCGACAAGGCCGTACATCGCGTACTCGGCGGCCGCGGAGATCGACATCGCGCCCGGCACCCAGGACAGCGGGAAGACGTGCAGGGCGCCCTCGGTGATGAGCCGGGCGGGCTCCTGGTAGTAGCTGCTGATCGGCGCCGCGATGGCCCGCCAGGCGGGCATGTTGAGCCCCTGGTTGAGCAGGAACTTAGCGTCCTCGATCCAGATGGTGTTGAGTGACCCGCCCGGACCAACGGTCCTGCTGAGGCTGATCGCCGTGGCCGCGATCAGGCAGCCGACGGCGAGCAGTATCTTCCGCCAGCCGACGCGGCCGCTGTCTGTGCGGCGAAACAGGTCTGTCCGCAGCCAGTTCACTATGACTGCGGACAGCCGCCGCGCGCCCCATTGACGCGGGACCGCCTCGGCCTCGCTGGATACAGGCTGCATACCCGTTTCCTGACTCATGGTCGCTTTGCTTACCTCTCGCTGGCCGCGTATCCAGATCATGAGGTCGCGGCAGGCAGACAACCGGGGCATCAGCCTACTGGCTCGCACGTCGGTCGATGTGAATTAGAGACTATTGTGATTGCTCACCCTTCGCCGGGACGCCCGGCGAAGCGACACGGAGGACTGGCTTGGCTGCACATGCTGCCCCGCTCTGCGGCGCTTACGCTATCGTGATGCCTGCCGATTACCGCCGTTCCCGTTGGCGGCTAAAGATCCCGTGCAGTAGGGTCTGAGCGTCGTGAACCCGATAACTGCCCGCCCCACGCCAGACGTGTCCGCGCCCGAGCAGGCGCCTTCCCGTCGGTCCGTGGCGGCGTTTGTGACCTGGGCCGCGCCCGTCGTGGTGACCGCCGCACTCGGCCTGTTCGAGATCGGCGTGCCTCAGCTGTGGCGCGACGAGCTCGCAAGCTGGTCGGCGGCGAGCCGCACCTTGCCGCAGCTGTGGGCCATGGTGCACAACATCGACGCGGTGCTCGGCATCTACTATCTCGGGCTGCACCTGTGGATGGCGGTGTTCGGCCAGTCCGCGACGGCCATGCGCCTGCCGTCGGTGATCGCGATGGCCGCCGCCGCGGGGATGGTGGCGCTCATCGGGCGACGGCTCGGCGGCCGCCTCGCCGGGCTGGCGAGCGGGCTTGTCTTCGCCGTGATCCCGAGCGTTTCCCGGTTCGCGCAGGAGGCAAGGCCGTACGCGTTCGCGACGTTCTTCGCGGCGCTCGCCACCCTGCTCTTCCTGCGGGCCATGGAGCGGCCTCGCTGGTCGCGCTGGGCGGTTTACGCGGTGGCGCTCGGCGCCGCGGGCGCGGCCAACCTGATCGCGGTATGCGTCGCCGCAGGGCCCCTGCTCATCGTCCTGTGGGATTTCTTCCAGCGCACGGTACGCGTGGGCGGCGACGGCACGGCGGAAAGCGGCAAGAAGCTGCCCGGCGGCCGCCCCGCGCCGGAGGGCACGCCCGGGCTGCTCGTGAAGCGGTTCTGCGTGTCGGTGGTCGTCGCCGCCGTCCTGGTGTCGCCGCTGGTGATCGCGGGGCACTCGCAGCAGGGCTGGCAGATCGGCCAGCAGGCGGTGCCGCACGTCGCCCAGCTCATCGGCGTCAGCGGCGGCCTCTGGATTGAGCTGTTCGCCTCCGTGCCCGTCGCCGTCGTGGTCATGCTCCTCGCGATCGCGGCGCTTGTGGCCGCGCCCGACGCGCGGCGCAGGGTTGTCGCCGGGTACGCACTCGCGTTCGCGATCGGCCCGGTAATCGCGGTCTGGCTCATCTCGCGCGGCCCTGACTCCTACTGGACCTACCGCTACATGCTGTTCAGCATCACCGGCTGGTCGGTCGGCGCGGGCCTCGGCATCGCCTACCTCGCCGCGCGGGTCAGGGGCACGCGGCTGGCGCGGCTGTCCGGCTCCCTGTCGCCGCGGTTCGCCCTGGCGGCGGTTCTCGTCGCCGTGGCGGGCCTCGCCGGGATCCACGACCAGCTGGCGGTGCGCCAGAACGAGGCGCACAACCTGTGGGCCTACCCGGAGATGCCGTCGAACGGTCAGCCCGTGGACTACCAGGCGGCCGCCGCCGTGCTCGAGGCCAACCAGCGGCCTGGCGACCTCATCGCCTACGAGGTGGACGACTCGAACCACTACCAGGTGGACACCAGCGTCGCCTATTACCTGCGCGGCAAGCCCATGCCCGCGCCGGTCTTCCAGACGCAGACACAGGTCCAGGCGAACAGCCTGCAGCCGACCGAGTGCATCGACCCGTCGGTCTGTATATCGGGCACGCCGCGGATCTGGGTGATCTACGTCAACCACCTGGCAACGGATCCGTTCTCCGCGCTCCCGTGGCCGGAGGAAGCCCTTGTCGAGACCCTGGGCTACCAGGTCGTCACGCAGTACTACGAGAACGGCATCACGGTGGCCCTGCTCAGCGTCGGGCCGGAAAGCAGCTAACGGCGACGGCGCAGACACACAGCTAACGGGCGCAGCGCACGGCCTAGCCGTGCGCTGCGCGCAGCGCCTCCGCGTACCCGGCGCACCCCTGGTAGGAGGGCAGCAGGCCCGAGCGGAGTGCCTCGTCAAGCGTCGGCGCCGCGGCGTCCTTCGCGGAAAGCACCGGCTCGGTGCCGAGCGGCCAGGCGATGCCGATCGTGGGGTCGCGGGGGTCTACGCCGTGCTCGCGCCCCGGGGCATACGGCGTGGAGCACAGGTACAGCGCGGTGGCGTCGTCGGTTAGCGCCATGAAGGCATGCCCGAGGCCCTCGGCGAGGAACACCGCACGGCGCGTGCCTGCGTCCAGCAGAACCGACTCCCACTTGCCGAAGGACGGCGAGCCCGTGCGCAGGTCCACCACCACGTCGAGTATCGCCCCGGCCACGCAGGTGACGTACTTGGCCTGGCCGGGCGGCACGTCGGCGTAGTGAATGCCCCTGATCACGCCGCGCCGGGACACCGAGCAGTTGACCTGCGCGACATCCAGCCGGTATCCGAGGTCGGCGGCGAACTCCGCGCCGCGGAATGCCTCGGCGAAACTGCCCCTGTCGTCGCTGTGCACCTGCGGGGTATGGACCCAGGCGCCCTCGATGCCAAGCGGATTCACGCCACGACCCTACCAAGGCCTGACCAAGGAAACCCGTCGGCCTGGCTTCCGGAGCGGAGGCCAGGCCGACGGTCTGAGCTGGACGTCTTAGGAGACGACTATGACCTTCTCGGCCTGCTGTCCCCGGTCGCTCTGCGTGATCTCGAACTCGACCCGCTGGCCTTCTTCAAGGCTGCGGTATCCGTCCGCCTGGATCGCGGAGAAGTGGACGAAAACGTCCTTGCCACCGTCGACGGCGATAAAGCCGTAGCCCTTGTCCGGGTTGAACCACTTGACGGTGCCCTGAGCCATTCCAAACAACTCCCTAACTGCTGCTCGGGCTTCGAGCCCCGCCCTTGCATCCGCGGAACCCGTCGATCGCGACCCGACGAGACGTGCCAACGCACGCTCTCACGCTCGCACTTTGCCTTGCCGACAGCGACCAGAAACGACCTTACCGTGTGCGCGGGCGTCATGACGCCAGATAGTCAGTGTTACCCGTCAGTCCAGACCCGCTGCCTGGAAGGCCTCGATTGTCGGCCTGATAGCGGACGGCACGGAAACCGCAGGCGCCACCGCTGACAGGGTCTTGAGCCCATCGCCCGAGTTGATGATGACCGTTTCCGCGTCTGGGTCGAGCCGGCCTGCCGCGAGTAGCTTGCGCAGCACGCCGACGGTAACCCCGCCCGCGGTCTCGCCGAAGACGCCCTGGGCGCGGGCGAGCAGCCGCATCGAGTCCACCACCTCGTCGTCGGAGACGTCAGCCACGGCGCCGCCGGTCCTGCGCACCACGTCGAGCACGTAGGGGCCGTCCGCCGGGTTGCCGATCGCCAGCGACTTCGCGATCGTGTCGGGCTTGACCGGCCGCACCACGTCCCAGCCGTTGGCGAACGCCTCGGAAACGGGCGAGCACCCGGTCGCCTGCGCCCCGAAGACCTTCCACGGCTTCCCCTCGACAAGGCCGAGCTCGGCAAGCTCGCTGAACCCCTTGTCGATCTTGACCAGCTGGGCGCCGGACGCGACAGGGACCACGATCTGGTCGGGCAGCCGCCAGCCGAGCTGCTCGGCGATCTCGAAGCCGAGTGTCTTCGACCCTTCCGCGTAGTACGGGCGCACGTTCACGTTGACGAACGCCCAGTCCTCGTGCTCCCCCGCCAGCTCCGAGGCCAGCCGGTTCACGTCGTCGTAGTTCCCGTCGACCGTGACGAACGTGCCGCCGTACACGGCGGTGGTGAGGATCTTCTGCTCTTCCAGGTTCGAAGGGACGAGGACCACGGACCTGATGCCGGCCCGGGCCGCCGCCGCGGCGACCGCGTTGGCCAGGTTGCCCGTTGACGGGCAGGCGAGAACCTTGAAGCCCATCTCGGTCGCCGCCGCGAGCGCCACGGCGACGACACGGTCCTTGAACGAGTGGGTCGGGTTGCCGCTGTCGTCCTTGATCCACAGCCGCCGCATCCCGAGCTCTGCGGCGAGCCCGTCGGCGCGGACCAGCCTGGTGTAGCCAGGCTCTGTGGTCGGGCGGCTCGCGATGTCCGCGGGGACCGGCAGCAGCGGGGCGTACCGCCAGATGTTCTGCGGGCCCGCCTCGATGTCGGCCCTTGTCAGCGGCGGGAAGTCGTAGCCGACCTCAAGCGGCCCGAAACAATCGGAACAGGCGTAGTGCGGGCCGAGCTCGGCGGTGTTGCCGCACTCCCGGCAGGTCAAGCCGGTGGCGTTGCCAAGGCGGAGGGCGCTGTGCTCGTCAGTACGGTGCGCGTTTGCCTGAGCGGTCATGGGGCGAGGCCTCTCTCCCATCTTTCCCAGCGGTCACCTTGACCACGGGCCGGACTTGGCACCAGTCACGCGCTTGCCTCGCCTTACTGAGGTGCGTTACCGCGATGGTTGCCGGGGCTTCACAGGGCCGATCCCTCCACCCCTCTGGATGAGGTCTTAAGTTGTCCCCCGACGCAGGCCGGGTTACTCAACACTGTAACCGATCAGCCGCGGCCCCCGGCAACCGGGAGGTACGCCATTCATCTAGGGTTGTGCCATATGACAAACGACCCGAGTCGGCTACTCATTGTCGCCTCAAACCGGGGGCCCCTCTCGTACAGTCACGCCGCGGACGGGTCGCTGACCGCCAGGCGCGGCGGCGGCGGCCTGGTGGCCGGGCTGATGTCCGGGCTCGGCGCGGTGGCGGCGGACGGCGGGGCGCTCTGGCTGTGCGCGGCGCTCAGCGACGCGGACCGGGTCGTCGCGCGGCGCGCCGCGCAGCCGCCGGGCAAGCCAGGCGAGGTCCCGGTGCGGATGCTTGACATCCCCGCAGGCATGTTCGCCGCCGCGTACAACGGCATCGCGAACTCGGTCCTGTGGTTCGTGCACCACCTGCTCTTCGACACGCCCAACCAGCCGCACTTCGACGCGGCGTTCCGCGCCGACTGGGCCGCCTACGTCGCATACAACGAGACGTTCGCGGCCGCGCTCGCGCAGGAGTGCGCGCCAGGGACCCGGGTGCTGGTCCAGGACTATCACCTGTCGCTCGCGCCGCGGCTGCTGCGGGACCGCCACCCGGCCGCGCGGATAGCCCACTTCGAGCACACCCCGTGGGCGCCGCCCGGTTACTACCAGCTGCTGCCCGACGACGTTGCCGCCGCGATACTCGACGGGATACTCGGCGCCGACCACGCGGGGTTCCTCGCCGCGCGCTGGGCCGACGCGTTCCTCGACTGCTGCGCCGTGGTGCTCGGCGCGCGGGTCAGCCGCAGCGGCGCGGGCACGGGCCAGGTCAGCTACCGCGGCCGGGTGACGCAGGTGGCGGTGCACCCGCTCGGGGTTGACGTGGACGAACTGCGTGCCAGGGCTCGCGCCGCCGATGTCAGGGAGCACACGCGGCGGCTCGCGGAGCTGGCCGGGGGAAGGCAGCTGATCGTGCGGGTGGACCGCACCGAGCTGTCCAAGAACATCGTGCGCGGGCTGGCGGCCTACCGTGAGCTGCTTGCCACGAGGCCGGAGTGGCGCGGCCGTGTGACGCATCTCGCGTTCGCCTATCCATCGCGCTCCGACCTCCCCGAATACCAGGCTTACACGGCGCGCGTGCAGCGTCTCGCCGCGGAGATCAACGCCGAGTTCGGTACGCCCGGCTGGGAACCGCTTATGCTTGAGGTAAGGGACGACTACCCGCGCTCGCTGGCAGCGTGCGGGCTGGCGGACGTGCTTTTGGTCAACCCGGTCAGGGACGGCATGAACCTGGTGGCTGAGGAGGGGCCGATCCTCAGCGAGCGCGGCTGCGCGCTCGTGCTCTCCAGGGAAGCAGGCGCCGCCGCGCTGGTCGGTGAGACCGCACTGCTCGTCAACCCGTATGATGTCAGCGCTACCGCTGGCGCGTTGCATGCTGGCCTGGTCATGCCGGCCGCCGAGCGGCAAAGGCGTAGTGCGGCCATCGCAGGCGCCGCTGCCGCGCGTGCGCCGCGGCGCTGGCTGGCAGAGCAGGTGGAGGCGCTTGGTTAACTATTCGTCACGATAATGTGACGCTCCGTGTCTGGTTGCCCGGATACGGGTAGAACGGTCTCGTGGTGGTAGTTGCCAGGAAGAATCGGACCTGCCGGGAACAGGCACGCGAGGGTCCGGCGCCTTCTTATAATTCAGACGCCTACCGAGCACGCCGGCGTAACGAGCACAAGACTGGGATCAGCCCAGAGCAGATGGGTTCCTTCATTGACCGTAGACAGCAAGGTTGACGCCGTCCGGCAGCACGTCGGCCCTTCGAAAGGCGATTCAGGCGACAGGGCGGGACTTCTCCTCGGCCGGCTGACCGTCCTTCCAGCTCTGGTGCTGCTGCCGTTCCTGCTGACGAGCTTCCCGTTGCTGCTTGTCGGCTATTTCAAGCCCGTCCCCGTGATCGTGGCCTGGCTGGCGCTCACCGCGCTCGTGGTGCCGTACGTGTGGCGGCGCGTGCCCTCGGTGACCGCGGCGGCCGACTGGGGCACCGCCGCCGAGGGGCGGGCGAAGCCCACGCCGCGCTGGGTGCTTTGGTCGCTGGTGGCGATCGCGGTCGCGTTCGGCGTCTTCCAGGGAATCTACCGCTCCGAGTTCGTCATCGTGCAACTCGACGCCGCGTCCTACATGGAGTTCGCCACCTGGATCTCCAGGCACGGATCGCTGCCGATCCCGCAGGACACCGCGGCCTTCGGCCACGCCTCAGGCATCACGTTCTGGAGCGCCGCCTTCTACAACGTCGGCAGCTCCATCGTGCCCCAGTTCATGGCCGGCCTGCCGATGCTGCTATCGCTGGGCTTCTGGGCCGGCGGTGCGCGGCTCGCGCTGCTGTGGGGCCCGCTGCTCGGCGCGCTCGGCATCTTCATGTTCGGCGGACTTGTGGCGCGGCTCGTCGGACCGCGGTGGGCGCCGTTCGCCGCGCTGGCCATGGCGATCGGCATTCCCGAGGCGTACGCGAGCCGCAACACCTACAGCGAGACGCTCGCGCAGATCCTGCTCCTCGGCGCGCTATCGCTGTGGATCGACTCACAGCGCACCGACCGGGGCGAGGAGGACGCCGGACGGTGGCGCGCCCACTGGCGGCACCACGCCCGGTCCGCCTCGCACGTGCTCGCGGGGATCACCGGGCTGCTGTTCGGCATCACCCTGCTCGTGCGCATCGACGGGCCCGCGGACATCCTGCTCGTCGTACCGTACTGCGGCCTGCTGGTGCTGCGGCGGCAGCGGCAGGTCATACCGCTGGCCGTCGGCATGATCGCGGGCCTGCTTTACGGCACGGTCGACTCGCTGTTCCTGACGCTTCCGTACCTCAAGACGAACCTCAAGTCGGTCGTCATGATGGCCGCCGCGTTCGTCCTGATCACGGCGGCCACCGTGCTGGCCGTCTGGTGGCTGCGCAGGCGGGGCTCCCAGCTGCGCACGCCGCCTGGGCCCCGGCTGGTCAGGGCCGTGGCCGTGGCGCCGTTCATCGTGGTCGCCGTCTTCCTCATCCGGCCCTACGTGGAGCGGAACTGGCACGCGCTGCAGTACGCGCCGCTCAGCCTGCACTGGATCTACTGGTACACCGGCGCGTCCACCATCGCGTTCGCGGTGATCGCCAGCGCCATGCTTGGCAGGCGGTGCGTCAAGGGCGAGGCGCCCGTCTGGGTGCTGCCGCTGCTGACGTTCGCCTGGGCGATCATCTGGTTCCTGCTCCGGCCCGCCATCACGCCGCACCAGCCGTACGCGAGCCGCCGGCTGGTCCCCGACGTGCTGCCCGGTCTCATCCTGCTCGCGGTGTGGCTGTCCGCCTGGCTCGCCAGGCGGTCGCAGGTGGTGCACCTGGTGAACGTGCCACGCTACCTGGAGCGGTTCCCCCGGTTCTTCGTGATCGCCTGCTGCGCGGGCGCCATCTTCTTGCCGCCGATGATCGGCAACTTCGGCCTCGGGCTCAAGTCCGGCGGCCCGATCGGCTTCATGCCCTACTCGGACGGGCTCGCGTTCCAGCGCGCCTACGTCGGCGAGGTCGGCGCGGTCGAGCAGATCTGCCAGGCCATCCCGGCCAACACGTCGGTGCTCATCGCGGATTACACGCTGAACCAGCAGTTCGCCGAGGACATCAGGGGCACGTGCAACGTGCCGGTGGCCGGAGTGGAGTGGGTGGACCCGAGCGCGAACACCCTCCCGGGCACCGCCATCGCCACGGCGACCGTGCTCGCCGACGTGCGGGCCGTCGAGCGCGCCGGCCGGCACCCCATGGTTCTCGCGGCCGACGGCGCGTGGTTGTCCAGGCTGGGCAGCGGCACCATCAGGCTGGTGATGAACCTGAATACGAGCATCGATGAGCACGTAATCTTCGGTACGCCGAGGAACACGCTGCCTGAGCAGTTCACGGTCTACAGTTGGGAGCCGGCCAAGTGATCGCCGAGTATGAAAGCACCGTGCGGGAAGAGCGTTCCGCGCCCTACGTCACGATCGTCCTGCCTTGCTACAACGAGGAAGGGCACGTGATCGCCGAGATTGAGCGCATCACGGCGGCGATGGACGCGAGCGGCTACTCGTACGAGCTGATGTGCGTCGACGACGCGTCGACCGACAGCACGCTCGCCAAGCTCTACGAGGCCGCGCCCCGCTTCCCCCAGATGGAGGTCGTGCACTTCCACCGCAACAGCGGATCAGGCACGGTCCGCCGGATCGGCACCCAGCGGGCCAAGGGCGAGATCGTCGTGTGGACCGACGCCGACATGACGTACCCGAATGAGCGGATACCTGAGCTGGTCCAGATCCTTGAGAAGGACAAGACGATCGACCATGTCGTCGGCGCGCGGACCAGCGAGCAGGGCACATACAAGCTGCTCCGGGTGCCCGCCAAGTGGTTCATCAGGAAGTTCGCCGAGCGGCTCACCGGGGCCAAGATCCCCGACCTGAACTCGGGCCTGCGGGCCTTCAGGCGCGAGGTGTCGCTGCCCTACCTGCGGCTGCTGCCCGCCGGCTTCTCCTGCGTCACCACGATCACTGTGTCGTTCCTCGCGAACAACCACGAGCTGTACTTCCTGCCGATCGACTACTCCAAGCGGGCGGGCAAGTCGAAGTTCAAGTTCGGCAAGGACTCCTACCGGTACATCCTGCAGGTGCTCCGGATGACGATGTACTTCAACCCGCTCAAGGTGCTCATGCCGCTCGCGCTTACGCTGCTCGGCATCGGTTTCCTCAAGGCCATCTACGACGTGGTCGACCACCCGGTGAAGATCGCCACAGACACGGTGCTCATCTTCGTCACCGGCCTGCTCATCGCGTCCCTGGCGCTGCTCGCCGACCTGATAGTCAGGTCAAGGGACAGCTAGGCCCCGGGTGTGCTCCGGGAGAAGCCGGTCCGTCAGCGGCGCGACAACCTCCTCAGGCGTGAACCGCCTGGCGGCGAGCTGGCGCGCCGCGTGGCGCAGCTTGAGCAGCGCGTCGCGGTCGGCGGCCAGCTTGAGCAGCGCGTCGGCGAGCGCCGCCGGGTCACCGGGCGGCACGAGCACCGCGCCGGACTCCTGAGACACCGTGCCGAGCACCCGGCGCTGCGGCGCGGTGTCGGACGTGATGACCGCGCAGCCGGCGGCGGCGCCCTGGAACACCTTGTTGGGTACCACCCGCATGGCCTTGTCGCCGGCGCCGAAGATGCCAAGGCACACGTCGTGCGCGGCGACGAGCGCGGGCAGTTCCGCCGCGGGTACCCAGTCGAGCCAGCGGACCGACGTGTTGGCCGCGGCGGCCCGCTTGGTCGCCGCCTCGTCCTGGCCGCGGCCGATCATGGTCACCTCGACCGGCGCGCCGGCGATGCGGCCGAGCGCCTCGCCGATGACCGGCGTGCCCTGCAGCGGCGTGTAGAGCCCGTAGAATACGACCTTGAGCGGGCCGCTCTCGCTGGCAGCGGGCGCCTCGGCCGCCGCGGCGTGCCACGGCTCCGGTGCGCCTACGTACACGACGACGGCCTTGCGCCGGTACCTGTCAGGCACAATCTCCAGGTGCTCTTCCGTGTCCACCATGACGATGTCCGCGGCGCGCAGCGCGGCGGCGTCGATCAGCGCAAGCAGCCGCTGCTTAACGCCGCCGCCGGAGATCCTGCGGTCCCTGGCGGTCCCCGCCGCGCTGATCAGGTGGTCGAGCACAAGCGGCACCTTGCCGCGGCGGTAAAGCAGCCGCGCCAGGTGCACGTCGAAGTGCCCAAGGTAGCCCACGACGACGGCGTCGGGCCTGCCGAGGCGGCGAGCCTTCGCCGCCAGCCCGAACCAGCGGCTGGCCAGCCGGGCCGCGAGCGTGCCGGCCTTCCACGGCTTTGCAAGCATGTCAACCCGGTCCGCGGTGGACAGGCCGAGCGGTATGTTGCACTCAACGACGTCGACTCCCCGGGCGGCCAGGCCCTCGGCTATGGTCGCGGTGCGCGGATGCATCGCGGTGTCGTAAGTACCGAAGATGATTGTGCGCATGATGTTCGTACCCTATCGGCAAGGATGAGCCCTTGAAGGCGCAAGACCTCGCTAAGCGGCTGCTCGGTAGCCGGCTGCTCAGGTGGGCGGTTGTCGTCATCGCGGTGGGCATTGGCGCTTACGAGATCGACATCGAGTGGAACAAGGTCCACCATGCCTTGGCCCAGATCGGCCTGCTGACCTCGTTCGAGGCGCTGCTCGTGCTGCTGGTGATGCAGTACGCGACGCTCCGCCAGTGGCAGGCGCTGCTGGCCGGGCTCGGTTCACCGCTGCGGACGGCGACGGCCGGCCGGATCTTCTTCATCGGGCAACTCGGCAAGTACATCCCCGGCTCGGTCTGGCCCGTGCTGACCCAGATGGAACTGGGCGCCCGGGCCAACGTGCCCCGGTCGCGGTCGGGCAGCGCCTCGATACTCACGATGATACTGTCCCTGGCCACCGGCCTGCTGGTGGCCGCGGCGACGCTGCCATTCGCGCACTACTCGGCCGGTTACGACTGGGTCTTCATCCTGGTTCCTGTGATCTTGGCCTGCCTCTACCCGAAGGTGCTCAACCCGCTGCTTAACCGGCTCTTCAAGCTGGCCAAGCGGCCGGGCCTCGAGCAGCCGGTCACGCTCACGATGCTGAGCAAGGCGCTCGGCTGGTCGTTCCTCGCCTGGGTCGCCAACGGCGTGCAGATCTGGATACTCGCCGACAAGCTTGGCGCCCCGGCCGGGCGGACCATCCTGATCGCCCTCGGCGGTTACGCGTTCGCCTGGTGCGTCGGCTTCGTGATCGTCTTCGCGCCCGCCGGCGCCGGCTTCCGCGACCTGCTGCTCGTCGCCGTACTCGCGCCCGTGCTCCCCTACGCGCCGGCCCTGGCGGTGGCCCTGGTCTCCCGCGCGGTCAACACCATCAGCGACCTACTCGTGGCGGGCACCGCCGCGGCTACGCGCGGCTGGGGGCGGCCCGGCAGGGCGGACAACGCCCCTGCGGGAAAAGACGGGGTAGCCGTCCAGGCGGAGGCGGTCGCGCCGGTTAGCTCGGCGTCGGACAAGGGCGCGCTCGGCTAGGCGGCGGCCGTTCAGCGGCCGAGAAGCTGGTACCTGGCCTCGGTGGCTTCCTTCTGCGGCTTCCACCACCACTCGCTGCCACGGTACCAGTCGACGGTCGCGGCCAGTCCGGCACGGAAGTCGCCGTAGACCGGCTGCCAGCCGAGTTCGGTGCGGATCTTGCTTGAGTCATTGGAGTAGCGCAGGTCGTGGCCTGGCCGGTCGGGGACGTGGTCGTAGGCGGTCGGGTCCTGCCCGGTCAGTTCGAGTATGAGCCGCATGATCTGCTTGTTGCTGCGCTCGTCACCGGACCCGATCAGGTAGGTCTCGCCGACCTTGCCCATGGAAAGGATGAGGTGCACGGCGGCGTTGTGATCGTCCACGTGCGTCCACTCGCGCACGTTCTCGCCTGCTCCGTACAGCTTTGGCCTCATCCCGCACAGGATGTTGGTGATCTGCCGCGGTATGAACTTCTCCACGTGCTGGAAGGGACCGTAGTTGTTGGCGCAGTTGGAGATCGTGGCGGCGATACCGAACGACCTCGCCCACGCGCGCACCAGCATGTCCGAGCTCGCCTTCGTGGCGGAGTACGGGCTCGACGGATCGTAGGCCCGGTCCTCCGTGAACTGCTCGGTGCTGCCAAGCGGCAGGTCACCGAACACCTCGTCGGTTGAGATGTGGTGGAACCTGCCGCCGTGCCTGCGGAGTGCCTCAAGCAGGGTGTACGTGCCGATGATGTTGCTGCGGAGGAACGGCCCCGGGTCGTGCAGCGAGTTGTCGACGTGCGACTCGGCCGCGAAGTGCACGATGAGGTCGGTGCCGGCGGCCAGGCGGTTGACCAGGTCGGCGTCGCAGATGTCGCCGTGCACGAACTCCACCTGGCTGGCCACCGGCGAGAGTGCCGTACGGTCCCCCGCGTAGGTCAGCGCGTCAAGCACGCGAACCTCGTATTCCGGGTGGTTCCTGACGGTGTAGTGCACGAAGTTCGAACCGATGAACCCGGCCCCGCCGGTAACAAGCATCCGTGGCATGGCTCCGTCTCCTCTCGCTACCCGCCCGCTACGGACGGGAAGGCGCGGTGCAGGGCGTCTTTCCAGTCACCGATCGGCGCTATCCCCGCCGCATGCCAGGCCGCGTGGCCGAGCACGCTGTAGGCCGGGCGCTTGGCCGGCGTCGGGTATTCGGCTGTGGTAAGCGGACTCGGAGTAAGCCGCGCACGTGTTGCATCACGATTTTCCATAGCGTGGTGCAGCCGGAAAATCTCTTCCGCGAAGCCGAACCACGTCGTCTGGCCCGAACTGGTGGCGTGGTAGATGCCTGCCGGGGCGGCGGAGCCGACGAGGTCGTAGATCTTCGCGGCGACATCGGCGGTCCAGGTGGGCTGGCCGTACTGGTCGGCGACCACGCCGGGTGCCACGTCGCTGCGCGCCAGCCGGAGCATGGTCTTGACGAAGTTCTTGCCGTGCGCGCCATACAGCCAGGCGGTCCGTACGACGTAGCTGGCGTTAGGCAGGGCGGCGAGCACCGCCCGTTCGCCGGCTAGCTTGGTGCGACCGTACGCCCCGGCGGGCGCGGGCGCCGCATCCTCCGGGTATGGGGCCGACGCGTCGCCGTGGAATACGTAGTCGGTGGACGGGTGAACGAGGACCGCGCCGAGGCCGGCGCAGGCCGCGGCGAGGTTCGCCGCGCCGTGGCCGTTGATCGCCAGGGCCTGCGCCTCGTGCTCCTCGGCGGCATCAACGGCGGTCCACGCGGCGCAGTTGACCACGACGTCCGGCTTGACCGCAGAGACCGCCGAGGCGGCAGCGGCGCCGTCGGTGATGTCGAGGTCCGCCCGGGTCAGGGCGGTGAACTCCTCGCCCCTGGCGGTCAGCAGCGCGGTCAGGTCGCTACCGAGCATCCCGGCCGCGCCGGTGACCAGCCAGCGGGTCATGAGCCGATCTGCACCTTACTGTGGTCGCCGAGCACGAGCCGGTGCGCCCGCGGTACCCGGGGCGCGGGGGTTACTTCCGCGTAATGGCCGATGAGCGAGGCCTCGATGCGGCGCACACCGCTGATGGAGGCGTTCGACAGCACGATGGAGTACTCGATCTCGCTGTCGTCCACCGAGCAGTCCGCGCCGATGGCGGTGAACGGGCCGATGTACGAGCCGGTGATTCTGCTTCCTGAGCCGATGACCGCTGGGCCGACGATCCTCGACCCGGACACGGTCGCGCCGGCCTCGACGACGACCCTGCCGATGATCTCGCAGGCGTCGTCGACGCTGCCGTCGGTCCGCGGGTCGAGGCCCTCGAGTACCAGGCGGTTCACCTCGAGCATGTCGGCGACGTTGCCGGTGTCCTTCCAGTAGCCGGTGATCGTCGTCGAGTTCACCGTGCGGCCGCTGTCAAGCAGCCACTGGATCGCCTCGGTGATCTCGAGCTCGCCGCGCCAGGACGGCTTGAGGCTCGCGACCGCCTCGTGAATGGCCGGGGTAAACAGGTAGACGCCGACAAGGGCCAGGTCGCTCTTGGGCTGTCTCGGCTTCTCCTCCAGGTTCTTCACCCGGCCCGCCCCGTCCAGTTCGGCCACGCCGAACGACCGCGGGTCGCTCACCCGGGCCAGCATGATGCGCGCGTCCGGCCGCGTCGCGGTGAACTCGTCCACTAGGTCGGTGATCCCGCCGACGATGAAGTTGTCACCCAGGTACATCACGAAGTCGTCGTCGCCGAGGAAGTCCCTGGCGACGAGGACGGCGTGCGCGAGACCGAGCGGCGCCTGCTGCCTGATGTAGGTGACCTTGATGCCGAACCTGGAGCCGTCGCCCACGGCCGCCTCGATCGCCGGCGCGGTGTCGCCGACGACGATCCCGACGTCGGTGACCCCCGCCGCGGCGATCGCCTCCAGGCCGTAGAACAGCACGGGCTTGTTCGCCACCGGGACTAGCTGCTTGGCCGAGGTGTGCGTGATCGGGCGCAGGCGCGTTCCTGAGCCGCCGGATAGGACGAGAGCTTTCATGGCGGAAAAGTAACAAACCCTCTCGGAGGTGGCGGGGCGTTCCCGACCTGTTCTGTGCGTGTTCACTGTACGCGTTCGGCGGGCCGTCCCACGCGGTATGCGCGAATGCCCTGCACGTGGCCTCTTCGTTTGCACTCTCCCTATGAGAGTGCTAAACATGGCGTTGGCACTCTCCGCATGAGAGTGACAACCACAACGGCGGGATCGGGCGATGAGGTACCGCCAGGCGGCAGGAAGGGACTGCCGTGTGGCGCGTGCCGTCCGTCGCGGGCTTCGGCCGGTCCTAACGTACGCCACGGAGGACTGGAACCAATGGCAGCGAAGATGATCGCGTTTGACGAGGACGCCAGGCGCGGCCTCGAGCGCGGCATGAACCAGCTTGCCGACGCCGTGAAGGTAACCCTCGGCCCCAAGGGCCGGAACGTGGTTCTCGAGAAGAAGTGGGGCGCCCCCACGATCACCAACGATGGCGTGTCCATCGCCAAGGAGATCGAGCTCGAGGACCCGTGGGAGAAGATCGGTGCCGAGCTGGTCAAGGAAGTAGCGAAGAAGACCGACGACGTGGCCGGCGACGGCACGACGACGGCGACGGTGCTCGCCCAGGCGCTGGTGCGCGAGGGGCTGCGGAACGTGGCGGCGGGCGCGAACCCGATGTCGCTCAAGCGGGGCATCGAGGCCGCGGTCGAGCGGGTGAGCGAGGAGCTTTCCAAGCTCGCCAAGGACGTGGAGACCAAGGAGCAGATCGCCTCCACCGCGTCCATCTCGGCCGGCGACACCGCGATCGGCGAGATGATCGCCGAGGCGATGGACAAGGTCGGCAAGGAAGGCGTCATCACCGTCGAGGAGAGCAACACCTTCGGGCTCGAGCTTGAGCTCACCGAGGGCATGCGCTTCGACAAGGGCTACATCGCGCCGTACTTCGTCACCGACCCGGAGCGGCTCGAGGCGGTCCTCGAGGACCCGTACATCCTCGTGGTCAACTCCAAGATCTCGGCCAACAAGGACCTGCTGCCGCTGCTTGACAAGGTCGTGCAGTCCGGCAAGCCGCTGATGATCATCGCCGAGGACGTGGAGGGCGAGGCGCTCGCCACCCTGGTGGTCAACAAGATGCGCGGCCTGTTCCGCTCGGTCGCGGTCAAGGCCCCCGGCTTCGGCGACCGCCGCAAGGCCATGCTCGGTGACATCGCGATCCTGACCGGCGGCCAGGTGATCAGCGAGGAGGTCGGCCTCAAGCTGGACTCCGTCGACACGAACGTGCTCGGCCGGGCGCGCAAGGTCGTGGTGACCAAGGACGAGACCACCATCGTGGACGGCGCGGGCGACGCGGACCAGATCGCGGGCCGGGTCAACCAGATCCGTACCGAGATCGACAACACCGACTCCGACTACGACCGCGAGAAGCTGCAGGAGCGGCTGGCCAAGCTGGCCGGCGGCGTGGCCGTCATCAAGGCGGGCGCGGCGACCGAGGTCGAGCTCAAGGAGCGCAAGCACCGTATCGAGGACGCGGTCCGCAACGCCAAGGCCGCGGTCGAGGAGGGTGTCGTCTCCGGTGGCGGCGTCGCGCTGATCCAGGCGGCCCGCACCGCGTTCGACAAGCTCGACCTGTCGGGCGACGAGGCGACCGGCGCGCAGATCGTGCGCCGCGCCGTCGAGGAGCCGCTGAAGCAGATCGCGGTCAACGCCGGCCTCGAGGGCGGCGTCGTGGTCGAGAAGATCAAGACCCTGCCCGCCGGCGAGGGCCTGAACGCGGCGACCGGCGAGTACGTCGACATGCTGAAGGCCGGCATCATCGACCCCGCCAAGGTCACCCGCTCGGCGCTGCAGAACGCCGCGTCCATCGCGGCGCTGTTCCTCACCACCGAGGCGGTCATCGCGGAGAAGCCGGAGAAGACCCCGGCTGCCCCGGCTGGCCCCGGCGGCGGTGACATGGACTTCTAAGTCCATTTCGCGGCAACGCTGCGAAACGGCCCGGATCATCACGATCCGGGCCGTTTCGCGTTGCCGAATCATGGCCTGCGTGCTTGTACCAGAGAGGAGGTGAAACGATCGTCCTGTGACGCCACCCGTGATCCAGGTCGAGGACCGGCTGGAGCGACGGATCCGCAAGCCCATCGACGCGCTGCGCTGCGTCGTGTCCTGCGTATGGATCGTCGTGCTTGCCGTGGCCGCCGTCGCGGCGAGTGCGGCCACGACCGGGGTGGAAACGACCATCGTGGGCGCGAGCGGGAAGCTGCCGCCCGACCTGCTCACCGTAGCCCAGCCGATCGCTCTCTACGCGCTGCTTATCCTGCCGCTTGGCCTCGCCGTCAGTCAGCTCATCCGGCGCCAGGTACGCCGGCTCATCGAGGCGGCCGCGACGGGCCTGGTGGCCGGCGCCGCAGCCCAGGTGGTCAACATCGCGCTGCAGCGCCCCGCCGGCACCCGTCTCTACTACGCGATCATCATGTCCCACCCCGGCGTCACCCACGTCAATGCCCTCGACCCCTACCTGGCCGGGCTCGTCGCCTACGTCACCATGATCGGGCTGACCGGGCGGCCTGGCTGGCGGAACGCGCTGGGGCTCGCGATCGGCGTGTACGCCGTTGTGCAGCTGGCGGCACTCAACACGAGCGGCCTGTCCATCCTCATCACGCTGCTGGCCGGCCGCGCCGTCGGCCTGGCCGTCAGGTACGCCGCGGGCTCGGCGTCGCAGCGTCCCACGGCGCTCGCCATCGCCACGTCCCTGTCCGGGGGCGGCATGGCGGTGACCGCCATCAGCCGGGTGCGCCAGTCCCGGGCCGGCGCGACGGGATCGCGGTACTACGCGGTGGCGACGGAGGACGGCACCCGGCTCGACGTGGTGGTGTTCGATCGGGACCAGCTGGCGGCGGGCACGTTCTACCGGCTCTACCGGTGGATCCGTGTGCCCGGGCAGGTGGCGCGCAGCGCGCCGCTGTCGCTCGACCGCACGGTCGAGCGCAGGGCCCTGCTCTCCTACGCGACCAAGGACGCGGGCGTGCCCACGCCCCGGCTTCGCTCCGTGATCCGGGTTGGCGCGGACGCCGCCGTGCTCGCCTACGAGCACTGCGAGGGCATCACGCTGGCCCGCACGAACCCCGGGTGCACCGACGACGAGCTCGGGCGTATCTGGGACACGGTGACCCAGCTGCACAAGAACCACGTCACTCACCGCGCGCTCACCGCTGACCGCATCATGTTCACCCCCGACGCCCGGGTCATGCTGCTTGACCCGGGCGACGGCGACGTGGCCGCGAGCGACCTGCAGACGCGACTTGACCTGGCCCAGCTCATCGTCGAGCTCGCGCTGTACGTGGGGCCGGAGAAATCGGCGAAGATAGCGATAGCGAAGGTGGGCGCGAGCGAGCTGGTGACCGTGCTTCCGCTGCTGCAGCCGGTCGTGCTCGTCCGCTCCACGCGGCACGCGCTGCGCCGCCGCCGCCATGTGCTGCCCGCCGTCCGCAAGGAGCTGCTCCAGGCGGTGCCCGGCGGCGAGGTCGCGCCGGTGCAGCTGGAACGGATCAGGGCGCGCACCCTGGTCACGCTCGTCGCCAGCGTCGCCGCCGCCTACCTGCTAGCCGGCGAGCTGGCCAAGGCGAGCTTGGGGCACCTGCTTGGGTCGGCGAACTGGCGCTGGGCCCTGGTCGGGCTCGTGCTGTCCGCCGCGACCTACGTGGGCGCCACGCTATCGATATCCGGCTTCGTCGCCGAGCGGCTGGGCTTTCTCCGCACCATGCTCGTGCAGCTGGCCAGCTCGTTCGTGACGCTGGTGACGCCGGCCGCGGTCGGCGGCGCCGCGCTGAATGTCCGTTACCTGCAACGCAGGAAGATTCCCGCGCCCGTGGCGGTGGCCAGCGTCGGCGTGTCACAGGTGGTCGCCTTCGCGCTGCACATCTTGCTGATCACGGTGTTCGCCGCGATCGCCGGGGCCAGCACCAAGAGCGCGATCAGGCCGCCGACCTGGGCCTACTTCGTGGTGGCTGGGCTGGTCGTGCTCGCGGGCGTGGTGCTTGCCGTCCCGGCCGGGCGCCGCATGGTGCGGGCGCGCCTGTCACCGACCTTCGGCCAGGTGCTGCCGCGACTGCTTGAGGTGGCACAGCAGCCGCGCAAGCTCGCCGAGGGCATCGGCGGCATGCTGCTGCTCAGCCTCACCTACATCCTGTGCCTGAGCACCTGCGTCGCCGCCTTCGGCGGTTCGGTGCCCATCGCGAAGATCGGCTTCGTGTACCTGACAGGGAGCGCGATCGGCTCGCTCATCCCCACTCCTGGCGGCCTTGGCGCCGTGGAGGCCGTGCTGACCGCGGGGCTGACCGCCGCGGGCGTGCACGGCGGTATCGCGATCAGCGCGGTCCTGCTGTTCCGGCTGCTGACCTTCTGGCTGCCGGTGCCGATCGGCTGGGCGGCCTTCAACTACCTGGAGCGCCAGCACGACCTGTAGCGGCCCTGGGGCACCCGTGAGCTTCGCCCGGCAGGCGCTTGCGGACAGCCAGAAATGCCGGACTCACGGCCGGCTGACCAAAGGCGAGCTGGACGCGCGGGCGGGCCGGGCGCTGGTCGCGCGGACCCGCGCCGAGCTGCGAGCTCGCGGGTCGCGGCAGCGCCGGCGCCACGTCCCGGCCTGGTAGGTCCCCTAATGATCACGGTACTTTGCGCCCGGTTCCTGGCTTACAGAGGCTGCAAGGCCAGGGTCCGGAGACGTACTTCCCGTACCCCGCTCCGGTGAGAGAGATATTCCACCCCTTCTCATCGGGCGCCGGCCCGAGCGCACGCGCCCCGCGTGGCGTTCGCGTGCCCGGGGAAGCCGCGCGGCGCACCGGGCCAGGGCCCGGCCACCGCGGCATCAGGCGCCCCCAGAGCGCGCGGCTTTACCGGTAAATTCCTGTTAGCGGGTAAACTTTTCACCCAATGTAAATAAAAGCCGCCACCGGTGCCTTTTATTTACCGGTTGTGAAATGTTTACCGGTAAATCCGGCAGCGCGGCCCGGTCGGCCGGCGCTACGTGGCGCCCGAGCGCGGCCAAGGGCTGGTCCTGCGCGGGCGAGGGCTGGGTCCTGCGCGGGCGAGGGCTGGTCCTGCGCGGGCGAGCGCTGGTCCTGCGCGGGCGAGGGCTGCGGTGCGCCCGGGCGGCGTGCGAGACTTGGCGGGGTGGACGGGGATTATCCGCAACATCTGCTCGCCCGTGAGCCTGCGCCGCCGTATGACGGGGAAGGGCCGTTCGCGCTGTGGCACGTGAGCGAGGATCCCGGTCTTGGCCGGTTCCTGCCGCGGGCGTCGGCGGCTAGCCCGGGGGCGAGGCCGCTGGTGTGGGCGGTGGACACGCGGCACGCGCCGATGTTCTGGTTCCCGCGGGACTGCCCGCGGGGGTGTATCTGGGCGGGGCCGGGCACCACGGCGGAGGACACGGAGCGCTTCTTCGGGCAGAGTGCCACGGGGCGGGTCCACGTCATGGAGGCGGGCTGGCTGGGGCGGATGCGGGAATGCCGGCTGTACGCGTACCGGCTGCCTGACGTGGCGTTCCGGCCGCATGCGGAGGTTGGCGGCTACTGGGTGGCCGATGAGGCGGTGGACGCGACCGAACAGGTGGTCATCGGCGACTTGCTCGGCCGACATGTAGACGCCGGCATCGAGTTGCGGATAACGCCGTCGATCTGGCCGTTCTGGCGGCGGGTGGCAAGCTCGACCGTCTTGTTCAGCGGTTCACGGCTGCGCAACAGCGCACCGCACCCGGACCGGCTGGGCTAGGGCGGCCACGAAGGCGAGATACGCCTTGCCGAGCGGGCCGCTTAACTAACTGGCCTCGCGCTAGTGGTTCTTGCCGTCCAGCGGTATCTCGAACCAGACCGTCTTGCCCTCCGGGGTGGGACGAGAGCCCCAGCGGGTGGCCAGTTGCTCAACCAGGTACAGTCCTCGGCCGCCCTCGTCGGTGGCACGGGCGGTGCGCAGCCGGGGGAGCCTGAGATCCGGGTCGAAGACCTCGACCCAAACCGACTCCGCCCCGCGCCGCAGGCGGAGCGTGAACTCGCGCGGCCGGTAGACGGGGCTGTGGTGCGAGACCATCGGGAAGCCGCCGGCCGGGGTGAGCGCGCCGACGTTGACCGCCGGTGCCTGCGTGTCGGCGAGCGGGTCAAGTTCCAGGTCGAAGCGGCGGCCAGCCGGGCTAGGCGTGACAGACGCGTGCAGCACCGCGTTGGTCACCACCTCAGAGACGAGCAGCAGGGCGAGGTCGGCCTGGTCACGCTCCATGTCCCAGGCCTTGAACGTGGCCGCCGCCACCCGCCGCGCCTCGGAGACCATGATCGGCTCGGCAGGGAAGGAGCGCTCAAAGGACGCGAGGTCGTCGGGTGACGAGCGGAACACCAGGATCGCCATGTCGTCGTCGATGTCGCCGGGCACGGCGGTCTCCGCGGCCACGGCGAGCGCGTCAGCGGACGCGGGCGCGGCGAGCAGCGCGGCGCGCAGCATGTCCACCGCCTCTGCCTCGGTGTAATGGCCGTTACCGTCGGCCCGCGTCCGCCGGTCGGTAAGCCCGTCGGTGTAGAGCACGAGCGCGGCGCCTGGCGGCAAGGTGACCGTCTGCTCCCTGTAGGTCGGCAGCCCGCGGATGCCACGGCCGCGGACGCCAAGCAGCACGCCCTTATGCCGGATCTCGAGCGGCCGCACCGCGCCGTCGTGTGCCATCAAGGGCGCCGCGTGACCCGCGTTCGCAAACGTCAGCGAGCGGGACCAGGCGTCGTAGATGAGGTAGATGCACGACACGGTGGGCGGATCGCCGCCGGCGCCGAGCGGCGCGGTTGACCGGACCCACTCATCGAGCTTGCGCATGATGTCCGCCGGGGACTTCTCGTCCTGCGCGTAGGCGCGCAGCGCGGCGCGGAGCTGGCCCATGGTCGCCGCCGCGCGGGCGCCGCGGCCCTCGACATCGCCGATCACCAGGCCTACCCGGCCGGCCGCGAGCGGGATGATGTCGTACCAGTCCCCGCCGACCTGCGTCTGGATGCCCTGCCCCTGGGTCGCGAGCGGCTTCGCCGGCACGTAGCGGAACGCGACCTCAAGCCCGTCGAGCTCCGGAACCGAGTGGGGCAGCAGGGACTGCTGGAAGGCCAGCGCGGTCCGCTGCTCTGCCTCGAAGAGCATCGCGTTGTCGATCGCGACCGCCACCCGGCTGGCGATCGCCCCGATGAGGTCGCCGTCCGACAGGTCGTAGTGCGGGTCGGGCCGGTCGGTGACCCGTGACAGGGCAAGTGAGATGCAGCCGAGCAGCTCACCGCGCGCGTAAAGCGGCGACGCGAGCACCGAGGTGAGCCCGGCCTGGTTGGCGGCGGACAGGGACTCCTCGCTCGGTGCGGGATAGTAGTCCGCCTGGAGGTCGGGGACGACGATGGTCTCCAGCCGCGACATGGCCTGCTGCACGAAGTGGCCAGGCGGGTAGTGGATCGGCTCGCCGGCCCGCGCCCAGGTGCCAGGCGGCGGTTCCCAGCCCCCGGCGTGCGCCGCGGCCCGCCTGATGAGCTTGTCGCCGCTGAACAGGTCGATGAAGCAGTGGTCGGCGAACCGGGGGACGAGGATCTGGGCCACCTGACGCAACGTGGCGTCAAGCTCGAGTGAGCCCGCAAGCCGCTGGCCGATCCGCTCGAGCAGCCGCAAGCGGTCCGGCTCGCGCTGCCCGTCGTGCCGGCCGGCCTCGGTGATGAACATCACGATGCCGTCGATCTCGCCAGCCGGGTTGCGCAGCGGCACCGCGAGTTCCCTGACGAACAGCAGGCTGCCGTCGGCCCGGTGGCCGGCGAACGTGTCCTCCCAGGACACACCGCGAAGCACCTGCCTGGCTATCTCCGCGGCCCGGCCTGTCTCGTTGTCCGGCAGCAGGCCTAGCCCGCCGAGCTCCTTGCCGAGCAGCGAAGAACCCGGTCCCTCGAGTCGCAGCAGCCGGGCAACGTACTCGTTCGAGAACACCACGCTGCCATCTCGGTTCGCGACGATGACGCCGATCTCGGCCTGGCTCAGCACGAGTTCTGCTGCCGGGCTCTCGCTCCAGCGCGCCATGGTCACGCTCCGGTCACCGAACAGGTCTCCTGGTCATTCCCTGGACACGAACACGTGTGAGGCGACGTCGGCAGGCAGTTCCTCGGCCGCCGCGTCCGAGCCGCTTACCCGGACTCCGCCTGCCACCGCCCCGAGCAACACCTCGCGTCCGGGTTGTATCCCGGCTTGCTTGAGTTTAAGCATCAGCTCAAGATCACTTTGAAGCTGCTCGGTAATCCGCGTCACAGTAACACGCACAGGCTCTTTAGTCCCGTGAGTAACGTCGGTCATCGTCTCATCGCGCGCCGCGGGCACGGCGGCCGCCTCACTGAACAGCTCCTCAAGGCCGGGGATGACGTTGCCGTGCGGGCAGCGTTCCGGGTGGCCGAGCAGCTCGTACAGCCGCCGCTCGACGGACTCGGAGATGACGTGCTCCCAGCGGCACGCCTCGATGTGCACTTCCTCCCAAGGCAGCTTGATCACGCTGACAAGCAGGCACTCGGCCAGCCTGTGCTTGCGCATCACCCGGGTCGCCAGCGCGCGGCCTGCCTCGGTCAGCGCGAGCTGTCTGTCGCCCGCCACGTGCAGCAGGCCGTCACGTTCCATCCGGGCGACCGTCTGGCTGACCGTCGGGCCGGACTGGGCAAGACGTTCCGCTATCCGCGCCCGCAGCGGGACGATCCCCTCCTCCTCAAGTTCGAACACCGTACGGAGGTACATCTCCGTGGTGTCGATAAGCCCATGGGCAGTCACTGAAACCTTCCTCCTGAAGGTGATGCTACGCGCTCGCACCACCACCGTCAGAAACCTGCGAAGACCGCTCCTACGGCGACCAGCGTTCGATGACCCAGTTGCCAGCCGCGCGCCGGTAGCTCAGCCGGTCGTGGAGCCGGTTCGGGTGCGACTGCCAGAACTCGATCCGCTCAGGCACGATCAGGTACCCGCCCCAGAAGTCAGGCATGGGAACCTCGGTACCCGGCGGCCACCTGGCGGACAGCTCCGCGACGCGGTCGTCAAGCTCGGCGCGGGAGCCGAGCACCGTCGACTGGCGCGACGCCCAGGCGCCGATCTGCGAGAGCCAGGGCCGTGAGTGATAGTACGGCTCGCTTTCCTCCGTCGAGAGCGGCCGCGCCGACCCTTCCACCGTCACCTGGCGGCCCATGGCGTACCAGGGGAACAGGGCGCAGCACCGCGGGTTGGCCGCGAGGTCCCGGCCCTTGCGGGATGTCCTGTTCGTGTAGAACGTGAAGCCGTTGTCGTCGTGAGCCTTCAGCAGCACGGTCCGCGCGTGCGGCACCTCGCCCATGGTGGTCAGCACCATCGCGTTGGGCTCGGGCAGCCCGGCACCCGCCGCCTCGGCGAACCAGCGGGTGAACTGCTTGATCGGAGACTCGTCAAGCATCTCCGGTGTCAACGCCTTGTTCATAAATGGAAATCTTTACACGGCCGCGGACTGTCACGACCCGGCATGGCGGAGTTTGAATGAAGCAGACAACAAGCGGACGCCATCGAATGCGCCTGACCAGGGCAAGTAGGGCCTCCCCACCGGGAGGAAGAAAGAGAGCAAAAGTGTCCGATTTTAAGCCGGGACTCGAGGGCGTCGTGGCGTTCGAGACGGAGATCGCCGAGCCGGACAAGGAAGGCGGGTCACTCCGCTACCGCGGCGTGGACATCGAGGAACTTGTCGGCCACGTGTCCTTCTGTAACGTCTGGGGGCTGCTCGTGGACAACGCGTTCGCCCCCGGGCTGCCACCCGCCGAGCACCAGGTGCTCCCGGTACGCACCGGGGACGTCCGCGTCGACGCGCAGAGCGGCGTTGCGGCGCTCGGCGCGCGCTGGAACCTGCGCCCGCTGCTTGACATCTCAACGGAACAGGCGCGGCAGGACGTCGGCCGGGCCTGCGCGCAGCTGCTCGAGTTCGTCGCGCAGTCAGCGCGCGGCGCCGACCTCCCCGAGGTACCGCAGCGGCTCGTGGACGAGGCGCAGACGGCCGCTGAGGCGTTTCTCGTCCGCTGGCGCGGCGAGCCGGACCCGCGGCACGTGAAGGCCCTCGACGCCTACTGGGTGAGCGCCGCCGAGCACGGCATGAACGCCTCGACGTTCACCGCCCGGGTGATCGCCTCCACCGGCGCCGACGTGGCCGCCGCCCTGTCCGGCGCGATCGGCGCCCTGTCCGGCCCGCTGCACGGCGGCGCGCCTGCCCGCGTGCTGCACATGATCGAGGACGTCGAGCGCACCGGCGGCGCGGAGGCCTACGTGCGGTCGGTGCTCGACTCAGGCGGCCGCCTGATGGGCTTCGGCCACCGCGTGTACCGGGCGGAGGACCCCAGGGCACGGGTGCTGCGGCGTACCGCCAAGGAGCTCGGCGCGCCCAGGTACGAGGTCGCGCTTGCCCTCGAGAACGCGGCGCTCGCCGAGCTGCGCGCCCGCCGGCCGGACCGGGTGCTCGAGACCAACGTCGAGTTCTGGGCGGCGATCGTGCTCGACTTCGCGCAGGTGCCCGCGAACATCACGCCGTCCATGTTCACCTGCGCGCGGACCGCGGGCTGGGCCGCGCACATCATGGAGCAGAAGCTCACCGGCCGCCTCGTCCGCCCCTCGGCCCGCTACATAGGCCCCGGCCAGCGCCCGATCAGGGACGTGTCGGGGGCAGAGGAGGTACTCGGCCTATAACCTTGGGGTCGTGACCAGCATCATCATTCCCGGCAACCTCAAGCCTGCGGACGGGCGATTCGGCAGCGGCCCGACCAAGGTTCGCGCGGAGCAGGTCGCCGCCCTCGCGGCGGCGACCGAGCTAGGAACATCGCACAGGCAGTCCCCGGTGCGGGAGGTCGTGCGGCGGATCCGCAACGGGCTTGCCGACCTCTTCGGACTGCCGAACGGTAGCGTGGTAGCCCTCGGCAACGGAGGGACCACCGCGTTCTGGGACGCGGCCGCGTTCTGCCTGATACAGGAACGGTCACAGCACCTGTCGTTCGGCGAGTTCTCGTCGAAGTTCGCGGCGGTGACCGCGCGTGCCCCCTGGCTCAAGGAACCGTCGGTCATCGCGAGCGAGCCGGGCACGCGCCCGCTGCCGCGGGCCGAGGCGGGCGTGGACGCCTACGCGCTCACCCACAACGAGACGTCCACCGGCGTGCGCACGGACATCAGCCGCCCGGCGGGCGCGGACAAAGGGGCGCTCGTGCTCGTCGACGCGACCAGCGCGGCGGGTGCGCTTACGGTGGACCCGGCCGAGTTCGACGCGTACTACTTCGCGCCGCAGAAGGTATTCGGCGCCGACGGCGGCCTGTGGCTCGCGCTGCTGTCGGGCGCGGCGCTCGAGCGGATCGACGAGATCGCCGCGAGCGGCCGGTACATCCCGGACTTCCTGTCCCTGGCGGCGGCGGTGCAGAACTCGGTCAAGAACCAGACGCTGAACACGCCCGCCGTGTCGACGCTCGTGCTCCTGGCCGCCCAGCTCGACTGGCTGCTCGACAAGGGCGGCCTTGCGTGGGCAGGGGAACGCACCGCCCGTTCTGCTAACATCCTCTATTCCTGGGCCGAGAAGTCGCAGTTCGCCGCGCCGTTCGTGGCCGACAAGGCGATGCGCTCGCCCGTGGTGTGCACCATCGACTTCACCGGCGCGGTAAGCGCTGACGCCGTGGCCGGTGTGCTGCGGGAGAACGGCATCGTGGACACCGAGTCTTACCGGAAGCTGGGCCGCAACCAGCTGCGGATCGGCACGTTCCCCGCGGTCGACCCCGAGGACGTGGCGGCGCTCACCGGATGCATCGAGTACGTGGTGGAGCGGCTCGCGTTAGTGCAGCACCGAGCCGATGAGCACCGCGAGCACGAGCAGCCCGAGCACGGTTGGCAGCAGCCAGCGGGGCACCCTGTTCACGGGTTCAGCGTACGTGCGAGTGACGGCTGATGCGGCTTTTCGTCGGCCTGGCACCGTCCGCCGCGGCACTCGACGACCTGGACGCGGCGTGCGCGCCGCTGCGGCCGGGGCGCGGTGACCTGCGGTGGACAAGCCGTGAGCTGTGGCACGTCACGCTCGCCTTCCTCGGCGAGGTGAGCGAGGACAGGCTGGCGGGGCTGCTGCCGCGGCTTGAGCGCACGGCACGGCGGCACCTCGCGTTCGGCCTGAGCCTGGCGGGTGCGGGCGCGTTCCCCAGCCCGGCGCGGGCGAACGTGCTGTGGGGCGGGCTGTCCGGCGACAGGAAGGTGCTCGGGGAGCTTGCGATGTCTGTGGGTGCGGGCGCGCGGCGAGCCGGGGCGCCGCCGCCTGACAAGGGGCGGCGCTACCGGCCGCACGTCACACTCGCCCGGTGCCGGATGCCTGCGGACGTTCGCACGATCGTCGCGGAGCTGTCCGGCTACCACGGGCCCGCTTGGACGGCCGGTGAGATGCACCTCATCCGCAGCACGCTAGGCGGCCAGGTCAGGTACGAGACGCTGGCTACCTTCAAGCTAAAGCCTAAGACTGGCTGATCTTCTCTAGTATTGGGGCGGCGGCGCGCAGCACCTGGCGCTCCCCGGGCGTGAGCTCCTGCAGGCGCTGCGCAAGCCAGGCCTCACGGCGGCGGCGGACCCGCTGCACCAGGTCCCTGCCCTCCGGCGTCACGGTAAGCACCACCTGCCTGCGGTCGGTCGCGTGCGGCGCCCGGCGCACCAGGCCGCGCTCTTCGAGCACCGCGATTACCCGGGTCATGGACGGCGGCTGTACCTTCTCGTGCTCCGCGAGCTCGCCCGGGGTCATCGACTCGTGGCGCTCAAGCGCCGCGAGCGCGGCGAGCTGGATGTCGGAGAGGACCGTCTCTGTCCCGCCGAGTCCAAGGCGCTCCACGCGGAGGCGCCGCGCGAGCCTGCTGATCGAAATCCGCATGGCGGTCGCCAGCCCCGCGTCCGTCTGCATACCTGGCTCGGGCATCCACCAAGTACATCATGCGCAGGCAGGTCATATAAGGCGGGTCGGCTAGCCTTATTGCGTGAGCCAGAGCCGGCGGGTCAGCCCAGAAGAGCGGCGCCCGGCGCCGCCGCCAAGGGAAGCGGACGACCGCCGGGTGACCCTCGTCATAACCACGGGCTGGGTGCTCGCTCTGATCATCGTGTCCTGCGCGCGCAGCGAACTGCCCGCGGACGTGCGCTGGTGGGTGTGGACGTGCCTCACCGGCGTGCTAATGGGCCTGTTCGGGCTCTGGTACGTGCCGCTACTCAAGCGCAGGCGGGCCAGGATCGCGGCGGAGCACACGCGGCTCGCCGAGACTCAGCTCTCCCCGGGGTACGTGTCACGGGACAGCGGCTCGAATACGGTTTCCTCGACCGAGACGCCGGGCAAGTCCACCAGGTCGTAGCCGAACTCGTCGATCACCGGCACGGTCGCCTGCGCAGCGGAGCCGCTAAGCACGGCCTCCGAGTGCGCGCCGCACCCGTGGTCCGCTGAGACCACCCGGCCGTCGTCCGGTGCGAAGGCGTTGCCGCAGGCGCCGAAGACGCGGCCCAGGCTGCCGCTGAGCGGGATGAAGAACCCGCAGCTCATGCAGTTGGCCGGCGCGGCGTGGGACAGCGGGGTGCGCGGGCCGTGGTCGCTTTCGTACCAGCGCTCCGCGGTGTCGTCGCGGCCGAGGGCCGAGAGCACGCGGGAGCGGGCAAGTGCGGTGATCTCCTCGGCGACGCGCGGTCCCGCGTCCACGTCTTCCGTGTCTGGCCTCGGCCGGAACCAGTCGGTCACCGCGTCGTCCCCGTCAAGCGTCACGAAAGGGACGAGCCGCTCGTCGTCCGGGCTGGCGGGCAGCAGGTCGCCGATCCCCACGTCGCCAGGGCGCAACCGGTCCTGCCAGGGTACCCAGGCCGGCGCAAGCAGAGCCTCGGGGCCGGGCAGCAGTACGCTCTCGTCCACCGTCACGATCTTGGCTCTCGGCGCGCGCGTCACCGTGACCGCCCACCGCCAGCCCGCGTAGGCACGGTCGGTGCAGTCGAAGAAATGCGTGACGACACGATCGCCCGCGGGCTCGATATCCAGGTGGTCGCCGATCGTGTCCTGACTCACACCTGCCTGCTCGGCCAGGGACTGCCTGGCCAGGTCAACGGCGTCCGCGCAGATCTGGTCTGGTTCCTTCGCGCGGTTTCTGATCGTGCTCACGACTGCCAATTCTCGCTCCCGGAGCGTCACACCGCGAGGGCAGGCCCGCCAGGATCTCCCGGATAGGGCTCGTCGCAGTGCCGCTGACCAAGAATACTGTGAACATGGGGATGTCGGACGCGGTGCGACGCGCGGGTAATGCTGCCCACGCGACCGGTCGCGCCTTCCGCATGGGCGGCCAGGCCTCAACCAAGGCCACCAGGCGGACCGCGGTACTCGTGCACCGCATCACCGGGGCGCAGGGCGCGGACCGGACGGGCCTCGGCACGCTGATCGAGATGACCGCGGTCAGCGGCGCCGCCGACGCCTTCGTAACCGTCGCGCTCGCCGGGACGATCTTCTTCAGCACGTCCGTGGACCAGGCGCGCGGCCGGGTGGTGCTGTTCCTGATCATCACGATGGCGCCGTTCGCGGTGCTCGCGCCGTTCATCGGGCCGGCACTTGACCGGATACAGCAGGGCCGCAGGTTCGTGCTTGCCGGGACGATGCTCACCCGCGGGCTGCTCTGCTACGCCATGTCGGCGAACGTGGCCAATTCGGTGACGTTGCTGCCCGCCGCCTTCGGCATCCTGGTGCTGCAGAAGGCGGGCGGCGTGGTCAAGTCCTCGGTCACGCCGCGACTGCTGCCCGCCCAGATCACCCTTGTCACCGCCAACGCGCGGTCCGGGCTGATCTCGATCGCCACCTCCACCGCCGCGGCGGGCCTGGCGGCCGGCGTGCAGTTCCTCGGCGGCGCGGCTTGGACGCTGCGCGTCGGCACGCTGATCTACCTGGCGGCGATGCTCCTGGCGTTCCGGCTGCCCGAGCAGATCGACGTGCCCGCGGCGGCACCCGCGCCCGTGCCCGCGCCGGCACATCAGCCGTCGACACATCAGCCGCCGACACGGCCGGACATGCCGCGCCCGACGCTGCCGCTGCCGCCCGGCGAGCAGCCCAAGAGCGCCCGCGGCCGCTGGCGCACGCTGGCCAACGTCGGTCCCGTGGTCGCGGAGGCGATGACGGTCAACGCGGTGCTGCGCGCCTTCTCCGGCTACATCCTGTTCCTGCTGGCGTTCCTGCTGCGCAGCGTGAACCTGGGGACGATATTCCACCACGAGGTGTCGCACAACTTCGCGCTCGGCGCGCTGGCGCTCGGCCTGGCGGTCGGCAGCCTCGCCTCAATGATCGTCGGCTCCTTCTTCCGCGGCCGGGCGCCGCAACTGATCATGTTCTCCGTGCTGTGCGTGGCCCCGGTGGTTACCTCGCTGTGCGCCTGGGGCTTCGGCCTGTTCGCGGCCGTCCTCGTGGAGGCCACGGCGATCTTCTGCGCCAGCCTCGCCAAGCTCGCCCAGGACTCGATCGTGGGCCGTGAGATCGGCGACGAGATCCGGTCCTCTACTTTCGCGGTCTCGGAAACGCTCAACCAGGTGGCGAACGTGGCCGGCGGCCTGGCTGGCGTGCTCGTGTCCATGCTCGACAACGGTCAGGCAGGCCTCGCTATCGCCGCGGCCTGCCTGACCGTCGCGCTGGTGCTGCTCGTCGCCAGGCGCAGGCAGCGGGTCCGCCTGGCCGGACGGCAGATGCCGCCGCCCGCGCAGGCCGCGAGCACCCGCTGACCATGGCTGTGCGGCGCTGCGGTGCCTACCCGGCCGCACCGGCCGCAGGGCGGGACCGGCCGCCGCGCTCCTCGGGCGCGAGGTCGTCGGCGACGGCGCGCAGCAACTCGGCGATCGGCTTCGCTTCCTTCGGCTCCGGGTGCTTGCCGCGGCGGTAGGCGTCAGAGATCCCGTCGAGCAGCTTCATCAGGTCCTCGATGATCGGGATCATCTCGTCTGGCTTCTTGCGTGCGTGCTTTGCGGCGGCGGCCGTAACGTTGGGCGGCGCCTCGAGGAGCCGCACTTGCAGCGCCTGCGCCCCCTTGCGTCCTTCCACGATGCCGAATTCGACCCGCTGCCCCTTGCCAAGGGTGTCCGTCCCGGCGGGCAGTGCTGAAGAATGCACGAAGACCTCGCCCCCGTCATCGCGGGCGAGGAAGCCGAACCCCTTTTCGGCGTCATACCACTTGACCTTGCCGGTAGGCACGAGCAAGACCTCACGTTAGTAGAGACTTGGGCACCCCGGCAGGCGCAACTGCCGCCAGGATGTAACGGGCGCTTTCTAGGCTATCGGTACCGCGAGGGTAATGGCAGCAAGGTTATTCTGCCGTCAGCGCAGTCGCGTCCGCTTGGCGGAGAAGGGGGGTCACGGCCTCGCACGTTCGGATGGTGCTGGGACGGGATCGCGTGCAAGGCCGTGAGTCCGTTGGCAGATCCTGGTAAGCACCGGCTCACAGGGTCGCAGTAGGGCTATACCCAGGGGTTATGTGCGAAAACCTGCTGCTTTCTCGCCATGGCACGGCGGCCGGGCCGGCCGGGAGCGTGCTAGTGCGGAGACACGTGACCGCTGGCGCCGTAGGCGATTGCCAGCACCACCACGACGACAACGATGATCCACGCCCAGTGCCTGCCGGTCACGGGAAGCTTCATCCTCTGTCGGCCCCTGGTCACCAGCCAGGCGACGAGCATGCCGATGAGAACGAGCAGAACCAATCCGCCCACCTGTTGGTCTCCACGTCATCTGGCGGGCGTTGTCAGCCCGCAACCGAAGGTTTCGCTCCCTACCCGAGACTACGCCAAGTCGCTCGTTTCGTCTCGGGCCGTCACGGCATCAGCGACGCGAGGGCGCCGCTACGCGTGCCGCATCCACAGGTTGGTCTCCACGTAGCTGCCGTGGTCACGCTCGGTATCTATCTCCACCAGGTCGAGCGCGCCTGGCACGACGTACCGAGCGGTCTGCGGAAAGGCAAGCCCGGCCCAGCCCTCCCACTCGGCAACGGTCCCTGTCACGATCATCGACCGGGGCGCCGGGCAGAGAATCTCGGCGCCGAGCCGCTGGTGGGCGCGGATCCACGGGTCCATGTGCAGGCCGTCACCGCGAGCCCACTTGGCGAAGTCCGCCATCGAGATCAGCGGGTACCGGCTCTTCAGCGTCGGCCTGACCGGCGCGACGACCCGGCGCAGCCCGGCGCGCGCCGCCCGGTCGCGCAGCGCGGTGATGACCTGCCCGGCCAGGCCCGCGCGCTGGCGGTCAGGGCGGACTGCCGCGGCCATGAGGCACAGCGTGTCCGGCACGGCCGCGCTAAGGTACCCGGCGAGCGCGCTGGTGAGCGCGCCGTCGTAGCCGTCAGGCAGCTCGCCGGCCACGCCGTTCCACCGCAGCGGCACCGCCCAGCCGCCAGCGGAGACCGCGCCGTCTTCGAGCAGGCGCACGTCGAACTCGGGAAAGTACTCCCACGCACGGCCCATTAGCTCGCGGGCGCACCTGTCGTGGAGTATGAACTCCGGCCAGTCGGCGAGCAGCGCCGCGCTGCCCTGCCCGGCCAGGTCGGGTCGGTCCGACGTGGTGATGATGATGCGCTGGTCCACGGTCGTCCACTGGTCAGCGCCGTGGCGCGGGAACGGGCGCGGCCACGGTGAACCCGTGGCGGGCCAGTTCCTCTGCCTCTGTCAGCGGCATCGGCTTCGCTAGCAGGAACCCCTGCCCGTAGTGACAGCCCATCGAGGAGAGCAGGTCCCGCTGCACCCCGGTCTCTATCCCCTCGGCGACCACGTCCAGGCTGAGGGTCTTGGCTATCTGGATGATGCCGGCGGCAAGGGCCAGGCGCTGTTCGGAATCGGCGATTCCCTCGACGAACGACCGGTCCATCTTCACCACGTCGATGGGCAGCTCACGCAGGTAGCTGAGCGAGCTGTAGCCGGTGCCGAAGTCGTCGATGGCCAGCTTCACCCCGATGCCCTTCAGCTCCGCCAATTCGGAATGCAGCCGCTCATCCCTGCGGAGCAGGACGCTTTCTGTGAGCTCGAGCATGATGGCCTGCGGTTCGAGGCCGGACGAGGCGACGGCGTGCCGCACGGTGCCCGCGAAGCTGGCGTCCGCGAACTGGCGCGCCGACACGTTCACGCTGACCCACAGGCCGCGGTTCCCCGCGGGGCGGTCCTCATTGATGGGGACAGGTGCCGCGGGGGCGGGGCGCGGCTTGGGCGGTGCCGCCGCCCGGCGCAGCCGGACGATGTCGACCGTGGCACGGCGGAGCACCCAGGCGCCGATCGCGATGATCTGCCCGGTCTCCTCGGCCAGGGAGATGAACTGGCCGGGCTGCATCATGCCCCACTGCGGGTGCGGCCAGCGGATCAGTGCCTCGAAGCCGGCAAGTTCCCCGGTGCTGAGCGCCACGATCGGCTGGTAGGCGAGCGAGAATGCCGACGCCGCGAGCGCCTCCTCGAGCGCCTCCTGTAGTTCCCGCTGGCGCAGCAGGCCCGCGCTGAGCACCGGCTGGTAGAGCCGGTACTGCCGTTTGCCCGCGGCCTTGGCCGCGTACAGTGCCATGTCAGCATGCCTGAGCAGCTCGTCAGTGTCCGCGCCGTCCACGGTGGTGGCGACGCCGATGGTGACGGTCGTGGTGATCAGTCCCGCGGCGAGCGCGAACGGCTCGCGGAACGCGTCGACGACGCGCTCCGCGGTCGCTTCGACGGCCGCGATGCTCTCCGCGCCGCCGATGAGCACCGCGAACTCGTCGCCGCCAAGGCGCACCGCGGTGTCCGACTCGCGGACAAGGGCGGCGAGGCGGTCGGCGGCGGCCACGAGCAGCTCGTCGCCGACGCTGTGCCCCTTCGTGTCGTTGACGAGCTTGAAGTCGTCGAGGTCGATGAACAGCACGCCCGTGATCGTCCCTGTTCGCTTGGCGGTGGCGACCTGCTGCGATATCCGGTCATTGAAGAGCAGCCGGTTGGGCAGCCCGGTCAGGGCGTCGTGGAAGGCCCGGTGCTTCAGTTCCTCCTCAAGCTGGTGCTGGCCTGTCACGTCCCTGAGGGTGAAGACGAGGCCGGCCACGTTGGGGTCGGCGCGCAGGTCGCTGCACCTGGCCTGGATGTGCACGAACTTGCCGTCGAGCCGGGTGATCCGCTCCTCGATGACGCGCGGGCCGAACCGCGCGTGCTCCCGCAGCCGCATGAAGGTGCGGGCGAGGTCGTCGCGGTCCTCCTCCGCGACCAGGTCCCAGAAGCGCTTGCCGACCGCGGCGACGTCACCGAAGATCGCGACCGTCGACGGCGTCGCGTACTTGACGTTGCCGTCGTCATCGACGATCACGATGGCGTCAGAGGCGTCCTGCACCAGGGCACGGAAGTAAGCCTCGCTGCGCTGGCGGATCACCTCCTGGCGAAGCAGGACGCTCTCCAGCGTCAGCGCGACCTGGTGCGCCAGCAGGTCAAGCGTCCCGCTAAGGTCGGACAGGACACGCCGTTCACCGAATACCGCTATCAGGCCGGCCGGCAAGTCTCCCGACGGCCTGTCCTGCAGCGCCAGCGGGCAGAGCAGCATCGCATCGGCACGCGGGCGGGCCGTCCGCGCCTGCTCGGGCAGCCGCCGCATCGGCGTGAGTACCGGTGCCGTCCCCTGCACCAGCCGGGACCAGGTCTCTGCCAGTTGCCCGAGATGCCCGCGCTGCGCCTGATCGGTGCCGTTGTGCGTGGCGAGCAGCGTGCCGTCGGCCTGCACTCCGAGCAGCGCGTCGCCCTGCGACTTGCCGCCGAGCAGGGCGTCAACGGCGCCCTGCACGGCCGCGGCGACCTGCGGCACGTCCGTCGTGGTCATCAGGGACAGGCTGGCCCGCCGCAGCACACGCTCCCTGTCGAGCGCACGGCGGTGGGACGCCGCCGCGTCCCACAGCCGGGTCAGCACCAGCAGGTAGAGCACCGCGGAGAAGACGGCGATCACGTCGCCCTCCGTCCGCGATTCGGCCGGCACGGCGGTGACGAGCACGACGGGGGCGATCAGCGAGGCGAGCATCAGCACGGCGAGCCGGGCAGGCGAGACCTCGACCTGCTGCCTCGGCACCGGGTCGGTCAGCCGTGTCATGGTCGGGTGCAGCGCGGCGGCGCCCCAGGTGGAGTAGAACAGGCCCCAGCCGAGGTCGACGATGGTCCCGGTGCGGAACGTGCCGTACAACTGGATGGCGCCGTAGGCGGTATCGGACAGCAGGCAGGCGACGGCGCCAACGGTCAGCAACTGCACGGACCTTGCCCGCGCGGTCCCCGGCGCGAGCAGCCTCGCGAGCAGCGCGAGCATCAGCACGTCGCCGAGCGGGTAGGCGATCGCGACGGTCTTCTGCAGCCCGGTCAGTGTCTCGTCGGTGATATGCGGCCGGATCAGGAAGATCCAGGACAGCAGCGCGAGGCCGACGGTGAGGGTGAGCGCGTCGATCAGGCTGCGCAGGTCGCCGTCCGGGGTGCGCCAGTAGATGAACATCAGCAGCCCGGCCGCGACCAGCGGGTAGCAGGACAGGTAGAACACGTCAGCGAACGACGGGAACGGCAGCGCCACCTGCCGTTGCGCGGCGATCAGGAAACTCAGCTGGCCGGCCGCGAAGGAGGCGAGCGCCGCGGCGAGCAGGATCCACGGCGCCTTGCGCGCGGGCCTGTTGAGTACAAGGCCCGCCACGATCGCGGCGATCCCGCTGAGGCTGATCAGCGCCCAGGCCGTGAAGCGCAGGCCGTCGAACCCGTAGTAAATCGCGATGAGCAGTGTGATCCAGGCGGCGTAGCCGTTGAGAACATACCGCTTTTGCTCCACGGCAATCCTTCCGTGCTCGCCGATTCCGGCGTAATGCCTGAACTCTCGTAAAAGCACTTTACCCATCTTCTGGAATCCGTCTACCTGCGAATTCGTGTAATTTGTGGTAAAATTTGGCAATTGATAGAAGTGTGACGCGGGAATGTTGCGGGCAGGAAGCGGGAGGTAATGATATTTGTCCGTGTTCATTTCGGGACATTACATGGGAAATCGTCCGTGACTAGCATGGCCCAGGCGGGAGAGGCGGCGTCCGATGATTTTGTCGTCGTTGCCAACCAGCTAGGCCAGCACTCCTTGTGGCATCCGGCGCGCACGGCGCCGCGAGGCTGGCGGCGACGGTCCGGCGTGATGTCGAGAAGCGGCTGCCTGAAGGCCATCGAGGCGGCATGGCCGGACATCGCTCCGGCCAGCGTCGCCCGGCCCGGTGAGCGGTCATCGGGCGGAGACCTGTTCGTTCACGAGTTCTTCGCCGGTCAGGCAGCCGCGCGGCCGGATGCCGTCGCCGTGGTGGCCGGCCGGGCGCGGGTGACCTACCGTGAGCTTGACGAGTCGGCCGGCCGGATCGCCGGTCAGTTGCGCGAAATCGGGGTGGGCCCGGAGGCAGCCGTCGGCGTCCACCTGGAGCGGGGCATAGACCTGATCCGGGCCGTCCTCGCCATCATGAAGGCAGGCGGCGGCTACCTGCCGCTCGACCCTTCCCTGCCAGCGGAGCGGCTCAGCCGGATGTGCGCCCAGGCAGGCCCGGCCGTGGTGATCACCGCGGCGGCGGGCTCGTTCCCAGGCACGGCGGCCAGGCTGCTGCCGCTCGGCGGGCTCGCCGCTGCCGGGGACCGCGCGCACGGGCCCGCGGCGGCACCGGACAGCCGCCCGCACCCGGACAACCTGTGTTACGTCATCTATACGTCGGGCTCGGCCGGCGACCCCAAGGCGGTCGCCGTCAGCTACGGCAGCCTGGCTAGCGTGATCCGCGCGCTGGCGGCCGACTACCAGATCAGCCCGGACGACCGGGTCGCGCAACTGGCCGCCATCTCATTTGACACGTCGGTCGAGCAGATATTCGTCGCGCTGACCAGCGGTGCCACGCTGACGTTGCCGCCGTCGGGCACCCTGGCACCCTCTGAACTGCTGCGCGGAATCGAGCGCAGGGAAGTCACCGTCGTCGACCTGACGCCCGCCTACTGGCATCAGTTGCTTGCGCTCACGAGGCCGGCCGACAAGCGGCTGCGCAGCGTCCGGCTGATGATCACCGGGGGCGAGGTGGCGAATCCGGCCGACTGCCGGGCCGCGCTAGGTGCGGCACCCTGGGCCCGGCTGCTGAACGCGTACGGGCTCACCGAGACGACCATCACCTCTGCCGTCTTCGACGTGAGCGGCTGGCGGCAAGCGGAGCCGTGGTCCGCCGTGCCGGCGGGCCGTCCTGCTGGCACGGCGCGGATCATGGTACTTGACGGGCAGCTGAACCCGGTACCGCCGGGTACGTCGGGCGAGGTCTTCATCGGCGGCCCCGGCGTTGCCCGTGGTTACCTCGGAAGCCCCGGGCTCACCGCGGAGCGGTTCCTGCCCGACCCGGCGGGCGCTCCAGGTAGCCGGATGTACCGGACCGGTGACCTCGGCCGCTGGCTCGCGGCGGGTAGCCTCGAGGTCGCGGGCCGGATGGACCGACAGCTCAAGGTGCGCGGCTACCGCATCGAGCCGGCAGAGGTCGAGAGCGTACTTGCCGGGCACCCGGACATCGACCAGGTGTCGGTGGTGGCGTCGTCGCGCCGCTCGGGCGATGCCCGCCTGGTCGCCTACTACACGCCGACCCGCGCCGCGGCGCAAACCGCCTTGCATCACCCGCGGGCCGCGAGCCTGCGGCGCTACCTGCTCGACCGGCTGCCAAGCTACATGGTCCCGGCGGCCTTCATCGCCCGTCATCCCAGGCAGGAACCGACGGCCAGGCCTGGCACGGGAGCTGGCGATATCCCGGGCGCCTGGCGAACACGGCCGGTCACCGGGCAGCGCCGTCGCGGGCTCGCATCGCAGCTCACGCCCACGGAGGCGGGACTATCCGCCTTGTGGGGCAGGCTGCTCGGCCGCGACCACGTCAGGCCTGACGACGAGTTCTTCGCGCTCGGCGGCGACTCACTGCTCGCCGCGGAGATGCTCGTCCGCACCGACGACCTCTTCGGCATCTCGGCGGACTTGGTGCGCCCGCTTACCGGCTGCCTGCTGCGCGATCCCACGCTAGGCGGGTTTGCGGCCGCGGTAGAGGACGCCCGCGCGGGGCGCCTGAGCGCGGACAGCGACCAGGCCAAGGTGGACTTCGGCCGTGAGACCAGGCTCGACCTCGAGGTCCGCGGCCACAAGGCGCCAGCCGCCAGGGGACACGGGGACGCGGCCACCTCGCGCCACGGGCCAGGCTGGCGCAACCAGGGCGAGGTGCTGCTCACCGGGGCGACCGGGTTCCTCGGTGCGCACCTGCTTAGCGAGTTGCTCGCCACTACCGGCGCCCGGGTGCACTGCCTGGTCCGTGCTCGCGACGAGCATGCGGCGCTAGCCCGGCTCAGGCATGCCGCCGACAGGTACGAGCTGCCTGTGCCAAGGAGCGAGCGCGTCGTGCCGCTGCCAGGTGACCTCGCCGAACCAGGGCTCGGGCTCTCCGGCGCGAGCTTCCGCTACCTAGCCAGGAGCGCTGACGCGATTTACCATGCGGGGGCGCAGGTCAACTTCATCTATCCGTACCAGGAGCTACGGGCGGCGAACGTGGCGGGCACCCGAGAGGTGATCAGGCTCGCCGCCATGGACCGGGCCATCCCGGTGCATTACGTGTCGAGCACTGCGGTACTCGCTGGCCTCGGCGTGGCCGGCGTACGCGAGGTAACGGAGGAAACGCCGCTTGCGCATCCCGAGCTGCTGCGCATGGGATACGTCGAGACCAAGTACGTGGCCGAGGAACTGCTGCGCGCCGCGGGCGGTGCGGGCCTTCCCGTGGCGATCTACCGGCCGCTGGATATCGTCGGCAGCGTGCGCACCGGCGCGTGGAACACGTCGACCGAGATGGCCGCGCTGATCAGGTTCATCGCGGACACCGGCCTCGCGCCCGATATAGATCTTCCGCTGGATTTCGTGGCCGCTGACACCTGCGCCGCGGCGATCCGCCATATCTCCGTCACCGAGGGCGCAGCGGGCCGCACCTACCATCTGGCCAGCCCCGAGACGGCGCCGCTCGGCACTCTGGTCGGACGGCTGAGGGACAAGGGGTACCAGATCGCTGAGATACCGTTCGACGACTGGGTCAGGGAACTCGCGCGACAGGCCGCCCGTGACCCGACACACCCCATGGCGGCCTTCCTGCCGCTCTTCGTGGGCCGCGAAGCGGACGGCCCCACGATAGCCGAGATGTATCTTTCACACGTTTTCCCTGTCTATAGCCGGTCCAATACCGAGCATGCGCTGCTCGGCAGCGGCATCGCCTTCCCGCCCGTCAGCGGGGAACTGCTTGACCGCAACGTCGACCAGCTGATCCAGGCCGGCTACCTGCCGGCTACCCAAGCAGGGGACCCGCAAGCGCATGCCCGCTAACCGCTACCCGGACTGGGAGTCGTTCAGGTTCCGCGATGGCCTGGCCGGCCCGAACCCGGATAGCTCAGACCTGGGCAGTGCTGACCCGAACGGGCAGCCCGTGGCCTTCTGCGCGGACCTGAGCCCGGAGAGCGTGCTCAGCGCCTACCGGAGGGGCATCGTCCCGATCCCCGCGGCAAGCGGGTTCTTCCGTACGTTCAATGAGGTCAAGTACGAGGACCAGGTGGCGGCCGGAGCGATCGCTATCGTCGGTGGCGAGCGCGACGACCCGTACTGGGCGGCGTGGTGGTCGCCCGACCCCCGGCCGCTGATCAACGGTGATGGGGTTCACCTGGGCAGGAACGTCAGGAGGCGGCTGCGCAGAGACGGGCTCGTGACCACGGCGGACACCGCGTTCCTCCTGGTCGCCGAGGGGTGCAGGGCAGGCCGTGAGCCACGCTGGCTCACCGACGCGCTCCTCGGCTCGCTCACGGAACTGCACACCGCCGGCTGGGCGCACAGCGTCGAGGTCTGGCTCGATGAGGACCTGGTCGGGGGAGCGCTTGGCATCGGCATCGGCGGCGTGCTGAGCGGCGACTCGCTGTTCGGGCGGAGGCCGGGCGCGGCGGCGATCGCTGTCGCCGACATGTGGGCCCGGCTCGCGGTAGCCGGCGGTGCGGTCATTGACGCGCAGTGGGACAGCCCGTTCCTCCGCTCGCTCGGCGCCGCGCCGGTAGCGCGGAAGGACTACCTGGCGCTGCTCGGCCGCTCCGCGGCTCCAGTGCGGCTGCCCGTTGAGGCGCTGCCCGCGTTGCGGCTGCTGCCCGCAAGGCCCTGAGCGGCCGGCCTACATCCGGGCGGGGAGCGGGACGCCGAGCAGGCCGAGGCCGGCGGTCAGCACGCGGAGCACGGCCGCGCACAGCGCAAGCCTGGACCGCCGCGTCTCGTCGTCGTCGGCCTTGAGCACCGGGCACTGCTCGTAGAAGGTGGTGAACAGGCTGGCGACCTCGAAGAGGTAAGCGCAGAGCCGGTGCGGCTCCGCGGTGTCCGCGACCTGGGTGACGACCGCGCCGAACTCGAGTAGCTTGCGGGCGAGCCCCCGCTCGGCCGGCTCGGTGACCAGGATCGGGCCGCTCGCGTCCGCCTCGTCCATGCCTGCCCGGCGAAAGATCGACCTGATCCTGGTCGTCGCGTACTGGAGGTAGGGGCCGGTGTTCCCCTTGAAGGAGATCATCCGGTCCCAGTCGAAGATGTACGCGCTGTCCCGGGCGGTCGACAGGTCGGCGTACTTGATCGCGCCGATGCCGACGTCCTCCGCGATCGCGTCGAGGTCCAGGCCCTCGTCGTCCCGCTCGACCTCGTCGAGGATCGCGCGGGCCCGCTCGACGCCCTCATCGAGCAGGTGGCTGAGCCGGACGTCGCCTCCCGTCCTTGTCCGCAGCCGGCGGCCGTCCTTGCCCTGGACCATGCCGATCTGCGCGTGCTCGAAGTCGTCCCTGTCCGGTAGCCAGCCGGCCTCACGGGCGACGGCGAACACCATCGTGAAGTGCAGCGCCTGGTCAGAGCCGACGACGTAGATTGCCCGGTCGCAGTTGACCTTGTCGACCCGGTACCTGACGGTGGCCAGGTCGGTGGACGAGTAGTTGTAGCCGCCGTCGCTCTTACGGATGATGACGGGCAGCGCAGAGCCGTCCCGGCTGGTGAAGCCCGGCGGGAAGGCGCAAAGCGCGCCGTCGCTGATCCTGGCGAGGCCCTTCGCGACCAGGTCGTCGGCGACGCCGGGGAGCATGTCGTTGTAGAACGACTCGCCCCTGATGTCGTCGTCGGTCAGGGTGACCCGCAGCCGGGCATAGGTGTCCCGCAGGTAGGCCTTGGACAGCTCGACCAGCTCCGCCCACAGCTCCATCGTCGCCGGGTCGGTGCCGGACTGCAGCTTGACGACCCGCTCCCGCGACCGGCCGGCGAACACCGGGTCGGAGTCGAACTTGACCCGCGCTGCCTGGTAGAAGGCGTTGGGGTCGGTGCGCAGCAGGCCCGCCTCCGGTGAGTCCTCGCCCACGTCGACCAGGTGCTCGATCAGCATGCCGAACGGCGTGCCCCAGTCGCCGACGTGGTTGTCCCTGATCAGGTGATGGCCCACGAACTCGGTCACCCGGGCGATGGCGTCACCGACGATCGTCGTGCGGAGGTGACCGACGTGCATCTCCTTGGCGATGTTCGGTGAGGAGTACTCGACGATGACGGTCTTCGGGTGCGCGGTGACCGGCACGCCGGCGCGCGTGTCCGTGAGGACCTCGGCCGTCGCCCGGGCGATCCAGTCGTTCCGCAGCGTGAGGTTCACGAAGCCGGGCCCGCTGACCGTGGGCGGCTCGGCGATGTCCGCGACGTCAAGCCGGGCGGCGATCTCGCCGGCGATGTCGCGCGGCGCCATGCCGAGCCGCTTGGCGAGCGGCAGCGCGGCGTTGGACTGGAAGTCCGCGAACGTGGACGGGCGGATCAGCGGGTCCGCGTCAGCGTAGTCCGCGCCGTACGCGGCTACGAGGGCGTCGCGCACCCGTGCGCTGAGTACCTGCTGTGGATCTGCCATGTAACAAGCCTATCGGCCTGCCTCCGCGCGACCGAACGGATTAGGCCGGTGCCCGGCCCCGGCGGCTGCCCGCGTCACCGCTCCCGGTCACGGCGGAGGAAGTGCGTGCCGCGCCGTGGCTCGCCGGTGCCGATGCGCTCCTTGATCCGCTCGGTGATGTCGCCGCGGGTCAGGTTGGCCGCGAGCGCGCACGCCGCGGTGACGGCACGCGCGGTTGACGCGCCGTGTGCGATCACCACGGTGCCGCCGAGCCCGAGCAGCGCCGCGCCGCCATAGCTCTCGGGCTCGAGCCTGTGGGAGAGCTCGCGCAGGCCGCGGCGCTGCAGCAGGGCGCCGATCCTGGCCGGCGTTGAGCTGGTCAGGGCTGTTCGCAGCTCGCCCGCGGCGAACCGCATGGCCCCCTCGAGGGTCTTGAGCGCCACGTTGCCGGTGAAGCCGTCGGTGACGATCACGTGGACCGCGCCGGCCATGAGGTCGCCGCCCTCGACGTTGCCGACGAAGTTCAGCGGCAGCGCGCCGTGCTGCGGCTCGGCAGCGAGCAACTCGTGCGCCTTCCTGACGAGGGCGTTCCCCTTGCCCGGCTCCGCGCCGATAGTGAGCAGACCGACCCTGGGGCTCGCTATGCCGAGCGCGATCTGCGCGTACGCGACGCCGAGCTGACCGAACTGCACGAGCATCTCCGGCTTCGGGTCGGCGGTCGAGCCCGCGTCGATCAGCACGGTTGGCTTGGGATGAGTCGGCAGCACGACGGCCAGGCCCGGACGAGGCACGTTCGCGAGCGGCAGCAGCCGGTGCCTGGCACTGGCCACGATCGCGCCCGTGGAGCCGGCCGAGACCACGGCGTTCGCCTGGCCGCCCCGCACCAGCTGGCAGGCAACGGCAATGCTCGACCGTGGCCGCCGAAAGCCGGCCAGGGCACCCTCGCCCATCCCGACCACGTCCTCGGCGGGGACCACACGAAGCTCGGCTCCGCCGCCGAACCTGGCGATCACCGGGCGCAGCCGGGCCGGCGGCCCGGTGAGCAGCGTCGTGACGCCGTGCTCCCGCTGGGCGGCAAGCGCGCCGGCCACGATCTCGTCCGGCGCGTAGTCCCCGCCCATCGCGTCGACCGCGATCACCGGTTCGCGCGCGGACGCCCGGAGCCGCTCAGGGACGGTGACGGGTACCGCCGGCTGATCTCGCGCCGGGCTGCGCCGCGGCGGTTCGTGTGCGTCCTCGCGGCCCGGCGGCACATGGCTCACGCGTGTCTCCGTTGGCCTTTCCTAGATCCCTGGACCCTGCTGTCGCCAAGAGTAAACGGCTTGCGCGGCCATTATGACCTAGCTGGCCAGGTGCGTCGGCGGCCGGGAGATGAACCCTTGTCATCGCGACCTCCCGTGACTCGTTGGCTGATCCAGGACTGGCGTGACCAACGGAGTTCACTATGCTCGCAGCCATGGAGCTGAATGGATCTTCCGCGATAGTCACTGGCGGCGCCAGTGGCCTGGGTGAGGCGACGGCGCGGGTGCTTGCCGCCGCAGGGGCACATGTGGTCATCGCCGACCTCAACGAAGAGGCGGGCAAGCGGGTCGCCGACGAGATCGGCGGGCAGTTCGCCAAAACCAACGTGACGGATACCGACGCCGTGCTCGCGGCCGTGAGCCTCGCCGAGGAGTCGGGGCGGCCGCTGCGGGTTGCCGTGAACTGCGCGGGGATCGGCTTCGCCGCCCGCACCGTGAACCGCGACGGGTCGCCGCACGACCTGGCCGGCTTCACCAAGGTCATCGCGGTCAACCTGACCGGCACCTTTAACGTGCTTCGGCTGGCGGCCTCGGCGATGGCGAAGACCGAGCCGGTGGATGCGGACGGCCAGCGCGGAGTGATCATCAACACGTCCTCGGTGGCGGGGATCGAGGGTCAGACGGGACAGATCGCCTACTCGGCGTCCAAGGGCGGGATCATCGGGATGACGCTGCCCGCGGCCCGTGACCTGTCGGTCATCGGCGTCCGGGTCAACACGATCTGCCCGGGCGTTATCCTCACGCCGATCTACAAGTCGATCGCCGGCGACGACACGGCGGCGCGGGAGTTCCTCGCGAAGCTGGCGGCGCCGGTGGTGTTCCCCAAGCGGCTCGGGCGGGCCGATGAGTTCGGGCATCTGGTGCGGTCGCTGATCGAGAACGACTATATGAATGCGGAGGTCGTGCGGTTCGACGGCGGCATCCGGTTCCAGCCCAAGTGAAGCTGCCTTAGGGGTGGTATGTCGGGGATCGCGGGGTGCCTCGCGCTGGCCGGGGGAAGCAGGCCGGACGCGGACTGGGTGCTTCGCGCTGTCCGGCAGATGGCACACCGGGGCCCGGACGACGAGCAGGTGGCCTCCGACGGCCCGGTTACGCTCGGTGCCAGGCGGCTAGCGGTCATTGACCAGTCGGCCGCCGGGCGCCAGCCCATGCGATCCGCCGACGGCCGGTACGTGATCGTCTACAACGGGGAGATCTACAACTACGGGGAGCTGGCGCAGCGGTTGCACGCGCGCGGTGTCGTGCTGCGCGGGCGCTCCGACACCGAAGTGCTGCTCGAGACCTACGCGGCCGAGGGCAGGGACGCGCTGCGCAGGCTGCGCGGCATGTTCGCCTTCGCCATCTGGGATGCCGGGACCGGGGAGCTGTTCTGCGCCCGCGACCCGTTCGGCGTCAAGCCGCTTTACTACATGCTCGCCGAGGGCGGCAGGCAGTTCAGGTTCGCGTCCGAGCGTAAGGCGCTGCTCGGCCCGGGCGAGGTGCAGGTGATCGACCCCGACGCGCTGCGCAGGTACCTGTCCTTCCAGTACGTTCCCGCGCCGTCGACGATGACGCCGCCTGTGGCCTGCCTGCCGGCCGGCTGCAGCCTGCTTGTGCGGCCGGGCGCACCGCTCGAGCGGCCGACGCGGTACTGGCGGCCGATGCTGCGGCCGGCCAAGTCGCCCTCCTCCGACACGCCGGAGCGCGTGCTTGCCGTGCTGCGCGGCTCCGTCGCCGCCCACCTGCGCAGCGACGTGCCGGTTGGCGCGTTCCTGTCAGGCGGCGTGGACTCGGCGGCGATCTGCGCGATCGCCGCCGAGACTAACCCCGGCATGCTGACGTTCACCGCCGGGTTCGCCAGGCCCGGCTACAGCGAGATCGAGGAGGCGCAGGAGACAGCGGCGGCGCTCGGGCTGCGGAACGTCCCGTACGTGATCACCCCGCAGGAGTTCGCCGCCAGGCTGCCACGGATCATCTGGCAGCTTGACGACCCGCTCGCGGACGCGGCGGCCGTGGGCCTCTGGTTCGCCGCGCGGGAGGCGCGGCGGCACGTGAAGGTGGTGCTGTCCGGTGAGGGGGCCGACGAGCTGTTCGGCGGCTACGGCGTGTACTACCAGCCGGGGGTGGTCCGGGCGGCCACGAAGCTGCCTGGCTCGGGCCGGTCGATCGCCCAGGCGATGGCCGACCGGATACCGCCTGGGCAGCGCGGCAAGGGGCTACTCGAGCGGATCGCCACGCCGCTGCGCACCAGGTACATCGGCAATGCCAGCATCTTCGCCACGGACGAGGTCGACGCGCTGACCAGGTACGGCGACGGCACCGTCTACGACGTGACCGGGCCAGTCTTCGACCAGGCGCAGGCCGGGGGGCTCGACGACGTGGCCACGATGCAGCTCGTCGACATCAACACATGGCTGCCCGGCGACATCCTGGTCAAGGCGGACAGGGGATCGATGGCGCACGGGCTCGAGTTGCGCATGCCGTTCCTCGACCGCGAGGTGATGAGCGTGGCAGGCCGGCTGGCCAGGGCGGAGAAGACCGCTGCGGGCACGACCAAGTTCGTGCTGCGCGAGGCGGTGGGCCCGCTGCTGCCGCGCGACGCCGCGGAGCGCCGCAAGCTCGGGTTCCCCGTGCCGCTCGGGCCCTGGCTCCGCGGTGAGCTGTCCGGCTACGCGGAGCAGGTGATCCACGAGGCGCGCACGGAGGAGTGGCTTGACAGGCGCGAGGTACTCGACGTGCTGCGCCGCTTCCGGGCCGGCGACCCCGACATCCGGTGGCGACAGGTCTGGACGCTGCTCGTCTTCTCCTTGTGGCACCAGATCTACCTGGAGCAGGCCTTCGATCAGCGCTACCTGCGGGGGGACGACCCCCCTGCACCCCCCGATCATGGGGGGCCCGCGCGGCCCCC
>Ga0335078_10000779_pt1 | contig 48618 bp, 46 predicted proteins | sample Lox_Sample_32_FD_206711 | JGI IMG/M metagenome (GOLD analysis project Ga0335078, IMG submission 206711) | Soil microbial communities from Loxahatchee National Wildlife Refuge, Florida, United States - Lox_Sample_3.2 | ecosystem: Environmental > Terrestrial > Soil > Wetlands | place: USA... | reverse complement strand
CAGGGTCGACGTCGCAGCATGCCAGCAGGTCGGCGAGCGGCGAGCCCGCCAGCACCCCAGCGTGCTCCCGCCCGATCATCCCCAGCCCGATCACAGCGCACCGCACCGGCTTCATCTCACTCACTTGGCTGCCCCATCCATCCGGTGATCTGCCAGCGCCTCGCGGTCGAGTTCCACACCAAGCCCCGGTCCTGCGGGCAGCTCCGCCGACCTCCACCCGACGAACGAGTCGTCAGTGATCAGTGACGACTCGAAATAGAGCGGCCCGATCAGATCGGACGGGACGACCGGACTCACCACGGGCGAGGCAGCAATCGTGTGGGCCAGGGCAGCCGCGCCGATCCCTAGCTCAAGGTTGCTGCCGAATGTCACGCCCAAGCCGAGCGCCGCCGCGGCCTCGGCGATCATGAGGGTGGACCGTAGCCCGCCGCACTTGCCTGGGTAGATGCTCACCATGTCGAAGGCGCCGGTTTCCGCGGCCCTCGCGGCATCGGTCATCGTCCAGATCGACTCGTCCCCGACGATGGCTGCTGCGGTGAACCCGCGCAGCGCGGCCGAGGCCCCCCAAGCCGAACGAGGTAGTGGCTGTTCGACTGCCGCGATTCCGGATGCTGCCAACTCGGCCAGCGCGACGCGGGCCTCCTCTGGCTGCCAGCCCTCGTTGGCGTCGACGGTGAGCCGCACGCCCGGGCGCAGTTCCTCTCGGACTGCCGCTACCCGGGCGATGTCATCCGCGACGCCGAGCCCGACCTTCACCTTGACCACATCGACGTCCAGGTCGCTTAGGTCCCGGGCCATGTCGCGGACAACGGCTGTCCCCCGTCCGGGCAGAACGAACTTGGTGGCGATCTTCTCGCGATAGGCGCCGCCGAGCAGGTCCACGACTCGCAGGTTCTTCTCGCGCCCAGCCAGGTCGAGGCACGCCATCTCGATCCCGGCCCGTAGGAATGGCCGACAGCCGAACACTGTCTTCAGGCGAGCCGCGATGACGGCCCAGTTCCATGGGTCGAGTCCGCGGATCGCCGGGTCGAGTTCGTGGCCGACGAGTGCCACCGTGCCGACCGCTTCTTCCCCGCTCCAGCGCGGTGAACAGGTTACCTCTCCGAGCCCGGTCAGGCCGTCGTCAGTCTCCACCTCGAGTACCACGTACTCGCTGGCAGTGACTTCGCCGTGGGCAGTCTTGGGCAGGAACCGCGGCGAACGGCGCACTCGCACCGGCGTAGCTCGCACCTCTCGGATCTTCACAGCCACCTCTGGCAGTTATGCGTCACTGCGGTAGCGTTCCAGTTTTTCTTTGTCGATCTCCACTCCAAGTCCCGGCCCGGGCGGTGGCTCCGCCCAGCCAGCTCGGATCGGCAGGGGCTGGGTCAGGATCTCGTCGGTGTAGTAGAAGGTGCTGATGATGTCGCATGGGACGATTGCGTCGGCCAAGCCCGGGGCCGCCATCGCGAAGTGGATGTGCGCGGCCAAGGCAGGGCCCAGTTCCAGATTGCTCCCGATGGTCCAGCCCAGGCCAGCGGCACCCGCGATGGCGGCGGTCCGCTGCGCTGCGGCAACGCCGCCCGCCATGCCGACATAAATCGACAGCACATCGGCGGCGTCGGCGGTCACCACATCGAGTGCGTCGGCGGGTGTGCCGACAGACTCGTCGGCGACGACCGGGCAGGTAGCCCGGCGCCGGACGTCGGCCAGGCCGGCGAGGTCATGGGAGGCAACGGGCTGCTCAATGAAGTCAATCGCTTCGGCTGCCAGTGGCGCGACAGCTGCCACGGCATCGGCACGGCTCCAGCCGCCGTTCGCGTCTACTCCCAGCTTTTTGTCATGGCCAATCGCCGCACGTACGGCTGCTACCCGAGCGACATCGGCCGCGAGGCCGGTGCCTACCTTTACTTTCATCGCAGTGAAGCCCTGCTCGCATGCCCAGGTGGCGATCCCCGCAGCCACTTGGGGCTCGGCTGCAGCTACCGAGAACTTCGTTTTTACGCCGGATCGCACGGGCCCGCCGAGCAGCCGGTACAGCGGAACGCCATGCGTCTTGCCCAGCACATCCCACAAGGCCATCTCGACAGCAGCCTTAGTGAAGTAGTGGCCGACGATGGAAGCGTCCATTAGAGCAGTCAGCCTGAGCACATCGGCTGGATCTTGTTCGGACAGGCATGGTTCCAGGTACCGTTTGATGACGTGCCGGGCGGTGTCGGAATCTTCCCCGCTCCACCGGGGTGTGCAAGACACCTCGCCCCAGCCTGTCAAACCCTCATCAGTACGCACTCCCACGATCAGGAAAGGTGAGCGATCGTGCACCCCGCGGGCGCCGATGATCATGCGGTCCCGGTTGATCGGCACGACCACCGGGATCGTCTCGATGTCCGTGATTTTCACTGCATCACTCCTTAATCATCGATGCCCAGCAAGGTCAAGGCGTCCCGGCCGATGATCCCCTCGATCACCTCATCGGGGATCGGCGGGAACCCGGTGCCCAGTACCACCTCGTTAACCCGGCGCAGCGCATCGATCGTTTGTTGAGTCGTCGCGAACGGGTAGTCGGAGCCGAGCAGCAGCCGATCTGTGACCCGGTACTCCATCGCGCTTGCCAGCGCGAAGTAAAGCTGGATCGGGCGTGTATGCAGAGCCGACACGTCGGCATAGAGGTGAGGATGCTTGCGTATCACCGCCATGAGCTCCTCACACCATGGGTGACCGAGATGCGCGATGCACATCACGAGGTCCGGGCAGGCGATGGCTACATCGTCCAGCAGGATCGGCCGCGCCCAGCGGAGCGGAGCGTCCCGGATAAAAGTTGTCGCCTGGTGGCACAGGACGGGGATGCCGAGGGCTTGGGCGCGCGAGAACAGCGCGATCCCGGCCGATGACGTTGGATCGAAGTGCTGGTATATGGGCCCGACCTTCAGCCCGCGCAGGCCCATGACGGTCACCGCTTCGGTTAGACGGTCCAGCGCGTCGAGCCGCGCGGGGTCTACGCTTGCGAAGCCGATGAGCTTCTCGGGGTGAGTCCGAACATAGTCAGCTACGTATTCATTTGGCACCATGATGCCTGCCGTCGGCGCGTCGAACGCGAGGACGATCGCACGGTCAACTGCCTGCATTGCCCGCCAATGCTCTTCAAGCTCCCGCCCGGCCATCCGTACCTCAGGCCAGCAGCCGGCGAGATCCGTCGTGAACTTCGGCGAGTAATGCTCTGAGGCCCCGACATGGGTGTGACAGTCGACTATCACGGCGCTCAGTTCATTGCCTCAGATTGCCCGACGCCCGCGGCAGTTGCACCGAGGGTCATCGCGACGGCGAGGTAGACACGAGCCGAGTCGGCGAGCTCATCGATGTCGGCCCATTCGTCCGGGGCATGGTGCCAGTCGCCGGCGCCGTAGACGACCGTCGCGAGACCCGCGTCGGAAAGTGATGCGGCGTCAGTGACGAACGCCTGCCCTGGCAGGTCATTGGTGATCTTTGGAGCAGAGCCCCTGATGGCGGTGTGCGCGGAGACGATCGCATCCATCAGCGGGCCGTCGGTGACGCCGAGAAATGGCTGGTGGGCAGAGATTATCCGGACTTCGGCGCGGACATCGGGCAGGGATACGGACTCGACCACCGCGGTGATCTCTTCCCGCACCTGCCGACGGCTCATCCCTGGAACGGTCCGGATATCGCCGCGGAGAACTGCCATATCGGCGACGGCCGCCGGACCCTCTCCCGCGAGTAGCTGACCGACCAGCACTCGCGGTAGCTTCGGCAGACGCGGGTGCGGCTGGTAGGCGAAGCTGTGCGCGGTGATCGCCCGGTATGCCTGGACGGCGACCGGCAGAGTGTCAACTGCTTCCTCTTGCCGTGAGATGTGCGCCGACCGGCCAGACAGTCTCACCTCAAACTTGAGCGCGCCACCGTTGGCCGTGTGGATGGCCAGCGACGACGGTTCCCCGCAGATGGCGAAGCCCTCTCGCGGTCCCTCGCTAGCCAGGGCGTACTTCGTCCCGAGTCCGGTGCCGTCATGATGCATAACGGCCTGCAAGATCAGATCGCCCGGCAGATCCGTCCTCGCCGCGGCCTCTGCCGTGGCGGTCATCGCCGCGACAGCACCCTTCATGTCCGTTATGCCGCCGCCATACAGTCGGCGGCCGTCGAGCCACGGTTCATACGGGTCATGGCTCCAGCCTCTGGCATGCACTGAAGCGTCGATGTGACCGTTTAGGACCAGCGGAGGCCGCAATCCTGCGCCAGCAATCGTGGCAATCACGTTCGGGCGGCCCGTGACGACCTCCTCGATGTGAACGTCGATTCCGGGCTGGCTGAGGGTTTCAGCGATCGCCTCTGCAAGCGGGCCTTCGCCGCCTCCCGGCGAGGGGATAGCGCAAAAAGCCCGGGCCAGTTCTACCACCCGGTCGGTATCTATCGCCTGAATTGCCTGCTCGATGCTTGTCACGGCCGCCCTTTCCTGTCTTGTGACGATTACTACTGCACCGATTGGACCGCCAGGTGCTCAGTGGCCTGGACGAAGGCGAGCATCGCGGCCGCAACAGCTTGGGTCCCTGCCTCGAGGAAGCGCTGACCAGCACCAGCAGTGCCGAGATCGGGGCTGTCGGTGTACCCGTCGATGCGCTGCCACCATCCAGGTAGCTCCATGCGGTACGGAGACGCGAAAGCAAGTGGGCCGCCTGCTGTGGGCCCATCGCGGTGCGGCCTGGGCTCACGAACAAGATCGGGACGCAGCGCCAATACGATCGAAGTCTCGAAGGCCCCGGCGTGCCCGGGCAGTCGTCCGATCTGGTCGCCGCCGTTTGACAGCAGGGTATCTCGGGCTATCGCCCACCAGGACCCAGCGGCGACTGCGAGAGGGAGCTTGAGCGCAAGATCGCGCGCCATCAACGCGATGAGCTCATGATTGCCGCCGTGCCCGTTGACCACGAACAAATGCCGAAAGCCTGCCGCGGCGATGGATGTGCCAAGATCATGCAGGACGTTAAGGAGCGTTTCAGCAGATAGGGAGATGGTGGCGCCGAACGGCAAGTGATGCGGTGAGCACCCGAACGGGAGCGTCGGCGTGACAACGACGGGGGTACGATCGGCGATCCTCGCGGCCGCCGCGCGCGCGACGTGCTCAGTGTGCATCACGTCGGTCCCGGCGGGAAGGTGAGGGCCGTGCTGCTCGGTGGCACCGACGGGAATCACCGCCAGAGCTGTCGGCGCGACCTTCTGGAGCGCCTCTCGCGTCATCTCCTCGAAGAGGAGCGGTACCGACGACATCGCCTTCCCTCCCGGATGTTTCTCAGCCCGATTGCCTATGCAGTTGGCTGAGGGATTTCCCATAGCGTGCCAGGCGGCACGGGGATGGCCAGCCCGGCCGCGCCAGGCTTCGACTGGATGGACCCCGGGCGTAGCCGGTTCAGCCACTCGAGGGCTATTGCGCTCCGGCGCACTTTCTCGCGGGCCATTGCAATGACATCACCCGCGATGTGCTCACCTGCCGGATAGGCGCCCTTCGCGTTGCGCAGCCCCATCTTCACGTACAGGGGCGCACCCACCGCGATAAAATCGGCGATCTCATGGCCCCGAACGATCCCGCCCATCGAGTCAGGCGTCTCGAGATAGAGATCTATCGGGATGTCGACGTGGGCGCGCATCTCCGCCAGGTCAGTCAGCGTTACGTCCGCCGCGATGTTCACTGTTCCGGCCCCCAGCTCCTGCAGGACTCTTAGTGTCGAGGCATTAGTGCTGGCCGAATAAGCCGACATCTTCCAGACGATGCCGGCAGGAAGATCGCCCGCACGCTGCAGGCGGACGAGGGCAGCGAGCAGCCCGATGTCCGCGACTAGGAAGCCTCTGATGCCTGCCTCAGCCGAGCGCACGATGTCCTCTACGGCATACTCCACCTGCCGTAGCCCGCGGATGGCTGCGAAATGCGCGCCGCCGCTGGCTGAGCGGCTGACGACACCGGTGTCAAAGCCGGCCCGCGGCCCGATGAAGAGGGCGACCTCCATTCCCGTAGCACGTGCCAGCCCGGACATCTCCAGCAGCTCAGCCTCCGTCAGCAGCATGCCACCGCTGCCTTGGGACACGCGGTTCACCACGATGCCGAAGTCGGCCGCCGCTGCGATCACCTCCGCGAGCGCCCGCGGGCTCTCGACGCTGGGGACTTCTATGCGGAACTCTGCACCATCCGGGAAGCGCTTAGCGCTTGATTGGGGCACCGTCATGGATCCCAGGCCCAAGCGCCGCAGGCTGTCGCGCGCCCTCACCGGTAGCTCCCCATGTGATCAGGCGCCCCTTGCAGGGGAGCATCCTTCGGATTCGGCTCAGCGTCGGGCAAGTGATCAGCTGTCGTTGTACCGCTGAGGACCTGGCGCTCGGCCCCGTCGTTCCCGTACCGCCCGGGACCGGTGCCGACACCTGGCGTGCTGGTTGCTGAGCGAAGAGCGTCCTTCTCGGCGGCACGCTTCAGGTGGAAGTCCACCGCCTTGGCGGCGGCGTCTCCGTCACCCTGGGCGATCGCATCGGCGATTGCTGCGTGCAGTCCGGCGAGGTAGGGCAGCTCGTCTGCGGTGATCGTCGACCTCGACCAAGCGGAAGCGAGGAAGCGGTGAACATCTTGCACCACCTGATGGAGCACGACGTTGCCCGAGGCCTCCGCGACCCGCTCGTGAAACGCCCGGTCCACGCTCAGGAACGTTCCTAGATCCTGGCTGCCGGACGCGATAGCGGACATCTCGGCCACCAGGGACTGCAGTCCCGCTACCTCTACCGGAGTCGATCGCTTGGCGGCGAGGCTGGCCGAGTTGGTCTCCAGGATGATCCGCGCCTCGTAAAGCTGGCTGTTGAGCTCGTGGCCCCGACCCTCTAGCTGAAACGCCTCTTGGACGCGGAAATCGAGGACATCCCATCTCGCTTCGTCCAGTACGACCGTCCTCTTGCCCTGCTGCACCATGACCAGGCCCAGCGCAGCGAGGATCTGGATCGACTCGCGGACGATCGGCTTGCTGACTCCGAACTGGTCGGCGATGCCGGGCTCGGGGGGCAATGTCTCCCCGGGCCTGACAGCCCCTCCCACGATCTGCCCGGCGAAGTGGCTCACCAGGGCATCGCTCAGCTTGGTGCGGGCGACCTTCATGCCAGGCATCCTAGCATGTGATCTGATGAGTAGTTCTGTTACTCATATTGACACCTGAACAGGACTGCCCGTAAGATCCCCGCAACGCCTCCGACCTTGAAGCGTCGCGGCTGCTTCGCAGCGTGACCGGAAACGTCACAGAGATTCGCCTGCGGCCAATAAGGAGAAACGATGCGACGACGCCCGAGTACCCATGCATTGATGTTCGCCGGGCTCTCCATCATGGGCCTGCTAGCCGCCGCCTGCAGCACGAGCAACTCCACGACCAACAATGTCGTAGCCGCGGCGCCGAATCCTGCGTCCTGCAAGGGAGTCACTCTTCACTTCATCGGCTTCCCGGGCGAGGACGGCAAGCAGATCTCCGGTGCATTCCAGCAGAAGTATCACATGAAGATCGCGGAGAACACATCCGCAGACAATGATCAGATGATAGCCGCCATCAAGATCGGGCAGCCATACGATCTCATGTCTGTGCCTATGTGGTATGCGCAGCGGATGATAGCCGCAGATACCTTGCGACCAATCGACACTTCAGTTCTTCCGCAATGGAAAAACATGTTTCCGGGAGTGGCCAAGAATAGCCTCATCGAGGCGGGTGGCAACACCTATGGCGTCCCCGTCGGCTGGGGCGATGGCCCCTACGTCTACAATCCAAAGCTCGTAGCGCCCAATATGCTTCCCAAGACGATCCTGGACCTCCTCAATCCGTACTGGAACAAGCGGTACATCCTTTTTAACAGTTCCTCGAACCTTTCGCTGATAGCACTCGCTGATGGCTACACTGCCGCTTCAGGAACGAGCCTGACCAAGGCTCAGTTCGCGAAGGTCACGCAACAGGGAAAGGAACTGGTCCAGCACGCGGAGGCCTTCACTACCTCATATTCTGACGGAACCGACCGGCTGGTCTCCGGCGACGCAGCGCTTGACGTCGGCGGCTGGGAGGCCATGGTCAACTTCGCCAAGGCCAAGGGTGTGGCTTTGAAGTACGGCTTCTTCGGCGACTACCTCGGTGGCTGGTTCGACTCGCTCGGTATTCCCGCGACCGCCACTCATTCGCAATGTGCACTCGCCTACATCAGTTGGCTTATGATGCCTAAGAACGAAGCAGCCCTCGCTAGCTATATCGTCTCCGGTACCACAAATAGTCTCTCAGTCCCGTATCTCGCCAAGAGTGACCGTATATACGACTACAGCAGAGTGGACCACATTGTCACCCCCACACAGGACGTAACGACCTTCCCGGACCCAACCCCGGGGAACACTGTTCCGGCTGGCGATGCGACCCTCCAGGACTGGAACAACGCTTGGCTGCAGATCTCGGCGGGCCTCTAGATCAGGCATGCAGTGACTACCGCCACTGGAACAGCATCTGGACAGCACACGCTCGCGTCCCCGGTCGGCACAAGTCCGGCTGGCTGGAAGGCCAGATGGCGAATCCGGACAAGTACTGCTCTGCTCCTAGCTCCGGCGACCATTTACTTCGTGCTGTTCTTTGTCGTTCCTCTTGGAGTTTTGGTCCTCTTCAGTTTTTATACCTACACGAACTTTGACTGGACGTCGCGGCTCACGCTGTCCAACTACTCACAGGCGCTGACGAACCCGGCCTTCCGTGCCTTCTACTGGCGTACACTTTGGGTCGCGCTGCTCGTGTCAGCGATCGTTGTGACTATAAGTTACTTGTTCTCATACATCATCACCTATGTACTGCCCGGGCTACGCCGTGCTCTATACTTTCTCGTTCTCGTCAGCCTGTTCGGCGGCTACCTGGTGCGCATCTACGCCTGGCGCACTATGCTTGGGACCTTCGGGATCGTTAACAAGACGCTCTTGGCATTCGGGCTTGTAAGCCATCCAGTAACCTCGCTGCTGAACAGCGACACGGCGATTGTCATCGCGATGGTGAATTTCCTCATCCCGCTGGGCGTCCTGCCGATTTACGCGGCTATGCAGAATATCTCACCGCACCTTTTCGAGGCCGCCGTAGATCTAGGCGCAAGCCGTCTTCGCACCGCGCGGACGATCGTCCTGCCGCTCAGTGCCCGGGGAGTCAAAGCCGCCTTCGCCTTTTGCTTTATCGGCACCATGGCCGAGTGGGTGACGCCTCAGCTAGTCGGCGGACCGCTCAATCAGTTCGTCGGCAATGCAATCCAGTACGAATTCGGCACGACGCTCGACTGGCCCCTTGGTGCTGCCCTGGCGCTAACGCTCATCGCCAGCGTCATTGTGGTGCTTGGCCTGCTAGCCATCCCGCTTAGGTTCGTGTACCGGTGAACTGGCTCGGGGTTCTTCGAAGGCGCGGTGACCGCTTGCATCCGTGGGCGAGGATTTATGTTTGTCTCGTGGCGCTTTTCCTGTTCGTGCCTTTCGTTGTCGTAGTACTTATTTCGTTCAACTCCTCTGCAGCTGTCCAGTTGCCGCTGGCTGGGGTCTCCCTCCGCTGGTACCGGCAGGTCGCTGGTGATCCTCTTGTCCAGGCTGCCTTTGAGCGAACGGCTCTGGCTGCAGTAGTAACTGCAATAGTTAGCGGAATCCTTGGTCTTACTGCCGCGCTTGGCGCGGTCCGGCTTCCGCAGCGGTGGAGAACGGTGGTCTTCACCGTTCCGCTCATACCTTTGGCCTTTCCGGCACTGCTGTACGCCATCGGACTTGCGACTTTCTACCATCAGATCGGCGTCGGTTTCTCGATCTGGGCTACCATCACCGGTCATGTGGTCCTGGCCTTCCCGTTCGCATTCCTTGTGCTTGGCGCGGCACTCGAGCGCTTCCATTTCACGCTGCTAGAGGCAGCGCATGACTTGGGGGCGAGCCGGTGGACCTCGTTCCGGACGATAAGCTTGCCGCTGCTGCTGCCGGCGCTTCTTGGTGCGATGCTCCTAGCAATGGCCATCTCGGTCGATGAATTCGTCATTGCGTTCTTTACAGCCGGAACGCAGCAGACCCTGCCGCTGCTGCTCTATGGGCGGATCAATCTCGGCGTATTTCCGAGCCTGAATGCTATTGGGACTGTCTTGTTGCTGATCTCCATGACGCTCGCGTTCCTGGCGGCGCGAACGACAACCCTGGAGGCTCGATGAACAGGCGGGACCGGCAGACCGTCGAGTTGCTGGGTGACCAGCGCGCTGGGAACGGGACGGTGCTGACCGCGGTCGACCTCGCACACATCACGAAGCGTTTCGGCCAGGTCGCTGCAGTGAGCGACGTCTGCCTGGAAATCCGGGAGGGAGAGTTCTTTTCGCTGCTCGGACCCAGCGGGTGCGGAAAGACGACAACCCTGAGAATGATCGCCGGCTTCGAGCACCCAGATGCGGGCACAATACGCATCCAGGGCCTAGATGTCACCGGTACCCCTGCAAATAAGAGGAACACTAACATGGTGTTCCAGCACTATGAGTTGTTCCCGCACATGACCGTGGGCCAGAACGTGGCTTACGGCCTCAGAGTCAAGCGCCTGCCGAAGCAGGAGATCCAGTCCAGGGTCGCGGCCATGCTCGAGACGGTTGGCGTGGCCGGCCTTGAAGCCCGCCAGGCCAAACAGCTGTCGGGTGGCCAGCAACAACGGGTGGCACTGGCAAGAGCACTGGTCAACCAGCCCGCTGTCCTGCTTCTGGACGAGCCCCTCAGCGCCCTCGACGCTAAGATGCGAAAACACGTTCAACTTGAGTTGAAGGCGATCCAGAGCCGGCTCAAGACGACGTTTGTCTACGTAACCCATGATCAAGAAGAGGCGCTGCTGCTGTCTGACCGTCTAGGCATCATGAACGATAGCCGTCTCCTGCAGGTCGGCACCCCGAGAGAGATTTATGAGGAGCCGGCGAGTCCTTTTGTGGCTGACTTCGTAGGCATGCTGAATGACTTCACTATCACAGTCAATGAGAGGCTGGACGGCTCACTGGTTGCTATGACGATACAGCCTGGTCAGCAGATTGCTGTTCTCGCAGGACCATCAGCAGGGCTTGGCGAAAAGCTTCATGTAGCGATACGGCCGGAGCGAATAAGGCTGACAGTTCCCGATGCAAAGCCGACCGAGCATGACGGCGAGCGGCACAGCAGCGTCATGGGCATTGTTGCCGAGGTCATGTACCTGGGCCCACTGACAAATTATCTGGTGGACGCCGACCGAATTGGCCGGATCGTCAGCCAACAGGCGAGCGGGAACCGCGAGGAGACCCCGCGCCCAGGCGATCGCGTACAACTCAGCTGGAGTATCGAGTCAGCGTTCCTACTGGGCGAGGACTGATCATGCCTTCCCGTCCACCACTCGCCCAGAGCCGCCGGATCTCACGAGACGTCGTCCACTATGCCTATGATCGTTCGGTGCCTGCACGGCTCACAGTCGCGCCTGGCACGACAGTCACCGTCGAAACCCACGACGCCCGTGCTGGCGCTCTACTCGATCGCCCACCTGGTGAGTCATTCATCCTGCCGCGGCCGACTCCTGGGCGCGGCAATCCCCTAAGCGGACCAATCGCTGTTGACGGGGCACAGCCCGGTGACGCGCTCGCCGTAGAAATCAGTCGCATCGAACTCATCAGCCCCGGCTGGTGCGGAGCGCATGCGCACGTTGGCCCAGTTAGAGAGGGTCGGATCCCGGAGCCACTAGGCCGCCTTTGCGCCATCAAAGGCCAGGAAATAGGATTCTCTGAGCAAGTCGCTCTTCGGCTTGCTCCCATGATTGGCTGCGTCGGGACAGCACCCGACGATACTGCACCATCGTCAGGCCTTCCCGGCCGATATGGTGGCAACATGGACCACCCAATCCTCGGGATTGGGTCCAAAGTTCACCTGCCGGTATTCGTCGAGGGCGGGCTGCTGTTTCTTGGCGACGTCCACGCATGCCAAGGCGATGGCGAGTTGTCTGGTGTCGCCGTGGAAATCGCTGCCGACGTCACGGTCACGATCGACCTTCAGAAGGGAGCTGGGCTGCGCTGGCCCTGGGCCGAACATGATGATCGGATCGCCGTCCTGACCACGGCAATGACCTTCGACGAAGCTCGCGCCGAGGCCGTCGAAGCGATGCTCACCGCGCTGGAATCTCAGCTAGGACTGCGGCCGGCGGAGGCGCTCGCTCTCATATCGATCGCTGGCGATTTGAGAGTCGGCCAAGCGTTCGGGGGGATGGAGATGACGCTGCGCCTCGAGATGCCAGCCCGGCTCGGGCTGCGTCCCCACAACCAGAGTGAAGGAGTGCATTCCGATCATCGTTGACGTGCACACGCACCTGACCTGGTACCCAGAACACCAGTCCGAGCGGTTTGCCGCAGAGGCGCTGGCTTCCAAGCTGGTCAAACTGGAGCAGTCCGGTGGCGCCGCCTACCACGCCAGGCTCGACCTCCACTCTTATGACTCCCATCCGGAGGAGCACTGGGCGGCGTCAGCAACGGCCGATCGTGTCGTCGTATTCGGCATGCAGGCCCGCGCTTGCGGGCTCTGGGTGCCTAACGAACTGGTTGCGGACTATGTCGGCCAGCATCCAGAGAAGCTAATCGGCTGGTGCTCGATCGACCCGAACGAGCGTGACTGTGTCGATCAGCTCGAGCATTGCGTCAGAGTCCTCGGACTGCGGGGGCTCAAGGTTGGTCCGGTCTACCAGCACTTCGATCCCGCTGACCGTCGCTACTGGCCACTATTCCGGAAGTGCGTCGAGCTGAACATACCCACCATATGGCACCAGGGCACAACTTTCCCGAGCTCGGCCCGGCTCAAATGGGGCGGACCGCTCCAACTCGAGGACCTCGCGATGGAACTGCCAGACCTGCGGGTCATCGTAGCTCACCTGGGTCACCCGTGGGAGGAAGACCTGGTTGCGCTGCTCCGCAAGTCCCCGAACATGTTTGCGGATATTTCCGCGGTTCACTATCGCCCTTGGCGCTACTGGCAAGCGATGGCGACAGCGATGGAATACGGCGTGACGGGAAAGTTGCTCCTGGGATCAGACTTCCCGTCAGCCACTATCGACGACGTCATCGCTGGGCTGCACAAGGTTAATGACGTAGTGCACGGTACATCATTGCCGAGGATCCCGGCGGAGATTCGGGACCGGATCATTCAGGAGAACTGGAAAGCTGCCTTTCCCGAGTGGCTGGAGGCGGTCTAGATGGCCCATGTGATGACGGTGCGGGGACCAGTTGCCCCGAGCTTGCTCGGCTGGACACTTACGCATGAGCACATCTTCTGGGACGCCCAGCGTTTCTGGGATCCTTCCGAATTTACAGATCCGGAAATCGGGTCCGCGCCGTTTGAAGCTCGCTATGGTGGCCCGTCCCGGTGGAACGGGTCGGCTTACAAAGACAATCTGCACCAGAGCCCTAGTGCAGATTACGACATGCTTTTGGAGGAAGTGGGTGAGTTCGTATCAGCAGGCGGCAGCTGCATCGTTGAGCTTACTGCGGGCGGAATAAACCCCAGCCCGGCGGGCCTGAGACGCTTGTCTGAACAACTCGGCCTGCATATTGTTGAAGGCTGCGGGTGGTACGTTCATCGTAGTCATAGTGACTGGATAGAAGAAGCATCCGTAGACGAGCTCGAACAGCACATACTCGTGGACGTAGAGAATGGGTTCGAGGGGTCTGGCATCAAGCCTGGCATCATTGGCGAGGTTGGTACCTCTGAGACTCTGTTCCCATGCGAAGAACGTGTTTTGCGCGCGGCGGCCAGGGTCGGCAGACGAACCGATACACCTATCAACATTCATGCGCATCCACCGGAACTGCCTGTTGTCATGCAAATCCTGGATCTACTCGAAGGGGAGGGTCACGACCTGCGAAGAACATCAATTTCGCATCTAGACGAGATCAGCGATCTCGACTACCACCGCAAAGTTCTCGACCGTGGCGTCATAACCGGGTTCGACAGCTTCGGGCAGGACGGCTACTTCACGCCCACGTGGAAATCACTGAGTGATCTTGAGAAGATGACCACAATGGTGAGGCTGATCGAGCTCGGCTACGAGGACCAGCTCGTAATGTCGCAGGACATGGGGAAGAAGCACTACTTGCTCCGTTTCGGGGGAATGGGCTATGACCACGTTCTGCGGAGAATAGTGCCTCGTCTCCGCTCAGTTTTCGGAATCGGCGATGATGTGATTGAGAAGCTGCTTACCGAGAATCCCCGTCGGCTCCTCACCCGAGCCATCGACGACCCCGCCCCGGCACAGTGACCGCCTACACCACTGCAACCAGACGATCCAGCCAGACACGGCCCTGCGACCGCCGAAGGCTGGCCTGGCATTTGGTGCGCTGCGTGGCTGGCCTCCGGACATGAGCAGTTTTGCAGCGGACCCGCTCCGCCTTGGGCGTGCCCTGAAGAGCCAGCTCCGTAGCGGAGACCTGGTAGCCGCCGCGTTCCTGAAAGTCCCATCCCCCGATCTGGTGGAGATCCTCGGAATGACCGGGATCCACTGCGTTGTCGCTGACGCTGAGCACGGCCCCGCCGATCCTGAGGGCTGCCTCACCATGGTTCGCGCGGGCGATGCGTGTGGCATCCCAGTTCTGGTGCGTACGGCAGAGACCGACTCCCTACCGAGGCTCACTCGGTACCTGGATAGTGGCGTGTCGGGCGTCATCGTCCCGCGCTTCAGTGACCCTGCCGATGGGGCAGTCCGACTCGCCGGATTGCTCCATCCTCCATACGGCAGCCGGGGGCTGGCAGCCGGCAGATGGGCACGCTACGGATTCGGCCCTTCCCTCCCGGAGCTCGTGCACTCGTTGCCATCCAGCATGTCCGTCATCGTGCAGATCGAGGAGATCCGGGCGGTACATAACCTCGATGCACTCCTCGAACTGAGCGAGCCAGATGTCTACTTCATCGGCCCCACCGACCTGGCCTGTTCCATGGGACTGGCAGGCGACAAGAGCCATGAAAAAGTCCGAGCGGCGGTCCAAGATGTGATCTCAAGAATTGTTGCCGCTGGGCGGACGGCCGGGGTCCTCGCCTCATCGATCAGCGATGCCTGCTCATATAAGGAACAGGGCGCACGGTTCCTGGCCTTCAACGCAGAGACTCTGCTGACGTGGGGAATCGCATCTGCCCTGAGCGGCCTAGGCGTAAAATAGACATGACAACGACGAGTACTGTCCTTTACCTCCCGGTGGTGTGCTAGGGCTCGCTACCTGACAAACTGCTCGCTGGCGAAGTGCTCAAGGAGCCACATGGATTCAGCGTTGATTGACCTCAATGTGGACGCAGGGGAATCTTTCGGCCCATGGCAAATGGGCGACGACGAAGCGGTATTCCCCCTTGTGTCGACCGTGAACATCGCCTGTGGCTTCCACGCCGGTGATCCTGGCACCATGCACGACGCTCTCGAACGGGCGAAGAAGCTCGGGCTTGCCGTCGGCGCGCATCCCGGACTTCCGGATTTGCTGGGATTCGGGCGGCGTGCCCTCGCCGTGAGCCCTCGTGAACTTCATGACCTTCTTCTCTACCAGCTAGGGGCGATATGGGGAATGGCCCGGTCTCTTGGCATAAAAGTGTCCCATGCCAAGATGCACGGCGCTCTCACCGCGCCCGTTGGCGAAGCTCCAGGGATGGCGGAAGCTATTGTGCGCGCAGTCCGCGATTTTGATGAACGCCTGCCTCTCTACGTTATTCCCGGCACTGCCATCAGCGTAGCAGCCGCGCGCCTCGATCATCCCACGGTCAGCGAAGGCCTCCCCGAGCGGGGGTACCTGCCAGATGGCAAGCTAGCCCCTCGTAGCCTGCCAGGAGCAGTGATCACCGACCCGGACGCCGCCGCACAGCGTGCTCTCCAAATGGTCGCAGAAGGCACAGTATCCGCGATCGACGGAACAGTCGTTCACGTCGCCGTGCAGAGCCTGGGTATACACGGGGACAATCCCAAGGTTGTCGGGATTGCGACCAAGATTCGGAGCACACTTCTCGGGGCTGGAATCGCTATTGAATCACTTTCCAAGCCTGATGAGACCGCCTTATGGCCCGCCGGGGCATCTATGTTAGATACTCGCTGACCATCGATGAAGGGGCTAATCACGCTGCCCGAGTTCTGGCGCGCATCCTGGTATCGGATCCGGTTGCAGGCTTGCGAGAGGTCTATCCCGGACTGGCAAGCACATATATTGAGTGGGACCCTGACCAGGTATCGGTTCGGGCGGTCGACCGCTGGCTTGGCCGCGCGATCAGCCAGTCTCCCGCAGGTGAGCAGGACTCCGCTCGAAACCTAGTCATCCCGATCCGTTATGACGGTGCAGACCTTGAGGACGTAAGCAGGCGAACATGCCTAGCCCCCGCGGATGTCGCGGAAGCCCACAGCGGCACGCGATACACCGTCCTCGCTGTCGGCGCGGCACCGGGCCAGCCACTTCTCGGTATCAATCAGGCCGCGATCGACGTTGCCAGACGGAGCACGCCTCGCCTCAAGGTACCGGATCGCAGTGTCGCGATTGCCGGTCGACTGACGACTGTTTACCGCGGAGAGCTCGCTGGCGGTTGGAATCTCATCGGGACCGCCCTAACAGCATTCTACGATCCAAACCGCGACGATCCCTGTCTCTTCCATCCTGGCGACCGCGTCAGCTTCGTCGAAGGGCCAGCAGCAGTTACCGCTGACGTCCGGCCGCTCATCATGCTCCCCGAAGAGCCCGCTTTCCCGGCCCTGCAAGTAGAGAAGGCAGGGCCGCTTGACCTCGTGGTGGACAAGCGCCGGACAGGCGTTGCCCATCTCGGCCTGGCAGAAAGCGGGCCGATGGATCCGGGGTCGGCTGGCTGGGCTAACGAGCTTGTCGGCAACCCACGCACTCTTCCAGTTCTCGAGTCAACCCTAACCGGACCAAGACTTACGGCGCTTAGGTCGTTGAGGATAGCCGCTTTCGGTCTAGGCACGGTGCTTGAGATTAATGGCGAGAACGTCGGTCCCGGCGCCGTCCAGGTCAGTCCCGGTGCACGGATCCGCGTCCGGCCGAACCGCGACGGAGTGCGCGGCTATCTCGCGGTTGCTGGTGGTATAGAGTCACGCCATTACATGGGCTGTGCGAGTGCCGACGTGTCTGGCCTGATCGGCCGCAAGCTCGCAGATGGCGACGTTATCGGCGTTGGTAGCGCTATCTCGCAGGTCCAGACCGGAGTCGCGGTCCGCGCTCGCGCGTATGCCGCAACTATGAAAAACTCCAGAGGACTGCCCATTCGGCTTATCCGCGGGCCCCAGTACAGCCACGAAGCGCGGCACGCGCTGACGGCTTCCACATTCACAGTCACGACGGGTGACCGCTCGGGAGTCCGGCTCGAAGGCCCATCGGTACCAGGTGGCGAGCTGCTCAGCGAGTCGCCGCCGCTTGGTTCCGTACAGGTCACACCCGCCGGATCGCCCATAATACTGATGAATGACCGCCAGCGCAGTGCCGGTTATTCCAAGCCTGCTGTCGTTTGTCCAGCTGACCTGCCGAGGGTGGCACAGCTTCGCCCAGGGAACCAAGTCCAGTTCACCTTCCTGGACTTGGGGGAAACGAGGTGGTATATAGACCAGAGCTGAACATTCAGATGTCCAGTGGGAAGTATGGCCGAAGTGTTGCAAGCGTCCATTCCAGAGCCTTCCGCGTGCTCTCTTCGGCACTGGCGGGATCTCGATTTTCGCAGGCATCCAGAAACGAACACTGATATCTTATCGACTTGCGAAGCCCCTGCGGATGCGAAAACGCGACTCGCAAATAGCGTTCCGCGCGGTGCCGGTAGTCGATAACGAGACCCAACAACCGGTGGCGGCCGGACGCACTCAGGCACGTGGCCCGGAACCGCCATTCCGCTTCTAGGAACTGGTCGAGATCGGCCGCGGCCGCGATAGATCTGAGTTCAGCCAGGCGAGCAGCCATAAGGGAAAGCTGACTCGCATCAAGTGCAACCACTCCGAGTCGCGCTGCCAGACCCTCGATCCCCACTCGGACCGCCTGAATCTCTTCAAGCTCATCGAACTCAAGTGGAGCGACTGCCGATCCGCGGTGAGCGGTGTAGTTTACCAGCCCTTCAACCTGAAGCCGGGTGAGGGCCGTCCGAACCGGCAAAGTGCTTGTCCGCAACTCCGCCGCAATCTCAGCCATTCTAAGTCGGTAGCCCGGCGGCAAAGCACCCGACAATATACCTTCACGCAGGATGTCAAAGACCTCGGTCTCGACCGTTGGCGGATGGTCAAAATGGCGCAGTCGGAACCGAGCGCCGAGACCGCTGGCGATATCTTGTGCGGTAGCTGACCTGTTGCCTGCCGACAATTTTGCCCTATCTACTGATATTGGCAGATCGACTAGAGTCGAGACTTATCTCTACAGTATAGGCTGGATCCCTTGTGCGCTCCTGATAGGCAGCGACCAGCGTATTGAAGATCGGGCTGGCAAGGCCATCGAACTGGTATCCGTCGATTGAGGAGACAGCCACCATGCCTACGCCTGTCCCAGTCAGGAATGCCGCCTGAGCACGATCAACGTCATGCGGCCAGATGTCAGCCTCATGAACGGTCAAACCTTTCTGAGTAGCTATCTCGATAACGGTGCGGCGAGTGATTCCGGGAAGTGCTGCGCGCAACGTTGGAGTCCATATTTGCTCGCCTATGATGAGGAAAATGTTCGCGGCCGAACACTCGGCAATGGCACCGAAGCTATCAATCATGATCGCGTCATGGACACCAGATGCCCGTGCATGAAGCTTCGCCATGATGGAATCGACGTAGTTCAGCGACTTGACGTGCGATCCGAGCGATCCCGGCGACTTCCGGACGATAGTACAGGTGACGAGACTCACCGGCCCAGCGCCGAGCAAAGGCGGGAATGGGTACGCGGTGACGACGAGGCTAGGTCGTTCGCAGCGATCTGGATCCAAGCCAGGAGCTCCAAATCCTCGGGTTAGCAGGACCCTCACGTGCGCGTCACTGAGCCCACAGCCGCGGACGACTGCCGCGATCGCGGCGAGAAGCTTGTCATCATCAAGTTGCACGTCGATCTGTAGTGCGCGCGCAGACGACCGCAACCGGCGGAAATGATCGGCGGGCCGGAACATCCTGCCCTCGCGAACCCTAATGCCTTCGAATACCCCATCACCGTACAGGAGCCCATGGTCGAAGACAGATATGTTCGCCTCGGCGGCTTTGACGACCGCCCCATTAACATAAGCCACAAGGGTGGAGATATCAAACAATCGCGTCACTGGGGGACCCTCTTCGCGGGAACTAGCGAAGGCTTGGTTGGGGGCTGGTTCGAGGTAAGCAGGTACTGTTCGCTGACCAGACCAGTTCGCAGGTCGGCTACCAGCGCGGTGCCATCTCGCTCTGCCAGCGCACCCAGGCCGCCACCTCCGGGGGTTTCGATCACGAGCCTCTCTCCGGCTGCCATGCGGAAGCTGGTCTTACTCTCCAGGCTGCTGCGCCGTCCCTGGCGCGTGATCCGATAATTGCTGGCTGTACGGCCAGGACCACCTCCATCCAGCCCCCATGGTGAAACCTCGCTTCGGTCACTGGACAGCGTGACAATCGCTGGTTCATGCAGAAGATACTTCCGTCGTATGCCGGCCCCGCCGCGCCAGCGACCAAGGCCCGGACTGTCATCGACCAGTGAGTATTCCTCGATAGTGATCGGAAAGTCATTTTCGAGGACTTCGACTGGCGTGTTGCGAGTGTTTGACATGTGCGAATGGATAGCGTCCAGCCCATCCTGACCGGGAAGAGCCCCCTGGCCGCCACCAAAGGTCTCTACTAGAGTTCGATACCGGCTGCCGTGGCGAGTGCCGATGTTTAGCAAGTGCATAGTGCCTGACGATGCAGCCCCAACACGGTCCGGAAGCGCCTGTGCCAAAGCGCCCAGAACTACATCAACGACACGCTGTGTCGTGATGATATTGGCATTGCAGACCGCAGCGGGAAACTTAGGCGAGAGCAGAGTTTCAGGCTTCACGATTATGCTCAGCGGCCGAAACGCACCGGCGTTGGCGGGCGTATCTTCGCCAGCGATACACTTCATCACAAAATAGACACAGGCGGCAACGCTCGCGATCCCGCAGTTGATCGGCCCTCGTGCCGACCGACCCGTATGGGTGAAGTCAAAGGTAACTGAGTCATTCTGCACAATTACATTAGCGCTTATCCGGAAACGCTTAGCTGTTATTCCATCTCCTTCAATGACATCCGAAAAACAATAGGAACCCTCCGGGATCCCATTAATAACACGTCGCATCCGGCGCTCTGCATAGTCCTGCAGCTCGCTGAAATGCTGGAGTAGGCCTACTGGACCGTAACGTTCGATCAGCTCGCTGATACGAACGGCGCCAATGGCATTGGCGGCAATCTGAGCCTCAAGATCGCCGCGAACCTCATCGGGATCTCGGATGTTCTGCGCGATAAGCCGCCAGATGCCATCATCCAGGCGATGACCCCTCACTGCTTGAACAGGGGGGATCTGAAGACCCTCCTGGTAGATTTCCCAGACCCCGAAGGGCATGCTTCCAGGTGCATAGCCGCCGACGTCAACGTGATGTGCCTGGTTGCCAAGGACCGCGATCATCATCCCGTTGTGAAAGACGGGACTGACCACGGCGACGTCATTCAGGTGGCCTGGGCCCACCGGGTATGGGGTGTTCGTGATGATAGCGTCGCCGGGCTGAAGTGCGGAGAAATCGAACTGATCCAGCAGGCTACGTACGACGTACTGTGTAGTGCCCAAGTGCACCGGCGTAGCCACTTCACTCTGCGCCACAACGGCCCCGCGGGGATCGTAGATCGCAGAGGACGTATCTTGCCGATCTTTGATATTCGTAGATCGTGCCGTCCGGACAAGCGTGGTGTGCATCTCTTCAGTGATGGTCTCGAGCGCGTATCGAAAGACAGCCAATTCCACCGCGTATCCGGGCGTCGCTCCGTGAACGAGCTGCGGCACTGCATCCCCCGTGCTCATGACAGTGACCTCAAGATGAGATTGCCGTGCACGTCCGCTTCCCCAGCCCAGCCCGGGGGCAGCACAGTCGTCGAATCAGCCTGCTCAATGACCGCTGGACCATGCAGACTTTCTCCGGGCACTAGCTCAGCACGGTCTGCAACGACCGCACGATAGCTGTCGGTGCCGAACCAAACCAGCCGCTCCCGGTGCCCCTGTCGCGACGCGCTGACGGGCGGATGGCCCGAATCGGCTAGGCGGACGGTCGTGAGCCGGGAAGCAGTCGGTGGGGCAGTTCCAGTGACGCCAAGGCTGAAGACGACAAGTGGCTCAGGACGTATGTAACCGTAGCGCGCACTGTGGATTATCTCGAAGGTCGCGATGACAGAGTCGAAATTTCCGCTAAGGCGCTCACCAGGCGCCCAGTGCTCACTACTGGGAATGGGAACATCTATCTGATACCGTTGACCTTCATAACAGAACCGGCCAAAGGCATCAAACCTTACCTCATCAGCTGAGATACCCTGCAATACAAGATCGGTCATGACACGGTAACCAAGGTCGCTAAACACCGAGGTTATGAATCCCGTGTCCAGGTGCCGGAGCGGAGCTAGCACAGATTGTGTAGCATCGCGCCGGACAGGTGCCAAAGCAAGTCCGATCGCGGAGGTCGTTCCGGGAAGTGCGGGTATGACGACTTCGTCACATCCGATCGCGGTGGCAAGTTCGCATGCATGCAGCGGGCCGGCACCACCAAATCCCACAACGGCGAGTGACCGGGGATCCCGACCGCGGGCTACCGACATGAGATACATCCCTTTCGCCATTGCGGCGTTTACGACAGTAACAACTCCGCGCGCGGCGTCGATCACGTCAATGCCCAATGGGCGTGCCAAGTGACGTTCCACTGCGTGCGCCGCCGCATCACGATCGAGCTGCAGGCGACCACCGAGCAAATCGCCGCCTAGGCGACCAAGCAGCAAGTTCGCATCGGTTACGGTAGGCAGCTGTCCGCCTCGGCCGTAGCACGCCGGTCCAGGACGAGACCCAGCGCTACTAGGTCCGACGCGCATAACTCCACCCGGGTCAACCCACGCAACGCTGCCGCCGCCAGCTCCCAAAGTGTGAATGTCCAGCGAAGGGACAGCTAGCGGCAGTCCAGCAACTGTGGTCTCACGTGAAACAGCCGCTGTGCCGTTGGCGACATAGGCGACGTCGAAGCTCGTCCCCCCCATATCGATAGTCAGGAAGTTCGACTTTGAACTCCTCCCAGTTGCGGCCACTCCGCCAACAACCCCGGCCGCCGGGCCGGAGAGAACGGTCTGAACTGCACGCTCGGCTGCGACCTCCGCCGACCCGAGTCCGCCGTTGGATTGCATGAGGTAGAGAGGCGCCAGCCAACCGCCTGCCCTCAGCCTCGGCACTAGCCGACGGAGATGATCTTTCATAATCGGAGACAGATAAGCGTTGGCAACTGTGGTGCTCGTACGCTCGAATTCCATAATCTCAGGCAATATCTCGCTGGAAATCGATACATCGATATCGGGCAATACCTCGTTAATAATTTCCGCAAGGCGCTGCTCATGGCTACCATCCTTGTACGAGTGGAGCAGGCTGATCGCAACGGATTGAACTGAACTTGCGCGAACCTGCTCGACCACAAGGCGGGCTTGAGATTCGTCAAGGGGTCGCCGTGACTCCGGGGCTGGAGCAATGCGCTCAGAAATCTCGAAACATCGATCTCGCGGCACGAGGGGCGGTGGCATGGTTGCGAACCAGTCATAAAGGCTTGGTCTGTTCTGCCGGCGCAGCTGGAGGAGATCGCGGAATCCTGACGTAGTTAGGAGAGCAGTCCGTGCCCCTTTACGCTGCAAGAGCGCGTTCGTGGCCGTAGTCGTGCCATAAAGCAACGCATCGACCGAGCCATTAGTGACCTCGCGAAGTCCTATCTCGATTCCATCAGCGGGATCTTCGGGCGTCGTAGGTACCTTCGTCGAAGAAAGCACCCTTCCAGAGACATCAATCGCGACTACGTCAGTGAACGTGCCGCCCGTGTCGATCGCCACTATCTGATTTGTGATCACATATCAAATCGTGCCACAGACCCGCCCCGGATCGCAAGAGATGGCCGCACTCGACCCAGGTGGGATCGCGACAGCTGCCGCCTCTCGTCACTCGCTGCACAGCCCCGCGGCGGCGGAGAGGTCACCGTGACCATGGCTCTGCTTCGACTTCGGGTGGCTGGCAGGCATTCTGATGACCTATGTGCCTACGGCTCGCCTCGGCGTGCTCAGCGTCTGGACCGGCCCATCGCGGGACACCAGGTGACGGCGGGGTCAAGATGCTTACGGCTTGCGGCCGGAGGCGAGCATGTGCTTGATGAGCTCGGTAGGGCCGGTGGACGTGCTCAGACCGACACATTCTGGCCTGCTTGCCCTGGGTCGATGGCATCAGCAGCGCCAAGAATCAACTGCTCGCCGAGCTGGTCTGTCGCCGAGGCGCGCGCCAGCATTGGCGGGCTGGTGACCCGGAGGTCGTACAGGATGCGCTCAAGGGGATCGGGAAGGCTCAGCGCAGTGGAGTTCGGTCCCGACTCGGCCGACCCTCGCTCGCCGTTCGTCGAGAGTTCGTTGTCGTCCCTGATCGCGGCGCTGGCGAGGGTGAGGATGTGACTTGGCGCGGACGTCGGCAGCGACCGCGGCGACGGCTGCGGTGGCCCGGGCGCTTGCGGTGCGCGCGTCGTGGTAGGCGTCGAGCGGTAGCCAATCCGGCTCCAGCCGCCCGAACGTGCGCCGGGCCAGGCTTGCTCACAGGCGCCCTTCCCGCCAACCGGTCCCATCTCTGCAGCAACCTTCGCATTCGAGCCGCACTCGCCAATGGTCGCCACCCGCACCTGCGGGAGCGCCGGGCGCTCCCGCCAGCTGCGGGGTACCCCGAACGCCGCGGCGTTAGGTCGGGTAGCCCGGGGGAATCGCACCCCCGGGCTCCCACAGATCCGTGCGTAACAGTCTCCCGTTACACGGCTCCTGTCATCCTGACCACCAGGAATAGGGCACCCATGCCCAGTGGGCGAAGAGCCGGGGGTACTGGGTGGTGAGGCGTTCCCAGCATGCCCTGGCCTTCTTCGCGGGTGCCAGCCGCTTGTACTTCTTGCGGAGCCAGCGCATCAGGTAGGAGTTGATGCGCCGCAGGAAGGGCAGCAGCGCGGAGCGGTAGAACGCCCCGTAGTACTGCATCCAGCCGCGCACGATGGGATTGATCTCCCGGGCGAGGCTGCCGATGGTGTGCCAGGTGCGGCGGTGCAGCCGCCAGCGGCGGGCCTCCGCACTCATCTTGATCAGGGCGTGCTTGCTGACCGCGGGCAGGAATGAGGTGAACTTCTTCCCGTTCTTGCCGCGGGCCGCGCGGGCGTGGAAGGTGAACCCCAAGAATGTGAACGTCACATGCTCGTGCGAGCCGCGCCGTGTTCCGTCCTTGCAGTACACGATCCGGGTTTTGGCCGGGTGCAGCCACAGCCCTACCTGCTCCATCCGCGCGCTGATCGCCGCCAGGACATGTTCGGCCTGGCGGTAGGTGGCGCAGTGCACCACGGCATGGTCGGCGAAGCGCTCGAACTCCACAGCAGGGAACTCGCGCGCCAGCCAGGCGTCGAATGCGTAGTGCATGAACAGGTTCGCCAGCACGGGGCTGACCGATGACCCTTATGAGCAGTGCCGGGTTAGGGACTGTCCGACGATCGGTGTAACTGATCTGGCCGACACGCCGAGCGTTGTGCTTGGCGGGGAGGAACCAGCAGTGACCGAGACAATCGCGCCCATGCCGGCTCAGATTGATCAGCAGCAGCTCGCCTGCGAGCTGGTGGACAAGGCCCGCGCCGACGGCATCGAGCTGGCCGGCCCGGACGGCTTGCTCACCGGGCTCACGAAGACGGTCCTGGAGACCGCGCTGGATGCGGAGATGACCGATCATCTCGGCTATGGCAAGCATGATCCTGCCGGGCGCGGGTCGGGCAACTCGCGCAATGGCACCCGGGCCAAGACGGTGCTGACCGAGATCGGCCCGGTGCAGATCGAGGTGCCCCGCGACCGGGACGCCTCCTTCGATCCGGCGATCGTGCGCAAGCGGCAAAAGCGGCTGGAGGGGATCAGCCAGATTGTGCTGTCGCTGACCGCCCGCGGGCTGACCACCGGGGAGGTCGCCGCGCATTTCGAGGAGGTCTACGGCGCGAAGGTGTCCAAGGACACGATCAGCCGGATCACCGGCACGGTGGTTGCGGAGATGGCCGAATGGCGCGACCGGCCGCTGGACCGCGTCTGCTCGGTGCTGTTCGTGGACGCGATCATGGTCAAGGTGCGGGACGGGCAAGTCACCAGCCGGCCGGTCTACGTGGTGATCGGGGTCACCGTGCACGGTGAGCGCGACATCCTGGGGCTGTGGGCCGGCGATGGCGGTGAGGGCGCCAAGTTCTGGCTAGGCGTGCTGACCGAGATCAAGAACCGCGGCACCGAAGACGTGTGCATGGTGGTCTGCGACGGGCTCAAGGGCCTGCCGGAGTCGATCACCACAGCCTGGCCGCGGGCGGTGGTGCAAGCGTGCATCATCCATTACGCCGACCTGCGGGCGGGTTTCCCCTCGTAGCGTGGAGACATCGCCTTAAGGAGGAATGGCGATGGCAGAAACACGCAGGAAGTTCGATCATGATTTCCGGGAGGGCGCGGTCCGGCTGGTCCGGGAGACCGGCAAGCCGATCGCGCAGGTGGCCCGGGACCTGGGCATCAACGAAGGCACCCTGGGCAACTGGGTCAACGCGGACAAGCGCCGCCGCGGCGAGGGTGACGGGGCGCTGGGCGAGGATGAGCGGGCGGAGCTGGCGCGGCTGCGGAAAGAGAACGCTGAGCTGGCGATGGAGCGTGATGTCCTCAAGCGCAGCGTGGCCCTCTGGGTGAAGGACGCGTTCCCGGCGGCCAGGCTGAACCACAAGTGGTACGGCGACGGCACCGAGATCGCCACCGGGGAAGGCAAGCTGTATCTATCAGTTACGTGGAATCAGCCCCCGCGTGTCGTTGCCTGCTCGAGGGGCTGGGCACGGTAGCGTCCCTGCAGGCCAGCGGGGACGGGGGTCTTGCGGGGGATGGCTGCGGCTTTGGCGTGGGACAGGTGGCCTGTCCTGGGGCGGCACGAGCGAGCGGCCGAGTGGCTGGGTATCTGGGCTGATCTTGGGCGGGCGCCGCGGACGATCGACGCCTATGCCCGGGGCCTGGCCGAGTTCCTGGAGGCGTGCGAGCGCGACGGGATCGACCCGGCGGCCGCGACCCGCGCCGAGGTTGCCGCGTTCGTACGGGAGCTGCGGACACGGCCCAGCCGCCGGGGCGTGAACGTGGTGGCGCTGGACTCGGGCGCCGGGCTGGCGAACGCCACGCTGCAGCAGCGGCTGGTACCAGTGCGGTTGTTCTACGACTTCCTGGTGGAGGAAGGGGTCCGGGAGTCCAACCCGGTGGGCCGCGGCCGCTATACGCCCGGGCGGCGCTTTGGCGGTGCCGGCGGGACCGGACGGGCGCTGGTGCCCCGGATGGCCAAGCTGCCGTGGATTCCCGGCGAGGCCGAATGGCTGCGGGTGCTGGAGGTCTTCCGCGGCGAGCCGGTCCGCAACCGGGTGATGCTGGCGCTGGCCTATGACGCGGCGCTGCGCCGGGAGGAGCTGTGCTCGCTGCGCACCGATGATCTGGACCCGGCGCATCGCACGCTGCGGGTGCGGGCGGAGACCACCAAGACCCGGCGGGAGCGGGTGGTGCCGTACTCGGCGCCGACCGGGGCGCTGCTTGCTGAGTATCTGCGGCACCGGGCGGTGATCAGCCAGGCACGCGGCCCGCTGTTGTTGTCGGAGTCGCGGCGCAACCATGCCGAGCCGCTGAGCTTGTGGTCCTGGTCGAAGGTGGTCCGCCGGGTGGCGCTGGCGGCTGACGTCCCGCGGTTCTCCACCCACACGACCCGGCATCTGTGCCTGACCGACCTGGCCCGGATGGGCTGGGAGGTGCACGCGATCGCCACTTTCGCCGGGCATCGCAGCACCGACTCGACCTTGCAGTACATCCACCTGTCCGGCCGGGAACTGTCAGCGAAGCTGAACTCCTCGATGGCCCACATCCATGCCTGGCGAGTGGGCATGCTCACCGGGCCGGGTGCGGCAGTGCCTGACGGGAGCCGGGCGTGAGAGCCGCCGCGCCCGCCGTCTGGGAGGCTGGGCAGCACAACGGCTGCGTGGCCGGGCGGTTCCCGGCCGGGGGTGGCTGGGACCGCCGGCGCGAGCTGCTAGACGGCGAGGCTGGCGCCATCGCCGCGATCGGCCCGGTCGGCCTGCGCCGCAACCGGGCGACCGGCATCCCGCGGCGGACCGCGACACACTGGAAGACGCTGACCCGGCTGGCGGAGCCGCTGGATGCGGCGCGGGCCGGCTTGCATCATGACGCGGATCCGGGCTTCAAGCGCGCCGGGGCGCAGGCCGCCGCGATCGTCTTGGCGCACTGCGCTGAGACCTGCCGGTCCTACTGGGGCTGGACCGAGTGGGAATGGGCCAGGCTGTGCGGGTCCAGCGCCGCGGAGTTCCTGGCCGCGCGCACGATGCCCACCGAGCGGACGGTGCGCCCGTTCCTGGTCGCCTTGGCCTACCTGCTCGGCGGGTTCACCGGCTTCCAGCACCTGGGCAACTTCAACCGGCTGCACCTGGCCTGCCTGGTCTTCGGCGAGGAGCAGGTCGAGACTTCGATCCGCCAGGCCGGCGGGATTCTCGATCAGTGGGGCTACCGGGATCCGCTGCGCACCCGGCACCGGCTGCGCGGCATGTTCAGCCAGGCCCTGCTGATCAACCACAGCTCCCGGCTGGAGGACCTGACCACCGAGGCGTTCGCGGCGCTGCGCGCCCACCCGGCCAACGCCGGGCGCTACCGGGAGATGATCTACGCACTGCAGCGGGCGTGCGCCTCGCTTGGCTCCTGCGACCCGCCGGTGCGCACCGGCCGGAACAACGCCCCGGGCATCGACGGCACCGGCCCGCAATGGGCGCAGTGGATAGAGCGCTGGCATGCCACCTCGCCGCTGTCACCCCGGGTCCGCGCCACCGTGCACACCATCATGGACAAGGCCGGGCGGTGGCTGGCCGCCGAGCACCCCCAGATCACCGGCCCGGACCAGTGGACCCGGCAGACCTGCGCCGCCTGGGTCGCCGCCGTCGACCGGATGGCCGTCGGCGACTACGTCCAGCGGCACGACCACCTTCAGGCCCGGGCCGGCCAGCCGATCCTCCCGCGCAACAAGGCCCACATCCTCGGGACGACCCGCACGTTCTTCCGCGACCTGCAGGAATGGGACTGGATCGGCCGCCGGTTCGACCCCCGCCGGGCGCTCGCCGTCCCCGCAGCGTCAACGCGCTGATCGGCACCAGCCCCCGGGTGATCGCCGACGAGGTATGGGCCAAGCTGATGTGGGCCGGGCTCAACCTGCAAGCAGCTGACCTGCCCGGCTGCGCGGACTCCTACTACCCGGTCGAACTGATCCGGGCGGTCACGCTGACCTGGCTGTTCTCCGGCCTGCGCAGCGACGAGATCTCCCGGCTGCGGGTGGGCTGCATCCGCTGGCAGCACGACGGGCGGCCCATCGCCGGCGACGCAGCCGACGTCCTCGCCGAGGATGCGGTCTGCCTGCTGGACGTGCCCGTGCACAAGACCGGCACCGCGTTCACCAAGCCCGTCGACCCGATCGTCGGGCAGGCCATCGAGGCCTGGCAGGCGCTGCGCCCGGCCCAGCCGTCCCGGCTGGACCGCAAGACCGGCGAGCACGCCGACATCCTGTTCTCCGTCCGCGCCCACCCGGTCGCCCGCGACTACATCAACCGCGCGCTCATCCCGGCACTGTGTGCCAAAGCCGGCGTCCCGGATGCCGACGTCCGCGGCAAGATCACCAGTCACCGAGCCCGGTCCACCATCGCCAGCCAGCTCTACAACGCTAAGGAACCGATGACCCTGTTCGAGCTGCAGGCCTGGCTCGGGCACCGCGACCCCGCCTCCACCCAGCACTACGCGAAGATCACCCCGGCCACGCTGTCGAAGGCCTACACCCAGGCCGGGTACTTCGCCCGCAACATCCGCACCATCGAGGTCCTGCTCGACCGCGACGCCGTCACCACCGGAGCCGCCGCCGGCGGCCAGCCCTGGCAGCACTACGACCTCGGCCACGGCTACTGCTCCTACACCTTCTTCGAGCAATGCCCGCACCGGATGGCCTGCGCCCGCTGCGACCTTTACACCCCGAAGGACTCCGGCCAGGCCCAGCTGCTAGAAGCCCGCGACAACCTGCAGCGCATGCTCGCCTCCATCCCGCTCACCGACGACGAGCGCGCCGCCGTCGAGGACGGCCAAGCCGCCCTCAACGCCCTCCTCGCCAGGCTGACTGACATCCCAACACCGGCAGGCACCACACCCCGGCAAATCGGCGGCCAGCCGGCCGTGACCCTGCTGCCCATCGCCGACGTCAGGCACGGCAAAAGCCGACAACCGTGACAATTCAGATTCCACAGAATGGCTTCGGTGATGGACGCGGCCTCCCGCCGGATCCTCGGCTTCACCCTGTCCGGCCACCACGACGCCGCCGCGGCCTACGGGGCGCTGGCCATGGCCATCACCATGCGCGGCGGGCCGGTGCCCGGCGTGATCATGCACACCGATTATGCCGAGGTCGGCGTTAAGCCGAGGAATTGTGGCCTGGCCCTGTCCGGGCGGGGCTTGCTGACCGGTTCCTCGGCTTAACTTCCGGGGCTATCTGGGCCGCCCCGCGTTTTCCGGACAGCTGAATTGGTGTTATTTCATGCTGCGAGCTGCCGGTCCAGGTACTCGTCATGGACTTCTTGCGGAGTCCGGTAACCGAGCGCTGAATGGAGACGCAACCGATTATACCGCAGCTCGATGTACCGGGCAATATCCTCTTTCGCCTTCTTCCTCGTAGAGTAAACGGTACGGTGGACTCGTTCGACTTTTACTGCGGCGTTGAACGACTCGGCGAGAGCATTGTCGAAGCATATCCCGGTGCGGCCAACGGACTGCCGGATCCCCAGACGCTCGAGGACGGCGGCGAAGTCCGCCGAGGTGTAATTGCTCCCCCGGTCGGTGTTAAACCGAAGTCGGCTTAACTCCGACCAGGGCAGCGAATACACCGCCCGGGCGTTCCGGGCCGCCTGCCAGCGGCTTTCCATCGCCCAGTCGATGGGGCGTCCCGGCTCAGCCCTCGACAACGCGGTCATCGAATCCTGGCACTCCACCCTGGAATTCGAGCTGCGCAGGGTGGAGAACTTCGCCACCAAGACCGCAGCGCGGGCCAAGGTGGCGGCCTGGATCGAGGACTACAACACCGCGCGGCGGCACTCGGCCTGCCAGAACATGCCGCCAGCAGCCTACGAGCGGCTGCTGGCCACCCCCAAGGAGGCAGCCTGACCATGCTCCCGGTTCTCCGCCACCCAGCATCAGCCGGTGCTCGCCACCGTCAAGGTCGTACGTCCTCGCTTCGCTGCGGGCGCTCCACCTTGACCGCGGCTGCGCTCCGGCGGTGTCATGGCAGCTACGGAGAACCAGGCACCACCAAGATCAGCCATATTCAGGTCTCCACACTTTCAGGGGATCCCCGGGGTTATGCCGACCTCGCGGCGGGAGTGCCTGGTGGCGGCCTGATGGCCGGCTGGAAGGTCGGCATAATCAGAGGCTTTCGAGGAAGGCGAGGAGCTGGTCCGGGGGCTTGTAGCGCCCGGGTTTTGTGTTTGCGGGGGTGGTCCTGGCGAGGGCTTTCTCCTTGAGTTCGAGGTCGGCGTGGAGGTAGATCTGGGTCGTGTCTGTCTGTTCGTGGCCTAGCCAGAGCGCGATGACCGATGTATCGACGCCGGCGTGGAGCAGGCGCATGGCGCGGTGTGCCGGAGGGTGTGAGCGGTGATGTCCTTGGTCTTCAGCGACGGGCACCGGGCGGTGACGGTCGTGATGTGCAGGGCGAGGCGTTTGCGGGCGGCGGCCAGCAGGGCCTCGTGCGGGCCGATGGTGATCGTGCGGCCTTCTTGGGCGGTGGTGCACTGGGCGGCCAGCGGGCAGGTGCGGCAGGCCGCGGCGAACCGGGCGGTCCCGGCATGGCGCCCGGTGGCGGGCCGGATGGGCACGGTGACCCCGGCCGGGCAGGTGACCGTCTTGGCGCCCAGGTCGATGGTGAAGCGGTCCTTGGGGAAGCAGCCTTTCACCGCGGCCGGCGGCTGGCATTTGATGCCGTTATAGACACCCGCGCCGTCCAGCCGTCCGATGAGCTCACCAGAGCCGTAGGCGGCATCGCCGTAGACAGCCGGCTGGCCTTCGCCCGCCGCAGCAGCCACGGCCCGGGCGCCGTCCTGGCCGGCGGCGCTGTCCTGATCACCGGGAAGCAGGTCATCCAGCAGGCTCTCCGCGACCTCGGCGTCCCCGCTGTTACCCGCCGTGGCCTGCGTAGCGGTGACGATCTCCGAGTCAGGGCCGACCGCGATGTGCCCCTTGTAGCCATCGAACCCGCGAGCGGAGGTCTTGTGCCCGTGCCGGGCCTGCGGGTCCACGGTCGACAGAACCCGGTCCGCGGCGACCCGCCGGGCGATCCGGAATACCCCGGCCGCGTCCTGCTCCAGGTCCTGGCCGGTCACGCTGGCCAGCAGCTCCGCGGCCTGCGCCAGAGCCGGATCCAGCTGCTGCCCCTCCAGCGCCGTCAGCAGCGCGCGGGCATCTTTGGCCAGCGCATCGACCAGCTCCTCCCGGGCCGCCGCGTCGTCGTAGTCACAGGCCGGCTTGCCCGCGGCCACGTAATCATCATCGCGGCGCAACATCGCGCGCAGCTCGCCGGCCAGGTCACCGCCAGCGGCCTTCAGCACCCCGCGGATCGCCGAGCGGACCAGCGTGACCGTATCCATCGTGGCCACCGCGTCATAAAGCGGCGTGGAATCCAGCACCCGCCGCCGGCCCACCAGCCCCGCGGCCCGGGCCACCTCCACGGTCACCTCGAAGATCCGGCCCGGCCGCGCCGACCCGGCCAGCCGCGCCCGCATATCCACCAGCACCGTGTGCACGAACCCCGGGTAATCGAAGTCCAGCCCCCCGGCCGCATACTTCCACCGGGCATCGAACGCGAACCGGTCCACCGCCTCCCGGTCGCTGCAGCCCTCGGCCCGCTGCAGCACCATCACCACCGCCACGATCATCGGCGGCACCGACCGCCGGCCCGCATCCTCAAACAGGTCAGCGAACATCTCATCCGGGAACAGCCGGAAACACTCCCGGTGCAAGATCCCGTAGATCGAGTCCGGGGCCACCCGCCCCTCGCAGCAGGCCGCCGTGCTGCGGAACAGATCAGCCTGCCTCGGCGCCAGGCCCAGCGTCATCAGCCACTCCGGGAGAGAATCCTGCAGTTACAGCAATTCTCCCGGAATGATCAACGAACCTGGCGGACCGCCACACACGAAAAACACCAGCTACCTAGCGGCGGTATCGGGAACGTCCAGCTCAAACCCGTCAATGGCCATCAGCCGCCAGTCCCGCAAAAACTGCCCGCGGGTCAGCAAGCCGACCACCGGGACGGCCACCCGGTCAACCAGGAACTTCAGCGGCTCGGGCTTCCAGCCGCTTGCGGGCCTGTGTGATCCCGCCCGAGGTCGGCGTGGCCCAAGGCTGATCCCAGCATCCCACGACGCCAAGGTCTCGGTCAGCCGGGCGGCGACCTCCTCGTAATCCTCATCATCGAACACCGCCAGCGCCATCGCGAAATACACCATCACATGAGCCGACAGCTTCCCATCCGGCCGCCTCCCGGCCTTGGCCGCCGCCGCGATCACCTCATCGACGGCATCCCTGGGAACCAGGAGGCCAGCACCCCCGGCGAGATCCAGTCCGTCAGACGGCCACCAGCGGCCACCACGCCATTGTGCGCCACGACCAGCGATCCTGCCGGCCAGCCGCCCGCCCGCCGACGTGACACGCCCGAACGAGATCAACCTCGGCTCGTGGCATTGGTCTAGGGGCGGCGGCGCCTACTTCTCGCAGGGCCGAGATACCTGGATCTAATCATATAATGAGATCAGAGTCGAATACTTGCTCATTATCCAGGCAAAGATTACTCTTGCTGCTATGCCGACATCTGGGCGGGGAACTCCCTACGGGTCCACCACCGTCGAGAAGGCGATCGACATTCTCGAGGCGCTCTCCGCCGCGAAGGAGGGGATGACCAGCCAACAGATCAGTGACACTGTCGGCCTGGACAGGTCGACAGTGCACCGACTGGTGACGACCCTCGAGCGTCGGCGCATGGTTGACCGGCTTGAGCGCCGCAAGTTCACCATCGGCAGCTACGTGTACTTTTTGGCACTAGGCGCGGGGTTCGACCTTGGCGTGGTAATCAAATCGACCCTAGCTGACATGGTCGCGGCGACCGGTGAGAGCGCCAGCTTCTCGATCATGAGAGGTAACGCGTTCCATTGCGTATACAACCACTTGTCGTCTCACGACCTCAGCTTCTGTCCCACCACCGGGGCTGACTATCCGCTCTACTCAGGTGCCGCCGGCTATGCCCTGTGGGCCTTCCTTCCCCCGTCCAGCCGTGATCGCATCCTCGAGGAGATCGCGCCGGAGGAACTCACGGGGGCAACCATCACAGACAAGGAGGGACTGCGAGTCGTGCTCAAAGAGACTCTCGAGCGGGGGTACGGCCGCAGCGCAGGAGTGCGGATACCCGGCGGCTGTGCCATCGCCTGCCCTGTCATGGGGTTGCGCGACAGCGTCGTGGGCGTCCTTGCCCTGTCCGCCGCCGAGGCGCGCATCCCGCTCGCCGAATTGGAAGAGTTCGTCCCCCTACTTCAGTCCCAAGTTCGGCAGATCTCGAACACCCTGAGAGGTGGAAGCTGACCGGCTCAGTCTCCCTTTGGTGGCCCGGCGGCCACAGTGTGCTAATCACGAGGCCCGGCCGGAATCGCTCCAACTGCCCCCGGCGCATCGACCCCGACAGTGCGGCCTCGGTCCTCCTTGAGAAGGACACCGTCGTCATCGGCCATGGCGGTGCCTGGCCACGCCGCTTCGTGGAATCGATGGTCCAGCAGGCATCGGTCCAATTCACGATTGTGCACAACCGCATCGATGATGACCTACCCTATTTCACGGAGCAGGGGGCGCAGTGTGCTCGGCACATCGGCTTCATGGCCGGCCATGCGACTCGCGGGCATATTGCCGATGGGGCAGCCGACTTCGTCCCAAACTGCTACGGCTTGACGCCACGCCTCCTCCGAAGCTGCTCCATCGATTGCGACGTTGTAGTCCTTCACGTGTCACCACCAGACGACGGCGGGTGGTGCTCATTGGGAGCGTGCGTGGCTTATCTGCCGGCAGCGGTGGAACGCGCCAGAGTGGTGATTGCCCAGATCAATCTGCAGATGCCGCGAACAACCGGGACAGCAATACACATCTCGGCGCTGGACTACGTGTCCGAGGTGAACGAACCACTGTTGGAAATCACTCCACCCCCACCCGATGCAACGACTGAAGCAATCGCCCGGCAGCTCGCCGACTTCGTTCAGGACGGCTCCGTGCTGCAGCTCGGTATCGGAAAGCTCAGCGACGCGATCCTCGCGTCCTGCTCAGGGAAGCGTGACTTGCGACTATGGACCGAGACCTTCAGCGATTCCGCCCTGGCTCTGCTTAAGAAAGGTGCTATTACAAGCGGGCCGGATGGGGAGCCTGCGATCACGGCAACCTTCGTGACGGGCTCAGCCGAACTTTACAAGACAATTGACGGCTCGCAGGAGCTCGTCATGCTGCCGGTCGACGTGACCAACAATCCCGCGACGCTGCAGACGCTGCACCGGTTTGTCGCCATCAATAGCGCTATCGAAGTCGACCTGACCGGGCAAATCAACGCAGAGTCGATCCGTGGTGGCCTGTACAGCGGATCGGGTGGCCACTTGGACTTCGCCATCGGAGCAAACTACTCAGCCGAGGGACGGTACATCTGCGCTCTGCCATCCATGGCACGGAGTAAGAGCCGAATCGTCCCCAGGCTCGCCACCGGCGCTATGGTGACGGTGCCACGGTCACTCGCTGACGTCGTCGTGACCGAGTTCGGGGTAGCAGAGCTGCGCGGCCTGACCCTGCGCCAGCGGGCCGAGGTGCTTATCGAGATCGCACATCCGGACCAACGCGCGGCTCTCCGCGCCGCCATCGACCAGAGGCCAGACCAGTGAGCGGCCATCTGGACATCCTCCGTCAGGAGCTGGATCGCCGTCGCCGGCGAGCCCAGGAGAGGGACGGGGCTGGCAAGCTCGACCCCGAGAGTCTCAAAGACCCACTGGGCAAGATCAACGCTCGTATCGGCGCATTCGGGGCCCCCGAGAGCTTGACGGTTGGCGCCGTGAGCGACCTGCGGGGGGCGAGGGACTATCTCAAGGCCGTGTTGGTCGTCCATCCGCGGGTCGTTGGGGAACACGCCCCCGCGGCTTGGCCCACGACTTTCTACTAGGGACATAGGCCGTGAGCGACTTTGTAGATCCGACGCGTCAGAGCCTGGCCGCGATGACCCAGGAATGCCTGGAGCTGAAGAAGGCCGCTCTCGATGAGAGCCGTCCCCATGCGGTAACAGCGCAGCACAAGCGTGGGCGGCTTACGGCTCGTGAGCGGGTCGACCAGTTGGTGGACAGTGACAGCTTCTCGGAACTAGGGCAGCTCGCCCGGTCCGCTAGCAGAGGGGAAGCGGACCCCGGTGACGGAATCGTAGTCGGGCGCGCCCGGGTGGACAGGCGTCCAGTCGTGGTGGTGTCCTACGACTTCACCGTCGACGGCGGTTCGATGGGACGCGTCAATGACGAGAAGTTCGCCCGAGCCCGTCAGATTTCGCTCCGCACCGGTGTCCCGCTTGTAATGCTCGTAGAAGGCGGGGGTGCCCGGATAACAGAGCGGATGGGCTCGACGACCATCCGGGGTCACGAGCGGTTCTCCGACCTTGGCCTTCTCTCAGGCTGGGCACCGATCCTCTGCGGGGTGGTAGGCCCAACCTACGCCGGACATGCGAACCTTGTGGCTTTGAGCGACTTCGTCGTCATGCTCAAAGGCGCTTCTCTCGGCCTGGCCGGTCCTCGGCTCGTCCGGGCCGCCACCGGCGAGGACGTTCAGACGGAGGATTTCGGCCCAGCATTCCACGCGCGCACCGTCGGGTCCGTGGAACTCGAGGTGGATACAGAGCAGGAGCTCTTTCGCGCGCTGCGCAATTACCTGCGGCTCATGCCGTCGAACTCGTCTATGCGGCCGCCTCGGACAGAGCGGAAGAGTCGAGATGAACTCCTCAGTGATGAAGTTCTATCCCTCATCCCAGGTAACTCCCAGCGCCCCTACGACATGCGCTCCCTCATCGGCCTCATCCTCGACGAGGAAGATAAGCTTGAACTAAAGCCCTCCTTCGCCCGCAACATCGTCACCACCCTCGGTCGCATCGGTGGCCACGTTGTGGGCGTGGTTGCGAACAATCCCATGTTTATGGCGGGGGTTCTGGATAGCCCGGCGAGCGACAAGATGGCGCGTTTCATTAACATCTGCGATGCCTATGGCATCCCTATCGTGGTCCTAGTCGACGTTCCCGGGTATATGGTCGGGAAGGCTGCAGAGAAGACGAATCTCATGCGACGGAGCATGAGGCCGCTGTGGGAAATCAGTCAATCGACCGTGCCGATCCTGACCGTGGTAGTGCGCAAGGCATACGGCCTCGCCTACCACACGATGGGCGGAGCTGAATTCCATCCCGAACTCATGGTTTGTTGGCCGTCGGCTCGTGTGAGTCCGATGGGTGCCGAGGGCGCTGTCAATATTCTCTACGGCAAGGACGACACAATCACCACCGAGTTCAAGGCCGAGCAAGTGCGCCACTATAAGTCCCTTGAGGAGCCAATCGTAGCGGCGAGTGAGTTCAAGATCGACGATATCATCGACCCGCGGGAAACACGACGCGTTCTGCTTGAGACCCTTGATTTCATCGACGGTTCGCCGCACGCATCCGGTCACTGGCGCCCGCCAAAGAAGCGCGGCATCGCGCCGGTCTGACCATTCGAGCCGAACGGGAATGGGCCGGCCCGATAGGCCACGTTCCTGGGAGTCGACAGCGAAGGGGAGCGTGCGACATCGGGTACGCCGATGACCGTGAGCGCCGCGGTGTTTCGCATCCGCTCGCTCTATATATATAGCCTGAGTTACCGTGCTAAGCCTCAATCCACCGCGGGGGGTTGTTGTGACCACGTCTTGCGGCCTGGGGCGAAATCCTGATCTTGGGGCTGGCGTCCGCGCGTGGTTGTGCTGCCGCTGACCGTTTCTACGGCTTGTCCGGGGATCTTGAGGCTGTTCTCGGGCTGGAGCCCTGCCGGTGGTGGCATGGGCCTGTGACGGCGGGTGACCTGGTCTGGGCTTGGTCAGGCCACTACGGCGGGCGGCCCGCAGGCCGCCTCGAACAGGTTCAGCCATGCCGCCTGGTGGCGCCTAGCCTTCGGGCAGGTGCAGGGTGATCTGGCCGCGGCCGCGGCCGTGGCGAGCGGTGCATGCGGCGATGTCGATGAGGTCGCGGCGCAAGGTGGCACCGCGTGCCCTGGCGTGAACGAGGCTGGCCAGGGCGTCGGCAGCGCGCATCAGGTTGCTGCTGATCGCGGCGCAGGCCAGCCAGGCGGCGTTGGCGGGAAAAGAACCAGTGGCAGGTGCGCGAGGGGGCCGTCGTTCCAGTCAGCGAAGATCTGCTCGATGATGGCGTGGTCGCGGTGGTGTTCCTCGGCATGGATCATCTCGAAAGGGCTGTCGGTGAACACGGCGTGATAGCGCCAGGCGGGACAGTTCCTCCTGCCCGGCGGCGGCGGTGTTCATGTCGCGGACGCGGCGGACGATCAGCCGGGCAGTGAGCCGAACCGGCGCCGCGCCCGTGTGCGGGTGTGCAGTGAATGCGGGTATTTCACCTCGGCGACCCCGGCGTCAGAGACCCAGCAGCCGAGCTGGTCATCCCACAGCGCCCGCCGGTAGCCGATCGCCGCGGCTGGCGGACTGGTCGCCCACGACAGAAGTCGCCTGTGATCGGTGCGTCAGCGCGTGGGAGCCATGCGTTGGCAGGCGGGGAGGTCGGAGGGTTGGCGGGTTGGACCGAGTGCCCGTCTGGTCAGAGAGTCTTCACCGCCCACGGTCCCGGCAGCAGTGGTGATGCGCTGCAGGGCGGAAGCCAGAGTTCGGCCGTTGCCCCTTCCGACCCGAGCCATATCCCGCGCAGGATCAGTACGGCCGCCGGACGGGGCGGTTGCGGCATCGGATCTGGCCAGATGCCCTCCTGCCGGTTGCGGGTCGTGGTCGCCGGAGTGGCCGGGCCTAGCATCGTCGTGGTCGTCCGCCCGTAGAGCATCGCGGCGATGTCCCGGTCCTCAGTGATCGGCGAGCTGAGGTCGAGCACCACGATGAGCGGGTCGGCCAGGCCAGCATGCTGCTTGAGCTTGCCGCGCACTGCTGCCTGCAGGCCCTCGAAGGTCTCCAGGTGGGCCTCGCCGGCGGAGCGAAGGCCAACGGTGAACTGGCCTGGGCCACGCTGATCTGCTGCCCGCGGGTGGGCCGTGATCCGTACCGACCAGCCATTCCCGGAGCGCTCAAACGTCGGCGGTTCGAATGGCCGGTATGTGGCGAAATAGGCGGCCCGCTCGGCGGGACCGGCATCGAGTCCCGGCATTGGCTGGCCAGCCCGTGCCTGGCGGGCTTGCTGGTCCTGAGCGAAGCGCTGCACTTCCGCGTCGTATTCCAGGGAGGCCAGCCAGTCCTCGGCCTGTTGCCTGACGTTGCGCATAGATGGGACCTGCGGGCCTGACTGCGGGTCGACACTGAGCCAGAAGTCAGGCGACTCGATCTTCTCCAGCTCGGCGGCGATGTCACCGACGCGGCGGGCGTCCATCGCCGAATCCTTGGCCCGGTCCAGACGGTGAACCTCAAAGTGGGTCCGAACCGGCACCGCGACAGCGAAGTCGGTCCGGCTGCCGGTGCCGGTCGCCGGCTCGATCTCAACGGCCGGGTAGACGGAGTCCAGTATGACGAAGGTGACCAGCTCGGCCAGAGCGGCGCGGACCTGCTCGTCGTGGCGGTCCTGCAACCTGCGAATAAGGGCCGCCCGCGGGCCGGACGGCATCTGCGACAGCCAGCCGTCCCATTGGGCGCGAGCGGCGGCGGCCACCGGTTCGCTGCTTCGCTCCAGGAACTGCCAGACGCTCTCGCCGGGCCGCCGGGCACCGGGCTCGGGAGCAGCCACCGTGGTGAACACCGACGATCCGTTGCTGAGGCTCACAGGCTTAGCTTCCTCCACCGCTCGGACATCGTGCCGACAGCGCGCCGTGGTCGGACTCGCAGATAGGAGTTCTGGACAGAGTGCCCGGATACGCTTCAGGGCGTGGCACGCTCCCATGAGAGCCTCTGGCTGACCGCCTCCGGCGCCTTTACGGCGGTGGCGGTCGCACTGCTGACCGCTAATGCCACTCTTGATGCTGTTCGCCCGCAGTACGCCTTCTGGACGAGCGGGCTTATGGTCCTTGCCTACGTCATGGGCGTGCTGGCCATTATCTGCTTCGTCGGGGCCATGCGGCAGTGGGCGGTCCCGCTGTCCGGTGATCGGCCGCATCGAGGAGCCGCCGTAGAACCTGAGGCCGCGGAGCCTCCCGTAGATCTGGCAACCACTGAGGCCGGTCCCGTGATCACCGACCGCTGGCAGCAGACATCAGATGGTGGCCAGGTCCCTGCCCTGATGAACCTGACCCACATTGTCATGTTCCACCCCGGCTACGGCGGGCGGCAGACCCAGGAGACGCCGCCCTCGGTCAAGATCGGGATGCTAGTCGCCTGCCAGCCGCTCGACCCCGCAGCCAGCGGCACTGAACTGCGGGCCAAGTTCGCCGCCTTCCTGGAGACCGACCCGGTTAGAAAGCTGATCGGGTCGCTCATGCATGTCGACCCAGGCATGTCATGGAAGAACTTGGCGGGTAACGGCCCGGTCGTTCTGGAGGCCGCCCTGACGGCCGGTGCGAACGTCCTTGACGGTGTGCCGGTGGCGTCGGCGCTCCTGCTGCCGCCCATGGCCGGGATGGCGCGCTACGGGCGCGATGGACGCTGTGCCACTCTGCTTATCTACGTCGAGCCGCGGACGGTCGATAACCGGGTACCGCCAGCCTCCGGCCTGAGGGCTTGGTACGAGCGCTTCGGTCTGGCGTTGGCCGTACCGGGTGCCTTCGCGGAGTTCCTGGCCAAGGATCTCGGGCTGGGCACCTCGGATGACCCGCCCGCCCAGGTCGGCATCTGGCTGCAGTCGCACCAACCGTTGACCACCATGGTTGATGTACAGGGGCTCAAGATGCTGCCTGGGTCCTCACCCTCAAACCAGTTCATCGGCTGGGCATTTGCCGCTCCAGACGGCTCGCCGGAGAAGAGGACGGCCCGTGACCTGCTGAGCCAGCTCTGTGAGTACAGCCTGCATCTCGATGACTTCGAACAGCGGCTTGAGGAGATCAGCACCGCCGCCCGGTCCCCGGTGGCAGTCGAGAGCACCTGGGAGCGCCGCGACCTCCCGGTGCTGGCGGTTGCGGTCCGCCTGCTGGACGAGGCCGCCACTGGGCAGGTCAGAGTCAGCGCGGTGGCCGGGGCGTGTGGCCTGGACCTTGATGAGGTGGCCTCGGCCGTCCAGGCGCTCGACGGCACCTATCTCAAGCGGTCAGAAGACATTGGGCGACACCGATACCTGGGTCGTCAGTCGGGTGACGGGTGCTGCCCGCCAGGCTGTCGGCCAGTGGCCGGGCTGACGTGTCGCCGACCTACCGTCACACCAGGCCGTCGACGAGCTGCTGCGACTCGACGCCGTTGCACGCTGCAGGCTCGACAAGATAGGCAGGCGCTGAGGTGGGGCCAATGCCCCAGCAGACGGTAGGTGACGAGGAGTGAGTCCACGTTCAGGCGGTGAGGCTGCCAAGTTCGGTGAGCGTTACGAAGGCCGCTGGACCACTCGCCAACTCCTGTACGTTCTGCTCGGCGACATCGACTCGGTGACGGTTGAGGACGTCGGCGAGATCAGTCTCGGCGCGGAATTCACCGTACGGCGCGGCGACAAGACCGAGATTCACCAGGTTAAGCGGCAGATCGGCGACGCCAACGAGTGGGAGTTGCACGTACTCAAGGCCAACGGCGTGTTGGCAGCCGCCCAGCATCACGTGTCCAGGGGCCGGCAGTTCTGGTTTGTATCGACCATCCCGGCCGCAGTACTCAACCGTCTGGCCGATGCGGCCCGACGATCACCTGACCTCCAATCGTTCGTTGAGCACATGCTGACCAGCCAACCGTTGCGTACTGGCTTCGACTACCTAAGCGGAAAGGTCTATGGGTCGGCGGAAACCGCCTGGCGGACTCTGCAAGGGCTGGAGGTTCTCTGGCCGGATGAGCGCGACCTTACGCACATGAACGCCGTTCTGGCTGGCCTGCTGCTCGAAGGGGCGGCGCCAGAACTTGCTGCAGTCGGCCTCGGCAACCTGGTTAAGGATCATCTTCGGACCCCGCTCGACGCAGGCAAGCTGACAGAACTCCTCGCGCCGTTTGGACTGAAGCCCAAGCAGCTCATCGGGAGCCACTCGATTCGGCAGGACGTTCGGGACATCCTGAACGGCTGGCATGAGAGTGTTGAGCGCGAGCTACTGCAACCCGCGATTCCGCGTACTGAGGCCAGGGATCTCGTCGACCAGTTGCAAGACAGTCACGGGCTGCCGCTGTTCGTCATCGGGTCGGGTGGTGGTGGCAAGAGCGCTGTCCTGTATCAGGCTGTGGCTCAGATCGAGGCGGACGGCTGGCCGGTGCTGGCCCTGCGTCTCGATCGTATTGAACCGTTCTCCTCGACCATCGAGCTTGGCCGACGGCGGAACCTGAGTATCTCGCCGGTGACGGCCTTGGCAGCTGTCGCTCAAGGTAGGCCGAGCGTGCTCGTCATTGACCAGCTCGATGCGCTGAGCCTGGCCTCAGGACGGATGCCTGCCACCTTCGATGTGATCATCGAACTGCTTCGAGAAGCCAGAGCTTTCCCGGAGATGCGAGTAGTGCTGGCCTGCCGCGAGTTCGATGTCAAGAATGATCACCGCATCCGGGCACTGGCAGCCATTGAAGGCGTCAGCCGCATTCAGGTAACTGGGCTGTCGGATCAGCAGGTCGATGCTGCCGTCCGGTCGATGGGGTTGGTTGCTGACCGGCTATCGGCCAAGCAGCGCGATCTCCTCCGCACGCCGCTGCACCTCGTCCTGTTGCAGACGGTCGCCGATCAGCCCGACGCCTTGTCCTTCACCACCGGCCGTCAGCTCTTCGATGCCTACTGGGATCGGAAGGAGCAGGACAGCCAGCAGCAGCGTCCGGCTAACCCGCCGCGATTCGCCACGGTGGTCGGTGCTCTGGCCGAAATGATGAGTGAGCGGCAGCGGCTGGTCGTTCCCGAATCGGTCCTTGACGCCGACGACCTACGTAGCGACGCCAAGGTTCTGATCTCGCAGGGCGTCCTGGTCCTCGATGGACGACGGCTGGCCTTCTTCCATGAGGCCTTCTTCGACTACGCCTTCGCGCGGCGCTGGATCAACCGCGGGCAGTCGTTGGTCGAGTTTCTGCATGCCGGTGAGCAGGAGCTCTTCCGGCGTGGCCAGGTACGCCAGATTCTGGTTCACCTTCGTGACGAGGAGCCCCAGCGCTACGTCTCCGAAGTCGAGGCGGTGCTGAGTGGTCCCGCTGTGCGCTTTCACATCAAGGACACTGTGCTTGCGTCCCTGCAGGCTCTGACCGACCCTACGGCTTCTGAATGGCAGATGATGGCTCGGCTGGTAGCGAGAGCGCTGCCTTTCGCTGACCGGCTCTGGGTAACGATGCGCACGGTCCCGTGGTTTGAGCGCCTCGACGCTGAGGGGGTCATCGCAGGCTGGCTGGCCAGTCACGATCCAGCTGACCATGCCCATGCCATCGAGGTCATGCTGGGGGCGGCCACGGAGCGGCCGGACCGGATGGCAGAGCTGCTGGCGCCGTACGCCGGTCAGGCCGCCGGCTACCCGGCCTGGCTCAGCTGGATTACCCGCTTCGGCAACCTCCATAAGAGCCGGGCTTTGTTTGAACTAGTCTTGGCTGCCATCTGCCGGGGCGACTACCAGGATATTGATCAGACGCTGTGGATAGCCGCCCACGGCCTGGGCCAGCGCCGCCCAGCCTGGGCAGCCGAACTGCTCGCCGCCTATCTCGCTGACCGGCCGCACGCTTTCGATCTTGATGAGCTGGGGAGCGTCGGCGCCTTGCGCTCGACCGAGCATGTCGCACTAGAACTGGCTTCACAGAGCGCCGACGGTGCGCCGGGGCAGTTCTGTGAACTCCTGCTGCCCTACATGCTCCAAGTGATGCAGCTCACCGAAGACAACCCCGAGACGCTGCCCATCGTTGATCGGCATTTCTCACATCGATATCCCATCAACGGCCCGGCGCACGAACTCGATGACGCTCTCTTGCGGGGAGCGGTCACTGCTCTTCGTAAGCTGGCCGCCGCCGACACTGACGCGGCCCGACCGATTCTGGAGATCCTTGTGGCCGACTCGCACGATAGCGCCCAGTGGTTGCTCTATGAAGGACTCCGAGCGGCGGGGGCACACTACGCAGACTGGGCTGCGATCCTGTTGCTCGAAGGCGACCACCGGCTCATCAGCGGGTATGTAGAGAATCCGGTCTGGATGACGCGACTGCTCCTCCAGGCCATTACGCCGCACCTATCGGCCGAGTCATTCGTGGCTCTTGAATGCGCGGTCATGGATCTGCGGCCATCATGGCAGCGGACAGTCGGGTGGGCCTCGTTCACTCTCCTCTCGGGCATGGCCGAGGACAGGTTGTCCGAGGCCGCTCGGCGACGGCTCGGGGAGCTACGGCGCCGCTTCAACATGGAGCAGCCGCCTGCGCCGGTCGGTGTCCAGTCTGGTTTCATTGGACCGCCCATCCCACCCGAGGCGGCTGGTCACTTGAGCGACGAGCAGTGGCTCGGGGCAATGAACCGATACAACACCGATACTGCTGATTTCGAGACTCTTCGGGGCGGCGCCCACGAGCTGAGTCAGGTCCTGAAGACGCAGGCGACGGCGGAGCCGGTCCGTTTCGCTCATCTCGCCCTGCGACTGACCGGCCAGGCGCACCCGGCTTACAGTGACGTCATCCTGATGGCACTGGCCGATACTCGGGAGCCCATCGATTCGGCCCTGGTCTTTGACGTCATCCGTCACGTCGCCTCACTGGGCCTTGACGAGTATCAGGACTGGCTCGGCTGGCCGCTTCGCCGCTACTTCGATGATGAGATACCAGACGACATCATCGAGATCGTCTTGGACCGGGCGTTGCACGCCACCAGCCCATCAGAAGATGGCTGGGCAGAGCACGGCGGTGGGCGGTCTGCGTACGGCGGCGACATCTTCAACTATGGCTTTGGTAGCGCGAGGGGCCAGTCGGCCATAGTCCTCGGCGACCTTGTCATCTACGATGCCACCGGCCATCGCACGGCCCTGATCACGCCGTCCCTTCCGCTGCTGGCTGCAGACGCGTCCGTGGCTGTCAGGTCTTGCGTCGCCCACCTGCTCACTGCCTGCCTCCGTCACGCCAGAGCCGAGGCGGTCGTTGCCTTCCAGCGCTTGATCGCGACCGACGACCGGCTGATGACCACTCGTCAGGTCCTCGACTTGATGGCCTACATCGGGTTGGGCGAACCGGAGGTGATCGAGCCGGTCATTGAGCGCATGCGCGGCTCGACATATGCCGAGGTTCGTGAGGCCGGAGGCTGGATGGCCGCCTTCGCCGGACTGGACCTTGGGCTTGCCCATCTGCTGACCACCGCCCGTGCCAGTCAGGATGGTCACACCCGCAAAGGGGCCGCCAGGCTTTGCGCCCATCGTCTGCCCCACACCGGCGACGCGGCTGCGGCCGTCGCCGCCCTAGCGCAGTTCCTCAGTGACGAAGACGCCGAAGTCCGCAAAGCAGCGGCCGACGTAGCCGGAATATTGCGCGGCCAGCCGCTGCAACCCTACGCAGCGCTGCTGACCACACTTATGGCGTCACCGACGTTCAGCGATGCGCTTGCCCAGTTGCTGATGACCCTGGAGCAGGCGCCCGATCGGATCGATGATCTGGTTGTCCACTGCACGAAGCGGTTCGTCGAGGTGTATGGCGCTGAGGCAGGCAACCTCTCGACAGCCGCCGCCGGTCAGGCACCGAGGATCGGCCAGCTCGTCCTCCGGGCCTATGCCCAAGCTGGTGACTCAGCCGTTCGAGCGACAGTCCTCGACCTGATTGACGCCTTGCTCCTGACGGGCACATATGAACTTGCCCAGATCGTTGACGAGGCGGAGCGCTAACGCTGTGTCGCCAGGGTCTTCGCTAAGCGCGAATGAGAGATAGCGCCAGCGCTGGGCGAGTACGAGCGGGCCATCTTCGTAGCGATGAAGGCCGTCGAGGTGCGGGTCGGGGAAGCTTGGCGGTCTACGAGGAGATAATCGGAGCGGCCGACCTAGGCGATGTCGTGCTCGACGAACTCTCGGCCTGCCCGGGCAGTGGCGGCAGGCGGCCTGGGCAGTGATGTGCTGTTGTCGCTGCAGGGACGGCGACGGGCCGCCGTCTGGAGCGACACTGGCCGTCGAGAGCACTGCCGAACCGAATGTCCGCGGAGAGGTGGCGGCCATGAAGGGACCCGAACCCTAGCCTTCTGATCCGTAGCTCGTGGCAGCAGGGTCGCTGAAGGTCTTTGCACTGCCGGCGGGGACTGTGCAGCGCTGGCGCAAGTCACTGGTCAGTGGCAGCTTGTCGGAGGCGGTCTCAGTCAATCGCGTTACGGTGACCACCAACAGAAACGCCCGGCCATCGTAGCTGTATAAGCGATGTATCGTATTGTTAGTGAGCGCCGCAGCTAATTATGTCGTGTAAGGGCTCCAGACACGCTTGACGTTTTGTAGTCGGGAGATGCTTGACAGTGACGGCTGGTTTCTTGATCCTTTCTGGGCATGGGGGATGCCGGGGGTAAGGAAGAGCGCGGGGTAAAGGACCGGGATTGGCTGGCGGAGCAACGGTTCCGGGCTGTTCTGGAGGTCCTGGACGGTTCGCCGGTTAGCGAGGTAGCGGTCCGGTACGGGGTGTCGCGGCAGTCGGTGTATTCGTGGAAGGCGCGGTATGCGTCGGCGGGAGCGGACGGGCTGAAGGAGGTCTCGCGCAGGCCCCGGACTTCACCTAGGCGGCTGGCGGCGGAGACCGAGGCGCTGGTCTGCGAGCTGCGGCAGGCGCATCCCCGGTGGGGTGCGCGGCGGATCGCGTTCGAGCTGGCGCAGCGCGGGGTGACTACATCGCCGTCGCGGGCGACGGTGCACCGGGTCCTGGTCCGTAACGCGATGGTGGTGCCGCAGGAGCAGCGGCACCGGCGGAGGTACCGGCGGTGGCAGCGCGAGGCGCCGATGCACTTGTGGCAGCTGGACCTGGCCGGCGGGGTCTACCTGGCCGATGGCCGCGAGTGCAAGCTGCTGACCGGGATCGATGACCATTCCCGGTTCGTCGTGATCGCCGCGGTGCTGGCGGTCCCGTCCGGGCGGGCGGTCGCGGAGGCGTTCGTGGCCGCGATGCGGGTTTACGGGGTCCCGGCCGAGGTGCTGACTGATAACGGCAAGCAGTTCACCGGCCGGTTCACCCGGCCCCGCCCGGCCGAGGTGCTGTTCGGGCGGGTGTGCCGCGAGCACGGCATCACCGCGCGGCTGACCCGGCCGTACTCGCCGACCACGACCGGCAAGATCGAGCGGTGGCACCAGACCTGAGTTGTAGCGGATTAGTGACCACTCCAGCCGAGGTCGTTGAGGAGGGTTCGGGCTTCGGCTGAGATGCGGGGCTGGGCGGTAACCTGCTGGGCGCCGATGGTGATGGTGGCTGAGCGCAGGGGCCGGAGTGTCTTGAGGATCTTGTCGATGCTCAGCCCAGCGCGTGCTTGGGCTTCGCGGGAGACAGCCAGGGCGGCGAACACGATGGTCAGGTGAGCCTGGATGCTGTCTTCGAGGCGGTGGAAGACCGGTCGGGCGGCCAGGTCGGACTTGGTCATCCGGAAGGAGAGTTCGACCTGGTAGAGGTCGTGGTAGGCGGCCACGACCGCCGGGCCGTTCATCACGGCGGGGTCGATGTTGGTGACGTAGCCCTTGATCCCGGCCAGGGACCGGGCGCGTTCGACTAGGTCCCAGTCCACGCTGGTGGAGGTGTCGGTGAAGGTGACGAAGCGGTCCTTCTTCAGCGGGCGTTCGCCGGAGGCGACCTTTTCGGCGCGTTCGGCCATGGCGTTGATCGCCTTGTTGTCGTGCTGGGCGCGTTTGAACGCGTAGTGGTAGACCACTCGCCGGTCCCGCGCCTTCTCCCCGGTCCCCATGCGCCGGGTGGTCTCGATCGTCGCACCGTCGGCCAGGTAGTTCCCGTGCCGCTCGACGTACGCCTCGAGCTCGTAGGGGATCTTGCCGGTCCGGGAGCCGACGATGAACCGGAACCCGTTGTCCTCCAAGGCCAGCAGGTTCGCCGCGGACAGCATCCCGGCGTCGGCCACGACCACGATGTCGTGTGCCTGGTGGCGGTCGCGGAACCGGGTCAGGACCGGGATCAGGGTCTTGGTCTCGGCCTTGTTGCCCTCGAACAGGTCCACTTCCAGCGGGAACCCGGTGGCGGTGGTGAGCAGCCCGACGGTGACCTGCGGGTCGACGCGGTGTTCCTTGCTCATCCCGACCCTGCGCAGCTTGTCCTCCCGCTCAACCTCGAAGTGCAGCGTCGTGACGTCGTAGAGCACGACCGCCAGGCTCGCGGCCCGGGTGGCGTGCCCGTGACAGGCCTGCGCGATGACGCCCCGGTAGTCCCGCTCGACCACGCGCTTGAGGCAGCGCATGAACGTCACCCGATGCGGGGATGCGACCCCGATCTCGGTCAGGACGCGGACGGTGTCCGCCTTGCTGGCCGGCTCGATTACCCGGGCCAGGACCAGCGCCCGGAACGTCTCATCGCCGAGGCGATCCAGGCCGAGGCCGTCGTAGATGCCGGCCAGGACCTCCCACAAGATCAGCGAGGCTGTGCCCTCGACCACCGCCCGCGTCCCGACCGTGCCTGCGCCGGTGTCGCCGAGATCCAGAGCCAGTTGCCCGGCATGGCAGCGTTCCCCGGCGACCTGCAGCAGCACGGCGAGTTCGTCGTCGGTGCGGGCTGAGCCGATGTGCTCGATGCTCAGCACACGCCGCCCCCGCTTGTGCACGATCTGGACCGCAGTCGCACCCGAAGCGGTCTTCACCCGCCGCACGAACACGCCCACCCCGCGAGGCTACCCACCACGCCAGCCGTGTTAGTGACCACATCCGAGCCGACCCAGCGACGAACACACAGGTCAGCGACATCCACGTTTACAAGATCACCAGAACGCTACAACTCAGGTCGAGTGCGCGCTCCAGGGCGCGCCCGGCGGCGCCTAGGTCGCCGAGGGCATCCCGGGCAATTGCCTCCAGCAGGAACGCGTGAGCCAGCCAGCCCCCCGGGAAGCCCCCCG